>Ga0210388_10000230_pt1 | contig 49969 bp, 53 predicted proteins | sample IncBWC19OmetaG_FD_155485 | JGI IMG/M metagenome (GOLD analysis project Ga0210388, IMG submission 155485) | Forest soil microbial communities from Barre Woods Harvard Forest LTER site, Petersham, Massachusetts, United States - Inc-BW-C-19-O ...
TCGCCGAACTTCCTGATGCTCGGCGGCACTTCCACCCAGTTCGGACCCGCTCAGACCATTGGCTTCGGTGCAACCACCGACGCGGTCTACCTTCCGGGCGCGGCTGGCGGAGACGGAAGCCTGCATCTGACGACGGCGTACGGTGTCCGTGGTGCGTTCAACCACAACTGGGACCCGTTCTGGTCGACCAGCTTGTTCGGCGGCATGGGTTGGGTCCGGTATGACTCGACTGCTCGCACCGAATACTGCGCAGCCTACGCTGTGGCCGTCGCCGGCCAGGGCGTAACCTATGGCTGTAACCCGAACTACAGCATGTCGATGCTGGGTGCGGTTACCCGCTGGACTCCCGTCACCAACCTGACGTTCTCGGCGGAAGTCCTCTGGGCCCATCTCAACACGAGCATGACTGGAAGTGCAGCGTTCAGCCCGGGTGCTCCGTACCCTGTAACCGCGCTGACCTTCCACTCGCAGGACACCGCGTCCCTCAACGTTCGCGTTCAGCGCAACTTCTGATCCCGATCGTCTGACAACCTGATAAAGAACCCCCGGCAGGAAACTGCCGGGGGTTTTTCTTTGTCTTGTGAGCGATAACGCTTGATCGCGCGTGCAAGGCCAGGGACAGCGCAAGTGATGATGTGCCCGACGGGAAGGGCGATCCGTCCAGATCCGAAAAGGACGGTGCGACCGCTCCGCTATTCGACGCTGGCGCCGCGGTGCAGGTCGGCCTCGATCTGCAACCTGGTGCCGCCGCCGAATCGGGCGCGATAGACCTGCAGATTCTCCATGATCCGCTGCACGTAGTTACGGGTCTCGGAAAATGGAATGAGCTCGACCCAGTCGACCGCGTCAACCTTGGGATCGCGCGGGTCGCCGTAGCGGTCGATCCATTTCTTGACGCTGCCGCGGCCGGCATTGTAGGCGGCAAACGTCATGATGTAGGAGCCGCGATAATCCTCGATCAGCCCGCCGAGTTCGGCGGCGCCAAGGGCGGCGTTATAGGCCGGATCGTTCTTCAGCCGGGAAAGGTCGAAACCGGCGCCGTATTTCTTGCAGACGTATTTGCCGGCATCCGGCGTCACCTGCAGCAGCCCGTAGGCCTGCGCCGGCGAGACATCGTTGGGGTTGAAGGCGCTTTCCTGGCGGGTGATGGCGTAGATGATGCTCTGCTCGACATCCGGCCCGATCGACTTGAACGGCGGAATCCCCATCACCGGATAGGCGTAGAAATCGAACGGCAGCCCGCGATTGAGCGCGGCCTTGCCGACCAACAGCATGCCGCGCGCGTCGCCGTTGCGCGAGGCCAGTTCGCCGAGGCCGACCAGCGCGTCGGGATCGCCGTTCTCTCCCATGTCGGCGAAAATCGGGATCGCGATCTCGCGCTCGTCGAGCGCGTAGAGCAATTGCACGGCGCGGACGATCTCGAGCCGCTCGACGCCGCGCGTGCTCGCCGCCGGCACGCCGTTGAGTTCGATCTGGGGCAGGCCGAGCTTGGCGCGCGCCAGCTGGCCGTAATAGCTGGTCGACTGCTCGGCCGCCCGGGTGTAGGCGGTGCGCGCCTCCTGGGCGTGGCCCGCGGCTTCCGCCGCTCGGCCCTGCCAGTAGCCGGCGCGCGCCAGCGCCGTCGGGTTGACGCTGCCGACCCCGATGCGGGCAAAATGCTGCGCGGCGGCGGCCGGGTCGTTGAGGAAGCGCAGCGCGATCCAGCCGGCGGTGAATTCCTGCTCGGTCTTGTATATGTCGCGCGAGGGCAGCGCCGCATCGCGCGCGATCAAGTAGGCGGTGCGGTGCTCGCCGACATCGAGCATCTTGCGCGAGAGCAGACGGCGTTCGATCCACCATTCGTCGACATTGTAGAGCAGCGCCGGATCTCGCGGGGCGCTCAGCATCAGCTGGGCGGCCTCGGCGAATTTCTCCTCGCGGCGGAGCAACTGGATCTTGCTGAAGATAAAGCCGGGGTCGCCATGCAACTCGCGCGGCACCGCCTCCAGCAGCGCCTTGGTATTGGCGGCCTTGCGGTAGTCCGCGATCCGCGCCTTCGCCAGCGCGACTTCGGCTGCTCCCAGCCGCTTGGCGGCACGCAGCGCGATTTCGTGCTCGCCGCCATAGAGGAAGAGATCCATCCGCGCCTTCTGATCGCCCGGCGTCAGCAGCGCGCCGAACAAATCGAGCGCGGTGCTCTCGGTATCCTCCGACATCGGATCGTTGCGCCAGGCGTCGCGCACCAGGCGCTCCGCATTGGCGCGGTCGCCGCGCGCCAGCATCGCCTTGGCCAGCGCGAACTTGCCCTTGGCCGATACCGGTGATTCGTTTTCGAACCACGCCCACACGATGCCGTCCTCGCGATGGTCGTCCCACAAGGCGGCCTCGAGGCGCCGGCGCAGAAAGGACTGCGAGGGCCAGCTCGGATTGGCCGCGAGGAAGGCACGATAGCGCTCGACGGTAGCGCCGTTGTTGTCGCTGCGCAGGATGATCCACTCGGCGAGCTTCTGCGCGACCGGATCGGATATCGCGGCCTCCGCCCGGGTCGCATCGCCGGGTTGGTGCTTGCGCACCAGTTCGATGACGTTTTCGAGCGTGTCGCTATCGGCCTGCGAGGTCGACGAGGTGGCTGCGACCGCGGCCGGGATGGCTGGCCTGCGGGCGGGCGGCGGCAAGGCCGCATGCTGGCGGGTTGCGGGGGACAGCATGGCAGCCGCGGGGCTGACAGTTGCGACCACGGAAGTCGTTTTGCCCGCCGACCTTGCGGCAGGCGTGGTCTTGGGCACGGTGTTGCGCGCGATCGGGCGCGGTTTTGGCAAGGGAACTTTTGCCAAGGCGTCGACGGCAAGAGCCGACAGGCCGACCGTCAGCGCCAGGGTCGTCGCCAGGGCGGTCGATCGCAATGCGGCTGCACGGATGAACGGGTTCACAATGTTCCTTCACGGCGAATCATTCAATCGCTGAGCCTTAAGCTCTATTTGATTGAATATGCGGACAAAATACCAAATTACGCGGCTGGGTGAGGATATCTGCGCCAGCACCGCGGCAAAATCGCGGCTGGCGTCGGGCCAAAGTTCTACCCGGGATCAAGCCATGGCGGGCCTTTCGTCTGGTCGTCAGACCCGATATGAATTGCCAGGAAGAGCCGGTGGAAGTCACGGCAGAGTTCAAAACGCGTCCGGAGGAAACCCATGGCAGCCAAGACGAATTTCAGGGGTTCATTCACCGCCTTGGTGACGCCGTTCAAGAACGGCTCGCTCGATGAAGCGGCCTTCCGGGCGCTGGTGAGCTGGCAGATCGCCGAGGGCACCAACGGCCTGGTGCCGGTCGGCACCACAGGCGAAAGCCCGACCGTGAGCCATGACGAGCATAGGCACGTCGTCGAATGGTGCATCGACGAGGCGAAGGGCCGCGTTCCCGTGATCGCCGGTGCCGGCTCCAACTCGACCCGGGAAGCCATTGAACTGGCGGAGCATGCGGAAAAGGCCGGCGCCAGCGCGGTGCTGGTGGTGACGCCCTATTACAACAAGCCGACCCAGGAAGGCATGTATCAGCACTTCAAGGCGATCAACGACGCGATCGGCATCCCGATCATCATCTACAACATTCCGCCGCGTTCGGTGATCGACATGAGCGTGGACACCATGAAGCGGCTGTTCGAATTGAAGAACATCGCCGGCGTCAAGGACGCGACCGCGAGCATGGTGCGGGTCTCGCAGCAGCGCGCGGCAATGGGCGAGGAATTCAATCAATTGTCGGGCGAGGATGCCACCGTGCTGGGTTACATGGCGCATGGCGGCCATGGCTGCATTTCGGTCACCTCGAACGTGGCGCCGCGGCTGTGTTCGGAATTCCACGTCGCTTGGCAGAAGGGCGATGTCAAGACCGCGCTCAAGCTGCACGACAAGCTGATGCCGTTGCACACCAATCTCTTCATCGAGTCAAATCCGGCGCCGGTGAAGTACGCGCTGTCGCTGCTCGGCAAGATCGACGAGAAGCTGCGGCTGCCGATGGTGCCGGTCACCGAGCCGACGCGCGCGGCGGTGCGCAGCGCCATGGTGCATGCGGGCCTGATCAACTAGGCCGCGGCTTTCGTTCTTCGCTTCGTGACCGAAGAAAGGGGCTCTGTGATGCTGAAGGAATTCCGCGAATTCGCGATGAAGGGCAACGTCGTCGACCTCGCGGTCGGCGTCATCATCGGTGCCGCCTTCGGCGCCATCGTCACCTCGCTGGTCGGCGACATCATCATGCCGATCGTCGGCTCGATCACCGGCGGGCTCGATTTCTCCAATTATTTCACCGGCCTTTCGAAGTCGGTGACGGCGACCAATCTGGTGGACGCCAAGAAACAGGGCGCGGTATTGGCCTGGGGCAACTTCCTCACCCTGACGCTGAATTTCCTGATCATCGCCTTCGTGCTGTTCATCGTCATCCGCTTCATGAACCAGTTGAAGCGCAGGGATGAAGCGGCTCCCGCGCCGCCGAAGACGAACCCCGAGGTCGAATTGCTGACCGAGATCCGCGACCTGCTCAAAAAGTCTTGACGTGCATGGGCGTGGACGGAGTGCTATTGCTCACGGTTTCGCTGGAACGATTTCATCATGGCCGACAAGAACGAGCGCCCGATCAAGGTGGTCGCCGAGAATCGCAAGGCCCGCTTCAACTATTCGATCGAGGACACCATCGAGGCCGGCATCTCGCTGACCGGCACCGAAGTCAAGTCGATCCGCAACGGCAAGACCACGATCGCGGAATCCTATGCCGATACCAAGGACGGCGAGGTCTGGCTGATCAACGCCAACATTCCCGAATATCTGCAGGCCAACCGCTTCAACCACGAGCCGAAGCGGCCGCGCAAGCTGTTGCTGCACCGAAAGCAGATCAACAAGCTGATGGGTGCGGTCGAGCGCGAGGGCATGACGCTGATTCCGCTCAAGCTTTATTTCAACGAGCGCGGCCGCGCCAAGCTTTTGCTGGCGGTCGCCAAGGGCAAGAAGCTGCACGACAAGCGCGACAGCGAGAAAAAGCGCGACTGGAGCCGGGAAAAAGGCCGCCTGCTGCGGGCGCGGGGATAATTTCGGAATTGATGGGTATCGCTTCGCTTAACCCGTCCGAAGGAAGAGGGCACGATGAATCAGAAAAACCTGCTTGAAGTCGACTGGAGCAAGATTCCGGCGCCGACTGACGACGGCGCCGCGGCGCATCTCGTCGGCATGACGATCCCACCGGTCACCCTGCGCGCTACCGACGATACGACGGTGACGCTGTCGGCGCTGCCGGGGCGCACGGTGGTGTTCGCCTATCCCCGCACCGGCGAGCCCGGCAAGATCAGCATCGTCGACGACTGGGACATGATCCCGGGCGCGCGGGGCTGCACCCCGCAGACCTGTTCGTTTCGCGACCTGTTCGCGGAGCTGAAGGGGGCGGGCGCCGCGCATGTGTTCGGCCTGTCGACGCAGGACAACGCCTACCAGACCGAGATGGCCTCGCGGCTGCATCTGCCGTTCCCGGTCCTCTCCGACGAGAAGCTCGAACTGACCCGCGCGCTCGACCTGCCGACCATGGAGGTTGCCGGGCTGACATTGATGAAACGGCTGGCGCTGATCGTCGATGACGCACGCATCAGCCACGTGTTCTATCCGGTGTTTCCACCGGACCGAAACGCCGGCGACGTTTTGGAATGGCTGAAGGACAATCCGGTCTCGTGATCCTGAGGTGCGAGCCCCTTCGGCGAGCCTCGAAGGATGCGCAGGGTCGCCAGATATGTAGGGTGGGCAAAGCGAAGCGTGCCCACCAAAAAATTCCTGGAGTGAAATGGTGGGCACGGCGCCAGCGCGCCTTTGCCCACCCTACGAATCCAAATCCGCTTTGACCTTCGCGAACACGGCGCGGAACATGTCCGGCGTCAGCACCCGCGTGTTGGTGTTGTAACGGGAGCAGTGATAGCTGTCGTAAAGTTTCAGCGAGCCGGCCTTATGCACGGCACCGTGCATAAACGGCGCCGCAGCAGCGCGAAGGCCTAGCGCCTTCAGTGTCGAGTCGTGCGCGATTCGGCCCAGTGCCACGATCGCGCGCAGCTTCGGCATCGCGCCGAGCGTCGCGGTAAGAAATTGCCGGCAGGTATTGATTTCCGCCGGTAACGGCTTGTTCTGCGGCGGCACGCAATGCACGGCGTTGCAGATCCGGCAATCGACCAGTCGCAGGCCGTCGTCGGGCCGCGCCCGATAGACGCCGTTGGCAAAGCCATATTCGATGAGCGTCGCGTATAAGAGGTCGCCGGCGAAATCGCCGGTGAAGGGACGCCCGGTGCGGTTGGCGCCCTGCATGCCCGGGGCGAGCCCAACGATCACCAGCCGCGCTTCCGGATCGCCGAAGGAGGGCACCGGCGAATTGAACCAGCCGGGTTCGCGCAAACGCGCCGTCTCGCGGAAGGCTACGAGCCTCGGACAGAGCGGGCAATTGCGGTCGGGTTCGGCGCGGAGCAGGGCGGCGGGCGGCGGCTCGCCGCTCGCGTGAGCGGACTCAGTCGTCGAATTCGTCGTCATCGCCCCTCGGCGCCATCGTGGTGGCGCGCTGCAGGAATTGCGGCGCGTGGTGGCGCGGCTCGCGCGGGGCCGGACGCTCGGACGGGTCGCGGCCGAGCTTGGATTGCAGCTCGACTAGGTCGGTGAAGACGTCGGCCTGGCGCCGCAACTCGTCGGCGATCATCGGCGGCTGGCTGGAAATGGTCGAGACCACGGTGACCCGGACGCCACGGCGCTGCACCGCTTCGACCAGCGAGCGGAAATCGCCGTCGCCGGAAAACAGCACGATCTGGTCGACATGCTCGGCGAGTTCCATGGCGTCGACCGCGAGCTCGATATCCATGTTGCCCTTGACCTTGCGGCGGCCGGAGGCGTCGATGAATTCCTTGGTCGCCTTGGTGACGACGGTGTAGCCGTTGTAATCGAGCCAGTCGATCAAGGGACGGATCGACGAATATTCCTGATCCTCGATAATCGCGGTGTAATAAAACGCGCGTATCAGAGTGCCACGGCTCTGGAATTCCTTGAGCAGGCGCTTGTAGTCGATATCGAAACCCAGCGTCTTGGCGGTCGCATAGAGGTTGGCGCCGTCGATGAAGAGCGCGATCTTGTTGGTGGTGGAAGGCGACATTCAGTTACTCGCGTGTTGTTTTGTTAACGTTCTTGGCGCAGCGGCGACGAACCGCGCATTTCCAGGATTTCTGCCTAAAGCCCGGTGAATTTTGACCCCCGTCAAACACCATCTCAAATATGGTGCGGAAAGGGCGAAAAGACCAATACTTTGACGATGCAATTAAGCGATTTCTTGTCCTGATCCGGCATCAGCCAGCGTTCTGGACGCTCCGGCCACACGGCCCCGGGCAGGGGTTACCAGAGCCAAATAGGAACGCAAATCACAAAATAGTCTTGCGAAATGGCACCGGCCCCTATAACTAGCGCGCATAATCATCAGTTTTGGCCCCTTTAACGAAAGCGACAGTCGATGGCGCGCGTCACCGTGGAAGATTGCATTGACAAGGTCGACAACCGGTTCGACCTGGTGCTGCTGGCGGCGCACCGCGCCCGCATGATCTCGTCCGGCTCCCAGCTTACGGTTGACCGCGACAACGACAAGAACCCGGTGGTATCGCTGCGGGAAATCGCCGATTCGACGATTTCGCCGGAGGATTTGCGTGAAGAACTGGTTCATTCGCTGCAGAAATTCGTCGAGGTGGACGAGCCCGAGCCCGATACCGTGCCTTTGATCGGATCGGCCGGCGCCAGCGTCGATGCCGACGATACCGAGGTCGCCGTCGAGCGCATGACCGAGGAAGAACTGCTGAAGGGCCTGGAAGGCCTGGCGCCGCCGGAAGAGCAGCCCGAAGAAGACGAGTAGTTCCTTAAATTTACAACCCGGGGGTGTTTCGACCCCGCCGATCTGCAGCAGGCCCGGACGTCGATCCGGGCCTTTGCTTTTATTGCCGTTTTCATGATTACCATGGCACGATGCGGGCGCGGACGAATTCAGTGCCGGCTTGATCCGATTTGACCGGAGCGGGAGCCGGTTTGGCGTTAGAATGCGCCGGGAATGTCCAAAATCGAGCGTTTTTGCGGTCCAGAATGGCGCTGCTGGGCGGGCGAAGGCAGAGGTAACAGGACTGGGCGGCGTCCGAGGGCCGCCCATGAAGGCAGTGATGGCGATGGCGTATTGGCGCCGCAACCCACCCCAGATGCAGGCCGCGACCGAATCGGTCGCCGTGGCGCCTTCCTCGGCTGCGCCGGCGCCCGCCGTGGCCAAGCCGCCCACCAAGTCGCCGCGTTCGCGCATGATGCGGCAATACGACCTGGTCGAGCGCGTCCGATCCTATAACCCCGATACCAACGAAGACCTTCTGAACCGTGCCTATGTCTACGCCATGAAGGCGCACGGTGCGCAGACCCGCGCCTCGGGCGACCCGTATTTCTCGCACCCGCTCGAAGTCGCCGCGATCCTTACTGACCTCAAGCTCGATGACGCCACCATAGTGGCCGCCCTGCTGCACGATACCATCGAGGATACGGAAGCGACCCGCGGCGAGATCGACACCGTCTTCGGCCCCGAGATCGGCGCGCTGGTGGAGGGGCTCACCAAGCTGAAGCGGCTGGAGCTGGTGTCGCGCGAGGCCAAGCAGGCCGAGAACCTGCGCAAGCTGTTGCTGGCGATTTCCGACGACGTCCGTGTGCTCCTGATCAAGCTCGCCGACCGGCTGCACAACATGCGCACGCTGGAATTCGTGCCGCCGGCCTCGCGCCACCGCATCGCCGAGGAGACGCTCGATATCTATGCGCCGCTCGCCGGACGCATGGGCATGCAGGAGATGCGCGAGGAACTGGAGGATCTTTCGTTCCGTTCGCTAGATCCGGAAGCCTATGCGGTGGTGATGCAGCGGCTGGATTCGCTCGCCGAGCGCAACCGCAACCTGATCGGCGAAATCGAGAGCCAGCTTTCGAAGAACCTGCAGAAGAATGGCGTCGCGGCGCGTGTCTACGGCCGGCGCAAGCAGCCGTTTTCGATCTGGACCAAGATGGAGCGCAAGTCGGTCGGCTTCGAGCAATTGTCCGACATCTTCGGCTTCCGCGTGGTGCTGAAGGATATCGAATCCTGCTACCGCGCGCTCGGCGTCGTGCACACCACCTGGCCGGTGGTGCCGGGCCGGTTCAAGGACTACATCTCGACGCCGAAGCAGAACGACTATCGCTCGATTCACACCACCGTGATCGGCCCCGGCAACCAGCGCGTCGAACTGCAGATCCGCACCGAGGAGATGAACCAGATCGCCGAATTCGGTATCGCCGCGCACGCCTTCTACAAGGACGGCGTGGGTTCGCCGACCGAGCTTCTGAAGCGTGAATCCAACGCCTTCGCATGGCTGCGCCACACCATCGCGGTGCTGTCCGACGGCGCCAATCCGGAAGAGTTTTTGGAGCATACCAAGCTCGAACTGTTCCACGACCAGGTGTTCTGTTTCACCCCGAAGGGCAAGCTGATCGCGCTGCCGCGGCAGGCCAATGTGATCGACTTCGCCTATGCCGTGCATACCGATGTCGGCAACTCCGCGGTCGGCTGCAAGATCAACGGCAAGTTCGCACCATTGTCGTCGGAACTGCAGAATGGCGACGAGGTCGAGGTGTTGACCTCGGAGGCGCAGTCGGCACCACCCTCGGCGTGGGAATCGCTGGCGGTGACCGGCAAGGCGAGGGCGGCGATCCGGCGCGCCACCCGCACCGCGGTGCGCGATCAATATGCCGGCCTCGGCCGCCGCATCGTCGAGCGGTTGTTCGTACGCGCCAAGATCGAATACGCCGACGACAAGCTCAAGGGCGCCTTGCCGCGGTTGGCGCGGGCCTCGATCGACGACGTCATGGCGGCCGTCGGGCGCGGCGAAATGAAGGCTTCCGACGTCGCGCGCGCAATGTATCCCGACTACAAGGAAGAGCGGGTGGCGCGCTACGGCGCGCCCAAGAAGAGCCTTGCGGTCAAGCTGAAGCTGAAATCGCCGCCCGATCCCTCGCGCAGCCCGAACGCCATTCCGGTGCGCGGCATCAATTCCGATCTGCCGGTCAAATTCGCGCCGAACGGCGGTGCGGTGCCGGGCGACCGCATCGTCGGCATCGTGACGCCGGGCGAGGGCATCACCATCTATCCGATCCAGTCGCCGGCGCTGAAGGATTTCGAGGAGGAGCCGGAGCGCTGGCTCGATGTGCGCTGGGACGTCGACGAATCGACGCCGCAGCGTTTTCCGGCGCGGATCCTGGTCGACAATGTCAACGAGCCCGGCAGCCTCGCCCAGGTCGCCACCGTGATCGCCGAGCATGACGGCAATATCGACAATATCAGCATGTCCAGGCGCTCGCCCGATTTCACCGAACTGACCATCGACCTCGAGGTCTATGATCTCAAGCATCTCAGCGCCATCATCGCCCAGTTGCGCGCCAAGGCCGTCGTCGCCCGCGTCGAGCGCGTCAATGGCTGAAGCCGTCATTGCCGGGCAAAAGGCGCGAAGCGCCGTCTTCAGCTCTCTTGACCCGGCAATCCATCTTGACGAAGAAGATGGATACGCGGGTCAAGCCCGCGTATGACAACCTGAGCATCCGGACCTCCGTTCGAAGCCTTTCGCGAGTTTCCAAATGCCCACCGCTCCGCTGCGCCTTGGAGTCAATGTCGACCACGTCGCAACCCTTCGCAATGCGCGGGGCGGTGCGCGGCCCGATCCGGTGCGCGCGGCGTTGGCCGCGATCGCGGCCGGCGCCGACGGCATCACCGCGCATCTGCGCGAGGACCGACGCCATATCCGCGACAAGGACATGGCGCGGCTGAAGGCGGAAATCTCAAAACCTTTGAATTTCGAGATGGCGGCCACGCAAGACATGCTGGGAATCGCGCTGGCGACAAAACCTCATGCGGTGTGCCTGGTGCCCGAGCGTCGCGAGGAGCTGACCACCGAGGGCGGCCTCGACGTGGTCGGCCAGCACAACGCGCTGGCGCCGTTGATCGCGAGGCTGAACGACGCCGGCATCCGGGCGTCGCTGTTCATTGCCGCCGACCCCGCCCAGATCGAAATGGCCGCAAGACTGCGGGCACCGGTGATCGAAATCCATACCGGTGCCTGGTGCGATGCCGTGGTCGACGGCCATGCGGCGAAGGCCGAATCGGAGTGGCGGCGGATCGTAGCGGGGGCCAGGCTGGCACGCGCGGCGGGCCTCGAAGTCCATGCCGGCCACGGCCTCGATTATGACACGGCCGAGCAGATCGCCGGCCTGCCCGAGATCGTCGAATTGAACATCGGCTATTACATGATCGGGGAGGCGCTGTTCGCAGGTATCGCCGAGACCGTTCGCAGCATGCGCGCGGCGATGGATCGCGGCCGCCAGAGCATGAGCAACGCATGATCATCGGCATCGGCTCCGACCTGATCGACATCCGCCGCGTCGCCAAGGTGATCGAGCGTCACGGCGAGCGCTTTCTCGACCGCATTTTCACCGAAGCCGAGCGGGCGCGGGCCGGCCGGCGCGCCAAGAACGAGAACATGGTGGTGGCAACCTATGCCAAGCGATTCGCCGCCAAGGAGGCCTGCTCCAAGGCGCTCGGCACCGGAATCAGGCGCGGCGTCTGGTGGCGCGACATGGGGGTGGTGAACCTGCCGGGTGGACGGCCGACCATGGAGCTGACCGGCGGGGCCCTGGCCCGGCTCGAGGCGCTGACGCCGGAAGGGTATGAGGCACGGATCGATCTCTCGATCACCGACGATTGGCCGCTGGCGCAGGCCTTCGTCATAATTTCGGCGGTCCATCCGGGCAAAACCTGATGCGCCAAAAGCGAGTCAGCCGCCGGTCCGTCGCAAAACTAAAAATCCTCGATAGACCAATGGATTAGCATGTTTTGATGAAGCCGTTGATTGCGCGGCTGCGAACAACGGTCTAAAACGCGCGCGGAACCTTCAGCCAGAGCGAATTCGGGTTTGCGCCGGAATTGGCTCTCAACATCAGAAACAGGATCATTTTCTTGACGCGAAACGGGGGGCGGTTCGCGTCATGAGAATATTCTGTCACCGCGCGGGGTCGGCTTGCGGGGAATTGGGAAAGCGATGAGCGTGACATCCGGGACAAAAACTGAAAGCGGCTGGGGCGAGACCATCCGCGTGGTCATCCACGCCGTATTGATTGCGCTGGTGATCCGCACCTTCCTGTTCCAGCCCTTCAACATCCCCTCCGGCTCGATGAAGGCGACGCTTCTGGTCGGCGACTACCTGTTCGTCTCGAAATATTCCTACGGCTACAGCCATTTTTCGATCCCGCTGTCGCCGCCCCTGTTTTCGGGACGCATCTTCGGCTCCGAGCCGGCGCGCGGCGATATCGTCGTGTTCCGCCAGCCCAAGGATGATTCCGTCGACTTCATCAAGCGCGTGATCGGCCTGCCCGGCGATCGCATCCAGATGAAGGATGGGCTGCTCTACATCAACGACAAGCCGGTGCAGCGCGAGCGCGTCAGCGATTTCATCGGCGAGAATCCCTGCGGCCCGCCCGAGGAGATCGCGCGCGTCAAACGCTGGAAGGAGACACTGCCGAACGGCGTCAGCTATGAGACGCTCGATTGCCAGGACAACGGCTTTTACGACAACACCATCGAATACCAGGTGCCCCCGGGGCATTTCTTCATGATGGGCGACAACAGGGACAACTCGAGCGATAGCCGGGTGGAGTCGGTGGTGGGGTACGTGCCGTTCGAGAACATCGTCGGCCGGGCGCAGATGATTTTCTTCTCGATTGCCGAGGGCGAGCACTTCTGGATGTTCTGGCGCTGGCCCGTCTCGGTGCGCTGGAATCGCATATTCAAAATCGTGCGATGAACGACGAAACACCTGATCTCAAGACGACCTCGCCGCCGGGTGAAGCAAGCCCTCCGCCTGACGCCGGCCTCGAAGCCGTGCCGAAAAAAAAGCGCAAGAAGGTCAGCGCCAAGGCCGCCGCCGCGGCGATCGAGGCGCGGATCGGGCATAAATTCGCCGATCCCGCGCTGCTGATCACCGCCTTCACCCATGTCTCGGCGCTGAAATCCGCAGCCAAGCGCGCCGACAGCTACCAGCGCCTCGAATTTCTCGGCGATCACGTGCTCGGGCTCGTCGTCTCCGACATGCTGTATCGCGCCTTCCCCAATGCCGACGAGGGCGAGTTGTCGAAACGGCTCGCCGATCTCGTGCGCAAGGAGAGCTGCGCGGACGTCGCCAAGTCGCTCGGGCTGTTCGATGACATCAAGCTCGGCCAGGTCGGCGCCATCGCCAGCGCGCGGCTGCGCAAGTCCGTGCTCGGCGATATCTGCGAGGCGGTGATCGGCGCGGTATTTCTCGACGGCGGCTACGCCGCGGCGGCGACCTTCGTCGAGCGCAACTGGACCGAGCGGATGCGCAAGCCGCGGCGGCCGCTGCGCGATCCCAAGACGGTCTTGCAGGAATGGGCCCAGAGCAAGCGGCTGCCGACGCCGGTCTATCGCGAGATCGAGCGCACCGGGCCGCATCACGATCCGCAGTTCCGCGTCGCGGTCGATTTGCCGGGGCTGGAATCGGCCGAAGGCGTCGGCGGCAGCAAGCGCGCGGCCGAGAAGGTCGCGGCCTCCGTGATGATCGCGCGCGAAGGCGTCAGCGGCGGCGGCAATGACGGATAGTCCTTTGGGCGACGCCGCACCGCCGCCCGCGACGCGCTGCGGTTTCGTCGCGCTGATCGGCGCGCCGAATGTCGGAAAATCCACGCTGGTCAACGCGCTGGTCGGCTCCAAGGTCACGATCGTCTCGCGCAAGGTGCAGACGACGCGGGCGCTGATCCGCGGCATCGTGATCGAAGACAACGCCCAGATCATCCTGGTCGATACCCCCGGAATCTTCCTGCCCAAGCGAAGGCTGGACCGCGCCATGGTCTCGACCGCCTGGAGCGGGGCGCATGACGCCGACCTCGTCTGCGTGCTGATCGACGCCAAGGCCGGGATCGATGAGGAAGCCGAGGCGATCCTCGGAAAGCTCGCCACCGTGCGGCACGAGAAAATCCTGGTGCTGAACAAGATCGATCTGGTGCCGCGGGAAAAACTGCTGGCGCTGGCCAAGGCCGCCAACGACCGGCTGGGTTTTGCCGGCACCTTCATGGTCTCGGCGTTGTCGGGCGACGGCGTCGACGATCTCCGGCGTACGCTGGCCGCGATGGTGCCGCCGGGGCCATTTCACTATCCCGAGGACCAGATGTCGGATGCGCCGATGCGGCATCTGGCGGCCGAGATCACGCGGGAAAGGATCTTTCGCCAGCTGCACCAGGAACTGCCCTATCAATCCACCGTCGAAACCGACTCGTGGACCGAACGCAAGGACAAGTCCGTCCGTATCGAGCAGACGATTTTCGTCGAGCGCGAAAGCCAGCGCAAGATCGTGCTCGGCAAGGGCGGCGCCGCCATCAAGGCGATCGGTGCGGAATCGCGCAAGGAGATCGCCGAAATCCTGGGCGTTCCCGTGCACCTGTTCCTGTTCGTGAAAGTGCGCGAAAACTGGGGCGACGATCCCGACCGCTACCGCGAGATGGGACTGGAATTCCCCAGGGAATGATGTTTCGACAATAAAAGAAACGACCGGCATTGTGATGAACGTACCCAAAAATGTGGTGAGGTTTGAGGCGCTATTGTATCTGTCGCTGACGCTGGATGCGCTGTCGGCTGCGTTCCAGGACCGCACGCCAACCGACGAGGTGAGCGAACAGACCATCATGTTTGCCACCGCGACCGGTGGCTGCATGATTCTGCTGTTGGTGTTTTTCGTCTGGCTCGCCGCGCAACGGCGCAAGAACTGGGCGCGCTGGGTGCTGGTCGCGGTACTGGTGCTGTCCACGGTCAGGCTGGGGCAGGACATCGGCGACAACGGCCTTGCGCTTGACAGCGTCGTCGAGATCGTCTCCTGCGCGCTGACGGTGGCGGGGCTGTATTTTTCCTTCACCGGCGACGCCAGGGGCTGGTTCAACGGGTAGCAGGCGGCTGCGTAGGGTGTGCAAAGGCGCGCTTGCGCCGTGCCCACCATCCCGATGCAACGACACCGTTTGTTGATCGTTGGTGGGCACGCGGAGCCTGTCATCGGGCGCGCATTCGCGCGACCCGGTGGCTTTGCCCACCCTACGTGATAGATTCCCTCCCATGGAATGGACCGACGAAGGCATCGTGCTGGGGGTCAGGCGGCATGGCGAATCCTCCGCCATCGTCGAGCTTCTGACCCGCGGCCATGGCCGCCATCTCGGGCTGGTGCGCGGCGGGGCCGGCTCGCGGATGCGGCCGCTGCTACAGCCCGGCAACGGCGTGCGCGCCGTGTGGCGGGCGCGGCTCGACGAGCACCTCGGCTATTTTGTCATCGAGGGCACCCGCTTGCGCGCGGCGACCGTGCTGGCGTCGTCGCACGCGACCTATGGCGTGACGCACCTGGCCTCGCTGGCGCGGCTGTTGCCCGAGCGTGATCCGCACGAAGACATCTACGAAATGCTGGAACGCACGCTGGACGATTTCGACGATATCGGCGAAGCCGCCGCCCATCTGATCAAATTCGAGCTCGCGATGCTCGCCGAACTCGGCTTCGGGCTCGACCTGGAAAATTGCGCCGCGACCGGGGCTACGTCGGACCTGATCTACGTCTCGCCGAAATCCGGCGGCGCGGTGTCGCGGGCGGCCGGCGAGCCCTATCGCGAGCGGCTGCTGCGGCTGCCGCCATTCCTGCGCGAGGGCGAGGGCGGCGCGAACGGCTGGTCCGATCAGGACCTGCAGGACGGTTTTCAGCTGACGGGCCTGTTCCTGCTGCGCCACGTCCTGGAACCGCGCGGGCAGGGGCATTCGGATGCCCGCGATGGGTTTATCAATGCCGTGACGAAGCACTGTGCCAAGGCGACGGCGGTGCTGCCCTAGCGAGGACGCGGCGCAGCGCCTCGCCAAAAAATCGCGAAAACAACCCCACGCAAAGTAGGGTAGGATTACGATTCATTTCTTGCCCGATTCACCGTCAGCGGATAACTCCTCCCCATGGGAAAAACACTGATTCCGCCGGAGCCGGCCGAAATCCACGAGGTCGGACTGCGTGACGCGCTCGAAGAGCGCTATCTCGCTTACGCGCTGTCGACCATCATGCATCGCGCGCTGCCGGACGCGCGCGACGGGCTCAAACCGGTGCATCGGCGCATCCTCTACGGCATGCGGCTGTTGCGGCTCGACCCCGGCACGCCGTTCAAGAAATCGGCCAAAATCGTCGGCGACGTGATGGGCTCGTTCCATCCGCATGGCGACCAGGCGATCTATGATGCCATGGTGCGGCTGGCGCAGGATTTTTCCTCGCGCTATCCGCTGGTCGACGGCCAGGGCAATTTCGGCAACATCGACGGCGATAATCCGGCCGCCTACCGCTACACCGAAGCGCGCATGACCGACGTCGCGCGGCTGCTGCTGGAGGGCATCGACGAGGACGGCGTCGAATTCCGCCCCAATTACGACGGCCAGTCGAAAGAGCCGGTGGTGTTGCCCGGCGGCTTCCCGAACCTGCTCGCCAACGGCGCGCAGGGGATCGCGGTCGGCATGGCGACCTCGATCCCGCCGCACAACGCGGCCGAGCTTTGCGACGCGGCGCTGCATTTGATCGACAAGCCCGAGGCGAAGTCGAAGACGCTCTTGAGGTGGGTCAAGGGCCCGGATTTTCCGACCGGCGGCATCATCGTCGATTCCAAGGAGAGCATCGCCGAAGCCTACATGACCGGGCGCGGCTCGTTCCGCACCCGCGCCAGGTGGAAGCAGGAAGAGGGCGCGCGCGGCACCTGGGTGATCGTCATCACCGAAATCCCCTGGCTGGTGCAGAAGTCGCGGCTGGTGGAAAAAATCGCCGAACTGCTCAACGACAAGAAACTGCCGCTGGTCGGCGACGTCAGGGATGAATCGGCGGAAGACATTCGCCTCGTGATCGAGCCGAAGTCGCGCGCGGTCGATCCGGAACTGCTGATGGAATCGCTGTTCCGGCTGACCGAGCTGGAGAGCCGGATTCCGCTAAATCTCAACGTGCTGGTGAAGGGACGCATCCCCAAGGTGCTGGGGCTTGCCGAATGCTTGCGTGAGTGGCTCGACCATTTGCGCGACGTGCTGGTGCGCCGCACCAACCATCGGAAAGAGCAGATCGAGCATCGCCTGGAAGTGCTCGGCGGCTACCTGATCGCCTACCTCAACATCGACAAGGTGATAAAAATCATCCGCACCGAGGATGAGCCGAAGCCGGCGCTGATCAAGGCGTTCAAGCTGACGGAGATCCAGGCCGAATCCATCCTCAACATGCGGCTGCGCAATTTGCGCAAGCTCGAGGAATTCGAAATCCGCACCGAGGAAAAGAATCTTCGCGCCGAATTGAAGGGCGTCAAGTCGCTGCTCGGCTCCGAGGCCGAGCAATGGTCCAAGGTCGGCGAACAGGTGCGGAAGGTTCGCGACACGTTCGGGCCGAAGACGCCGCTCGGCAAGCGCCGCACCCAGTTTGCCGATGCGCCGGAGCACGATCTCGCCGCGATCGAGGAAGCCTTCGTCGAGCGCGAGCCGGTGACGATCGTGGTGTCCGACAAGGGCTGGGTGCGGACGCTGAAGGGGCATGTCGAGGATCTCACCTCGCTCACCTTCAAGACCGACGACAGTCCCGGTTTTGCGTTCTTCGCCGAGACCACCTCAAAACTGCTGCTGTTCGCCACCAACGGCAAATTCTATTCGCTCGATGTCGCAAAACTGCCGGGCGGACGCGGCCATGGTGAGCCGATCCGGATGTTCATCGACATGGAGCAGGATGCCGCCATCGTCTCGATGTTCGTCAACAAGGGCGGCCGCAAATTCCTGATCGCCAGTGGCGAAGGCCAGGGTTTTGTCGTCAATGAGGACGATTGCGTCGGCAACACCCGCAAGGGCAAGCAGGTGCTCAATGTCGAGATGCCGAACGAGGCCCGCGCGATCGCAACCGTTAGCGGCGACCAGGTCGCCGTGATCGGCACCAACCACAAGATGGTGATCTTCCCGATCGACCAGGTGCCGGAAATGGCGCGCGGCCGCGGCGTGCGCCTGCAGAAATACACCAGCGCTGGCCTCTCCGACGTCGCGACGTTCGATTCCAAGACGGGTCTTAGCTGGAAGGATTCGGCCGGGCGCGACCAGGGCTTGAGCTGGAAGGAATTGTCCGACTGGCGCGGCAACCGCGCCGATGCCGGCCGTCTTGCGCATGGCCTGCCGAAGTCGAACAAGTTCGGGCGGGGCGTGGAGTAGTTCCTGGTCGTCCCGGCGTTCGCCGGGACGACGAAAAAGTATCCCCTTTGACTGTGATCGGCAATTCGCCGATGCTGCTTCCAAAATCGGGGGAGGTGGCGTTGCGCGGATTGGGTCCAGCCTACGTTCTTTCGCTTGTCGTCGCGGGTGTGCTTGCCGCGCCCGCCGCGCTTCACGCCCAAGCCATTCCCGGCGCGCTGCCTGAATCAGCCAGAGCGCTCGCGCAGGGCGAATGGCCCGCTTATGCCGGGACCTATGCGGCTTCGCGCTATTCGCCGTTGACGCAGATCGACGGTACCAACGCCAAAGACCTGCATATCGCCTGGCGCTGGAAATCGCCTGATATGGCGACCAGGCAGGCCAATCCGGGTATCGGCCCGAGCTACCTCAACGAATCGACGCCCTTGATGGTCGGCGGAGTGCTCTACACCTCGAGCTCGCTGTCGCAGGTCGCCGCCATCGATGCCGTCAGCGGCGCGACCAAATGGGTATTCGATCCCAAGGTCTACGAGAACTTGCTCGGCATTCCCGCCAACAACGGGTGGCTGCATCGTGGCGTGGCTTATTGGCGCAATGGCGACGACGAACGCATCGTGATGCTCACAGCGTTTGCGCAGATGATCATGCTGGATGCCAAAACCGGAACGCCGGTGCCGACGTTCGGCAGGGATGGCCGGGTCGATCTCGCTGAAGGTCTGCGTCGGCGCGTCGACCGCGACTATTACACCATGACGTCGCCGCCGGTGATCGTACGCGGCGTGATCGTGGTTGGCTCCTCGGTGATGGACTTTTGGGGGCACCGGCCGTCGCCGCCGGGGGACGTGCGTGGCTTCGATGTCGCGACCGGGCGTCTGCTCTGGACGTTTCACACGGTGGCGCAGGGTGAGGAGCCCGGCGCCGAAACCTGGGAGAAGGATTCCTGGAAGGAGACCGGCAACACCAATGTCTGGGCGCCGATCAGCGCCGACGAGCAGCTCGGCTATATCTATCTGCCGGTCTCAACGCCCACCAACGACTATTATGGCGGCGACCGTCCGGGCAACGGCCTCTACGGCGAGAGTCTGGTCTGCCTCGATGTCACCACCGGCAAGAAGGTCTGGCACTATCAGCTGGTGCATCACGGTCTCTGGGATTACGACCCACCGGCCGCGCCGAACCTGATCGACATCACGGTCAAGGGAAAGCTAGTCAAGGCGGTTTCCCAAACCACCAAGCAGGCCTTTGTCTACGTGTTCGATCGCATCACCGGCGAGCCGGTGTGGCCGATCGAGGAACAGCCGGTGCCGGCCTCCACGGTGCCCGGCGAGCGGGCGTCGAAGACGCAGCCGTTCCCGACCAAACCGGCTCCGTTCGACATTCAGGGCGCGCGTGACGAGAACCTGATCGATCTGACGCCTGAGATCCACAAGGAAGCGATCGACATCGCCGCCACCTATGATCGCGGCGACCTGTACACGCCGCCCTCGCAGCGCGGTACGATCGTGGTGCCGGGCGTCGGCGGCGGCGGCAGCTGGAACGGTGCCGCGGTCGATCCGGAGACCGGCACGCTCTACGTCGGCACCAGCCGCGTGCCGTTCGTCGTCACGATCCACCCGCCGCGGGCGTGGGAGGGCTCCTACGATTTCATTGGCGAAGTCAAATATCTGGCCGGCCCGCGCGGCTTGCCGCTGCTCAAGCCTCCGTTCGGCAGCATGGTTGCGATCGATATGAACTCGGGCGAGCATCGCTGGCGCATACCCGTCGGCAACAGCGAAGCGATGGCCTCGATCCGGAATCTCGGTATTCGGGAGCGGTTGGGGCTGCAAGGCCGCAGTTGGGCGCTGGTGACGAAAACCGTCCTGATCGTGGTGCAGATGGGATATTTCAGTTTGCCGCGCTTCGTGCCCGAATGGGGGCGTCCGATCTTCGATCTCCACAACCGCGATCCGCATTTGTGGGTCTACGACAAGACCAGCGGCGAAATGCTGGCGGAAATCGCGCTGCCGGCGAATGCCACCGGCGCGCCCATCACCTATCTGGCCGGCGGCAAGCAATATATCGCTTTCCCCGTCGGCGGCGGTCCGCTGCCGGAGGAACTGATCGCGGTTTCGCTGTGATGGGACTTCCATGCACAGCTTCGCGGCCGCTGGCGCCGGTTTCCTGCTCGCCGTGTTGTGGTTCGACCTGATGTTTGACGTTCAGACACGCAGGCACGCTGGCAGCGCGCTGCCGAGGGAAGTGCTGGCGTCGATTTCGGCGTATTATCGCCGCGTCACCACCGAAGCGTATCCGATGAACCGTCTGGTCGTATTGGTGATGCTGCTGACAATGGCCGCCATCATCGCCGAGATCGTGCAGGGCGGAAATCCGTGGTGGATCGGCTGGGGCTCGCTGCTGCTCGCCGGCAGCGGTTTCGTGCCGACCATGATGCGCACCATCCCCAACGCCCGCCGGCTGGGCGGCGGGGAAGATTCGCCGGAGGAGCAATCGCGGCTCGCGCGCGCTGTTGGCCGCGACCACATGCTAAGCTTCGCGCGGATGGCCGCCGTCCTATGCCTGCAGTTGATCGCCCGGTAAGGCTTGCCGCAGCAGGTCCGCGATAATCGCGGGTTATCTCGGCACTGACGAGGCCATCGCGGTGATGGAGAGCGGAATGTGACCGCGGGTTATATGTTCTCGTCATGCCCGGGCTTGTCCCGGGCATCCACGTCTTTCTTTCTAACGGTGAGCAAAGACGTGGATGGCCGGGACAAGCCCGGCCATGACGGCTGTAAGGTCAGGCCCATCACCTCAACGTCAGAGCCGCGATTTGCGGCTTGCCGTGCCGTGTGTCTGGATGAGGCGGCCTCGATGAAGTAGCGTTCCGGCCAAGCGAGGAGGGCGCCGTCATGCATCGGTCGGTCCTGTTGGGCGTCATGGTGGGGCTGTTGGTCATGGGCAATGCCGCGGCACGAGGGGAAATCATCGCCTACGATGACGTGCGCATCGACGTCATCGCCGAGGGCGGCGGGCCGCTGATCGTCCTGCTGCCGGGGCGCGGCCGTGACTCCGAGGATTTCGACGAGGTCGCAGCTAGGTTGGCCAAAGCCGGCTTTCGCGTGCTGCGGCCGCAGCCGCGCGGCGCCGGCCAAAGCAAGGGACCGATGCAGGGTCTGACGCTGCACGATTTCGCGCGCGACTGCGCCGAAGTCATCCGTCACGAGGGCGGTGGTCCCGCGGTCATGGTCGGACATGCCTTCGGCAGCTGGGTCGCGCGCATGACGGCGGCCGATTATCCGCAACTGGTGCGAGGCGTGGTGATTGCGGCTGCCGCCGCAAAAGCCTATCCGGCCGGCTTTCCCGGCGCCAAGGAATTGTCCGAAGCCGTCCGAAAGTCCGGCGACCCCACGCTGTCGGATGCCGAGCGGCTGACCTACCTGCGCGCCAATTTTTTCGCACCTGGCAGCGATGCCAGCGTCTGGCTGAAAGGCTCCTATCCCGAAGTCGATGAGGCGCAGTTCGCGGCCGGCCGTGCGACGAAACAATCGGAGTGGTGGGGCGGCGGCAAGGCGCCGCTGCTCGACCTGCAGGGCGCGCTCGACCCCTTCAAGCCGCGCGCGATGGCCAACGAATTCACAGATGAATTCGGCGAACGGGCTACCATCGTCGTCATCCCGAATGCCAGCCACGCGCTGATACCGGAGCAACCGACTGCCGTGGTCGATGCGATCGTGGCGTGGATTGGCCGACTTCCGCGGTAGAACTAGACTAGGCGGTGCCGCACGTATGCGCCACCGATCAAGCGAATTGCAACAGTGAACGCCGGGCCGGGGCAACGCAACTGGCAACGAAGTCCCGAATATGCTCCGGGATAGCCGTGCCTTCGATATCGCAACGGGTCTGGATTTCGTCCGCAATATCCCTGGAGACGTCCTGCGACCAGTGCTCAAGCGTGTTGTAGGCGATAACGCGGGCCGGTTCGTTAAACTGCCCCGACATCAGCTCGGCAATAATCGTTTCAACGTCTGAGCGTTCGATCTCGGTTTCGTCGTGGACGTTTCCGAATCGACCCTTGCGATCGACAACGAGATAAAGGGTCTGATCGGCGCCATAGGGCACCATCCAGCGGGTTTTCGGCATAACAATCTCCGACGCTATGGACTCGAATAGCCAGGGGCGGCATTTGTTCCTGTTGCCGGAGCCAACTTTAGTCTCGGGATTGTTTTTCAGTTGAACGTGGACCTCAATGTCCCGCTATTCGACGGAATACGATCAGCGTGATCGTCTGCGCGGGGGGCAGTGTCACGCCGCCGCGATGGCCTCGATTTCGATCATGAAATCCGGACCGTACAGTTTCGAGACTTCGACCAGCGTCACCGCGGGCGCGGCCGGCGGCGTCACCGAGGCAAAGAAGCGGTTTCGCGCTTGCCGGTAGAGCGCAAGGTTGCCCATGTCGGTGAGGAATACCGTCAGCTTCACAAGATCGGCCGCGGTGCAGCCGCTCGCCCGCAGCGCGATGGCGAGATTGGAAAACACCTGCGTTGCCTGGGCGGCGAAATCGGATTTGCCGACCACATGACCGTCGGCATCGAGCGCGGTCTGGCCGGCGATGAAGACGATGCGGCTGGCGGCGACCTCGACGATCTGGGAATAGCCGGGCGGGGTGCCGAGTTCGGGCGGATTGATGCGGGTGATCGCGGGCATGACCATCAGTTTCGCGGTGCGGAGATCGGCGGCGGGCCGAGGCCCATCGGTTTCTTCGGCCTCAGCGTCCCGATATAGAACGAAGATCCCGCCACCAGGAAAAAACAGACGAAATAGACGATATAGGCCTGCGGCGGAGTGATGGCCCACTTGACGAGGCGTCTGAATGCTGATGCCGGGCCGGTCTCGGTTTCCATGCGGCGGTTTTGCGCGAAACCGGGCCGGATGGAAAGGGCAAATCGCTTTGGCGTGCCAGCGCTCACTTTGCCGCCGGCTCCCGCCGCAGCAGGGACAGCGCAAGCAGCGCCGCAAGGCTGAGCGCGGAGGATACGATCAGGACGCGGCTTCCCATGGCCTCGATCAGGAGGCCGAACGCCAGCGGTGCGGCGGCCTGCGCCATCCGCGCCGGTGCGCCGATGATGCCGAGGCGATAGCCATAATTTTGCGGGCCGAAGATCGCCAGCGGCAGGGTGCCGCGCGCGATGGTGAGGATGCCGTTGCCGGCGCCGTGAAAGATCGCAAACACGCTTGCGGCGCCGCCGCCCGCGAGCGCCAGGATCGCGGCGCCGATCGGATGGGTCAGACAGGCGAGCCGGGTCGAGACCAGCGGGTGATAGCGCGACAGGAAGCTTGCTTCGACAATGCGGGCCGCGACCTGCGCCGGCCCGATCAGCGCGCCCGCCGTCACCGCCTGCAGCGAGGTCGCGCCGGCCGCCTCGAGAATGCGGGGCAGATGCGCCGCCATCGCGCCGGTGACCGTCCAGGCCGCGGCGAAGGCGAACGCCAGCAGCACCATGGTCCGATCGATCGGGATATCCGGTTTTATCGACGCTGCGACCGCCGCTTTTGCGCCTTTCACGGCGGGCAGTATGAAAAGATTGATCGGCAGGCCGATCAGGATATGCGCGAGCGCCCAGGCAAAACAGGTGTCGCGCCAACCGATGGTCTCCAGTCCCCACGCGGTCAGCGGCCATCCCACGGTCGAGGCAAAGCCCGCCAGCAGCGTAATGCCGGTGATCGATCCGCGCGCGGCATCGCCATAGATGCGCCCGAGCGCGGCGAAGGCGGCATCGTAAAGGCCACATCCCATGCCGACGCCGAGCAGGAGCCAGGCTGTGATCAGGACCGGGATCGATCCGCTGACGCCGAGCAATGCCAGTCCCGCCGCCAGCGTCAGATTGGAGATCGACAGCACCGAGCGGCCGCCGACCAGATCGATCTGCCGGCCGACGCGCGGCCCGAGCAGGGCCGAAATCACCAGCGCACCCGAGAAGGCGGCAAAGATCCAGTTCGAGGAAACGCCGAGGTCGCGCGCGATCGGATCGGCCAGGATCGCCGGCAGATAATAGCTGGAGGCCCACGCCAGCGTCTGCGTGGTGCCGAGCGCGGCGATCAGGCGAAACTCGCGTCCGGTCATGGCTTACGATTCATTTTGACGAAATCGATTGAGGTTGACAGCATCCAGATATTTCGATAATTCCAGATATATGGAACAAGAGCAAGCGATTCTCGCCCTCGCGGCGCTCGCCCAGGCCACCCGTCTGAGCGTCTTCCGGCTGTTGGTGAAGCACGAGCCTGACGGGCTCGCGGCGGGCGATATTGCCGCCGCACTGGCGGTCCCGCCAAATACCATGTCGGCCCATCTGGCGATTCTCGCGCGGGCGGGCCTGGTAACGAGCGAACGGAGAAGCCGTTCGATCATCTACCGGGCCGGCCTTGCGACATTTCGAGATCTGACGTCATTCATGGTGGAGGATTGTTGCGGCGGCCGCGCGGAACTGTGCGCGCCGATTGCCGGATGCAAGCCCGCGCGCGGCAGGCGCGCAAAGCTCACGGCCTGAGGGGTAAGATGTCATGAAGCGCCTTCACGTTCACATGGCGGTAGAGAATCTCCCGCGATCGATCGACTTCTATTCGGCACTGTTCGCCGCGCAGCCCGCCGTGGTCAAGACCGATTACGCCAAGTGGATGCTCGACGATCCCCGGGTGAATTTCGCGATCTCGACGCGGGGCCGGCAACCCGGTCTCGATCACCTCGGCATCCAGGTCGAGAACGCCGACGAGCTGCAGGAGGTTTACGCGCGGCTCAACAAGGCTGGCGGCAATATCGTCGAGCAAGGCCAAACCAGCTGCTGCTATGCGAAATCGGAAAAATCCTGGATCGACGATCCCGCTGGCGTCGCCTGGGAAACCTTTCTCACCACGGGCGAGAGCACCATCTACGGCGACGGCACCGGCGAACGCGGTCCGCGCGTGGCGCATGAAAAGCAAGGCGCCTGCTGCATTCCACAAGCCGCGCCGATCGCAACCGCCTGATGCCCGGCTTCGATCTGTCGCGCCGGCTGGCGGCGGAAGCGCTGGGCACCGCGCTGCTGGTGGCGACCGTGGTCGGCTCCGGCATCATGGCCGAAAGCCTCACCTGCGACATGGCGCTGGCGCTGCTCGGCAACACGCTGCCGACGGGTGCGATCCTGGTCGTGCTCATCACGATTCTCGGACCCGTTTCGGGGGCGCATTTCAATCCCGCCGTCAGCCTTGTCTTTGCGCTCAAGCGCCAGATAGCGCCGCGCGAGGCACTCTTTTACGTCGCGGCGCAGATCGTCGGCGGCATCGCCGGAACCGTGATCGCGCATGCGATGTTCGCGCTGCCGTTGCTCGATGCCTCGCTGAAGGTACGAACCGGCGGCGCGCAATGGTTGGCGGAAGGCGTCGCCGCCTTCGGGTTGATTGCGACCATCCTGGCCGGCATCCGCTTCGAGCGCGCCTCCGTGCCATGGCTGGTCGGTCTCTACATCACGGCAGCCTATTGGTTCACCTCGTCGACCTCGTTCGCAAACCCGGCCGTGGCGATCGCGCGTTCGCTGACCAATACGTTTTCCGGGATTCGTCCCGTCGACCTTCCCGGTTTCATCGCCGCGGAACTCTGCGGCGCGGTCGCAGCCCTGCTGCTGATGAACTGGCTGTTGCGCGCCACAGGGGAGGGCGCGCCGATGGCCAAGGAGGCCCAACTGTGACGGTCACGATCTACCACAATCCCGCCTGCGGCACCTCCCGCAACACGCTCGCCATCATCCGGCAGAGCGGCGAGGAGCCGGAGGTTATCGAATATCTCAAAAACCCGCCGAGCCGGGCGCGGCTGATCGAATTGATCCAGGCGATGAAAATCCCGGTTCGCGCGCTGCTGCGCGAAAAGGGCACGCCGTATGCGGAACTCGGGCTCGCCGATCCCAAATGGAGCGACGACGAACTGCTCGATTTCATGCTGGCGCATCCGATCCTGATCAACCGGCCGATCGTGGTGACGCCAAAGGGCACAAGACTCTGCCGGCCGTCGGAAGCTGTGCTCGACCTGCTCGACCATCCCGTGGCTTCCTTTGTCAAGGAAGACGGCGAACCCGTCACGCGCGGGAAATCATGGCTCCCTTTCGTCGCGCCGGATTGCCCGGCATAATGGCGGGATGGATCTCAAGCCCCGACTACAGCTGATGAACTGGCTGGTGAGCCAGGGCCTGACCGGCTTGCCGGAGCATGATCTGCTCCGCGGTTTCTGCGAGCGCTGCCGGGCGCAAGGGCTCGATCTGTCGCGCGGGACGGTCTTCATCGATACGCTGCACCCGATTTTCGAGGGCCGTGGATTTCTCTGGAACGACACCGAAACCGACGAGCGCGACTATTTCGAGTACGGGTCGAGCGCCGAGGGCGAGTTGGCGGAAGACTGGCGCCGTTCCGTCTTCCATCACATGCTTGAGCACGGCGACGGCGAACTCCAGATCGATCTCGCCGACGATGCCTCGCTGCGGTTTTCCAGGCTCCCCGCGCTGGCCGTACGAGGTCACCGCCAATCCGTGGCCTTCATCCACCACTTCGGCGAAGCCGGAACCATGGGCCAGATGGACTGCGTCTATTCCTACTGGCTGACCCGGCGGCCGGACGGCTTTGGCGAGCCGGGGTTGGCGGCGCTGCGCGACCTGGTGCCGGTACTGGGGCTCGCGATCAAGTCCGGCGCCCAGGTCGATATCGCGCGCACGCTCGGCCGGGTCTATCTCGGCCGCGACGCCTCCGAACAGGTGTTGCGCGGAAAAATCTCGCGCGGCGTCACCGAGCGGATCAGCGCGGTGCTGTGGTTTTCGGACCTGCGTGGCTCGACCGCGATCTCCGAAAGCATCGCGCCCGATGAGATCATTCCGTTCCTCAACGATTATGCACAGGCCTCCATCGACGCCATCCACGAGATGGGCGGCGACGTTTTGAAACTGATCGGCGACGGCGTGCTGGCGGTGTTCACCGGCGCCGACATGGCCTTGGCAAAACGCCGTGCGTTGCGGGCCGAACATCGCTTCAGGCTGAACATCGCAGAGCTCAACGCCCGCCGCATCGCCGATAACAGGCCGACCACGTCGGCCTATGTCGGCCTGCACATCGGCGAGGTGTTTTACGGCAATATCGGAGCTGAGGACCGGCTCGATTTCACGGTGGTCGGGCCGGCGGTCAACGAGGTCAGCCGCATCGCCTCGATGTGCCGTTCGGTCGATCGCGAATTGCTGGCGTCATCGGATTTTCGCAACGGGCTCGATCCGGCGGGACAGCGCTATCTCGTCTCCACCGGCCGCTTCGCGCTGCGCGGCATCGGCCACGCCCAGGATCTCTACACGCTCGATCCTGGCGTCGGCGCCGATGAGGCCCTGGCCGGAAGATATGAGCGCTATCTGGCGGGTTAGGTGGCCGGCTTCGCCCGCCTTGTATAGAGCCCGACCGCGATCAGCGAGGCGACCGTCAACACGATGCCGAGCGCGAACATCGCCTCGTGCGACACGGTTGCCGCCAGATAAACCCCGATCGCCGCGCCCATCATCTGCCAGAAGCCGATCAGCGCCGATGCCGCGCCTGCTTTTTCGCCGAACGGCGAGAGCGCCTGCGCCGTGCCGAGCGGATTGACGATGCCCATGCCGAACACAAATACCGACAGCGCGCCCAGGAACGGCAGGAAGGCGGGGTCGAAGACCGACACCAGCAGCATCGCGACGCTGCCGGTCAAGGCCAGCAGCAGGCCGAATTGGACGGCGCGATCGAGCCCGAAGCGCGGCGCCAGCCGCGTCGCCAGCATGCCCGCGCCGAATACGAACATCACCGTGCCGGCAAAAAACCAGCCGAGCGCGATCGGCGTGAAGTGCAGCGCTTCGATCAATATCCGCGGTGCCGCCGAAAACATCGAGAACAGTCCGCCCATGATCAGGCTGACGGTTGCGGCCGGAACCAGGAAGCGGCGATCGGTGACGAGCCCGAAATAGTTTTTGGCGATCGCCAGCGGATCGAGCGGGGTCCGCGTCGCGTGATGGGTTTCGCCGAACACGAGGTCATAGGCCACGGCGGCGATCGCCGCGAACACCGCGAGGAAAACGAATTCCGAACGCCAGCCAAAACCGCGATCGAGCGCGCCGCCGAGTAGCGGCGAGAAGCCGGGTGCGGCTGCCATCGCGATCATGATCAGCGCCATCGCGCGCGCCAGTGCGGCTCCGGTGAAGAGATCGCGGGCGATGGCGCGCGACAGCACCGAGGTCGCGCAGGCGCCGGCGCCCTGGATGACGCGGCCGATCAACAGGCCCGGCAGGTCGTCGGCGAGGCCGCACCAGATGCTGCCGGCAAGGAACACGACAAATCCGGCCAGCACCGGCCAGCGCCGGCCGTAGCGGTCGGAGATCGGTCCGACCACGAGCTGGCCGATCGCGAACACCGCGAGGAAAACCGTGATCGCCGAGGTCACGGCCGCGGTCGATACCTTCAGCGAAGCCGCCATCTCCGGCAGCGAAGGCAACAGGATATTGGTGGCCAACGTGCCGGTCGCCGCCAGCGACGCGAGGACGGCTATCTGCATCGCGCTGGAAGAGGCGGCGCGCGGCGGTGCGGCTATCGTGGATACGGTCTGGTCGGTCATGGCAGCTCCCGGTCTTATTACATGACTGATATCATATAAAGTTACCGAAGGAAGACCCAATATCGCATCGTCATGCCCGGACTTGATCCGGGCATCCATCTTCTTCACAAGAGTCTTGCGAAGGTGATGGGTGCCCGGGTCAAGCCCGGCAATGACAGGCGGGGTTGGTTGATCGGTTTCGAGTCAGCTTACGCCTTCGCGCCCTCGCCGATCATGTCCGGCTGCCGCGCCAGCGAGACCGCGGGCGAGGCCAGGATCACCAGCGCCTGCGCGCCGAAGATCGCGACCGCCAGATAGAGACACGCTTCCGCGCCATAGAAGCCGCCGACGAGGGCGCCGAGCGCGGAGCCTATCGGGCGCGCGCCATAGCTCATGATGTTGATGGCGGACACCCGCCCCAACAGCTGCGGCGGCGTCACCGATTGCCGCAAGGTGGTGGTGGAGATCACCCACAGGATCGGGCCGGCGCCGAGCAGGAAGAAGCTCAGGCCTGCGAGCAGGGGTGTCGGGATCACCGTCGTCAACGCCATCACGGCCGCCGCGGCAAACCCCGTCACCGGCCCGAGCCCGATCACGACGCCGAACGGCAGGCGCTTCATCACCCACGTTGCCGAGAGCGCACCAGCCACCATGCCGAGGCCGTACATCGACAGCACTGTGCCGACGCCGGTTGCCGACAGGCCGAGCCGGCGCACCGCATAGGGTACGAACACGGCCAGCAGCAGGAAGGAGGCGGTATTGAAGATGAACTGGGTGATGAACACCGGCCGCAGCAGCGGATGATGCAACACGAACACCGCGCCTTCCCTGATGTCCTGCAGCGGATGGCGCCGCGGCGCGGGTGCGCGGACGGGTTCGTAAATTCCCGACAGCAGCAGCACGGCGAGGATGGAAAGAGCGGCGGCGAACCCGAATGCCGGCGCCGCCCCGGCCCATCCCACCAATACGCCGCCGAGCGCCGGCCCACTGGCGAATGCGATGGTGCGCGCCAGTTCGATCCGGGCATTGGCCGCCGGCAGCAGTTGCGGCAGAACCAGCGACGGCACCAGCGCCGGCGCCGCCACGCTATAGACCACCGTGCCGCATACCGCGACAAAACCCGCCAGCGCGAGCAGCGGCAGTGTCAGCAGGTTGAGCCCGATCAGTGTGAGGATGGCGACGAGCGCGATCGCGCGCAGGGCTTCCGCGCCCGCCATCAGCTGCCGCCGCGACATGCGGTCGGCGAGGAATCCTGCGGGAATCGCAAACAGGATGAACGGCAGCGTCAGCGCGGTCTGCAGCAGGCCGGTCTGGCCCTCGCCGACGCCAAGCAGCAGAACGGCCACGATCGGCGCTGCGGCCAGCGCAATCTGTTCGGCCGACTGCGCCGCGAGGTTCGACCAGGCGAGGCGGTTGAAGGTGGGGGGCAAATGGATGTTGTCGGTGGCGGACATGGCAGGATTCCTTGGATTTATCGGTTGGACGCCATTGTCTGGGGAGCGGCCCAGCCAAGCCACCCGCTAACCGACATGGTCCTAGATGCAGTTGCAAATGAGTTGCAATAAAAACAATTATCCCCCATCTTATGAGGATGGATGCTCGATCTCCCGGTTTGGACCCTGATTCCCTGCCAAAGGTCGCCCCAAGCCCTCCGCAGGCCGGATCAGGCTGGCGGGGCGAGCGGGGCACGCCATCGCTTGCCGACATGTTCGCCACCGTCCGGACCGCCCAAGGAGGGTCGTTCTGGCGCAAGCTGCTGGCGTTCCTCGGCCCCGGCTACCTCGTCGCCGTCGGCTATATGGATCCCGGCAACTGGGCGACCTCGCTCGCCGGCGGTTCCAAATTCGGCTACTCGCTGCTGTTCGTGGCGCTACTGTCGAACCTGATGGCGATCGTGCTGCAGTCGCTGTGCACGCGGCTCGGCGTCGGCGCCGGGCGCGACCTCGCGCAGGCCTGCCGCGATTCCTATCCGCGCTGGGTGTCGTGGCCGCTGTGGCTGTCGGCGGAAATCGCCATCACCGCCACCGACCTCGCCGAAGTGATCGGCACCGCGATCGGCCTCAATTTGCTGTTTCACATTCCGCTCGAAATCGGCGTCATCATCACGGCCGCCGACGTGTTTCTGATTCTGGCGCTGCAGGCGTTCGGCTTTCGCTGGATCGAAGCCTTTGTCGTCACCATGCTCGGCGTCATCGCAGCGTGCTTTGCGGTGCAGATCGCCATGGCCGATCCGAATTGGGGCGCCGTCATCAAGGGGTTTGTGCCGACCACCGAACTGTTGGCCAATCCCGGGATGCTGTATCTGGCGCTCGGCATTCTGGGCGCAACCGTGATGCCGCATAATCTCTATCTGCATTCCGGGCTGGTACAGACCCGTGGCTATGGCGACAGCATCGAGGAAAAGCGCGAGGCGATCACGCTCGCCAACATCGATTCCGCGATCGCGCTGTGGCTGGCGCTGATCATCAACGCCTCGATCCTGATTCTCGCAGCGGCGACCTATCATCGCGCGGGCAAGTTTGACGTCGCCGAACTCGACCAGGCGCATGCGTTCCTGGCGCCCTTGCTCGGCTCGACCTTGGCGCCGACGCTGTTTGCGATCGCGCTATTGTGCTGCGGCTTGAACTCGACCATCACCGCGACCCTTTCGGGCCAGATCGTGATGGAGGGTTTTTTGAATCTCCGCATCGCGCCGTGGCTGCGGCGGCTGGTGACGCGGATGATCGCGATCGTGCCGGCGGTGGTCGTCACGCTATGGGCCGGCGGGAAGGCCACGGGTCAGCTGTTGATCCTGAGCCAGGTCGTGCTCAGCCTGCAACTGCCCTTCGCGGTGGTGCCGCTGGTGATGTTCACCGCAAGCCGCAGCAAGATGGGCCCCTTCATCGCGCCGCGCTGGCTGACGCTGCTGGCCGGGCTGACGGCGGCGGTGATCATCGCGCTGAACGCGAAGCTGGTGTGGGATTATGTGATGGGCAACTCGTAGCCCGGATGGAGCGAAGCGCAATCCGGGAATCTTGCCAGCGGATTCCGGATTTCGCTTCGCTCCATCCGGGCTACATGAGCTAACCTTCAATCCTGCGGCTCGCTCGCAGCGTCGCCCGGGGCTTCCACGCGCAGCCAGCCTGATGGCGCCAGCCGCTGTTGCGGCAGGAAGCGGCCCTTGTAGTCCATCTTCTTGGAGCCCTCGATCCAGTAGCCGAGATAGACGTAAGGCAGCCCCTGGCGCCTGGCGCGGGCGATGTGGTCGAGGATCATGAAGGTGCCGAGCGAGCGGGTTTCCTCCGACGGCTCGAAGAACGAATAGACCATCGACAGCCCGTCGGAGAGCACATCGGTCAGGGCAACTGCGAGAAGGTCCTCACTGCGGCCGGCGACGCCGCCGCCTTCGGCGCGGCGGCGGTATTCGATGATGCGGGTCTCGACATGGCTGTCCTCCACCATCATCGCGTAATCCAGCACGGTCATGTCGGCCATCCCGCCATGGCGGTGGCGCTGGTCGAGATAGGCGCGAAAGACCGAATATTGCTCGGAGGTCGGCACCGCGCTGCGCTGCTCGCCCACCACGTCGGAATTGCGGGCGAGAATCTTGCGCAAATTGCGTGAGGGCCGGAATTCGTTGGCGACGACCCGGACGGAAACGCAGGCCCGGCACTGGTCGCAGGCCGGCCGGTAGGCGATCGACTGGCTGCGCCGGAAGCCGCCATGGGTCAGCAAATCGTTGAGATCGCCCGCCTTGTCGCCGACCAGATGCGTGAACACCTTGCGCTCGTGGCGGCCCGGCAGATACGGGCAGGGCGAGGGCGCCGTCAGGTAGAATTGCGGGGTGTCGCGCGAATGCTGGGTCACGGGATCGGGTCAGCCTCCGAAGCATCGGGCAGATAGCATCGCGCCGCGGAGGCTGATGGTCAATCCGTTTGACCAGGGGATCAAACGCTTTGGCCGGACTCAGAAGGTCCGCGCCGGTTGCGCCACGGGGTTACGGACCGAGCTGTTGATAACCACGGTTCCCAGCACGATGTCGTGCAGCAGCCGGCGGCGGCTGTTGAGCAGCCCGACCAGCAGCACCAGCGGCGTCAGGAACGAGATCGACACCCAGAACAGCACGGCATGGGTGGCGCCGAGCACGAAGTAGCCGGGCGCGCCGTACCAGGTGCGCAGCTCCAGATCCATCACGCGCATGCCGATGGTGGCCGAATGCGGTCCGCCGATGCTTGCGCCGTAATATACCACCGCCCAGACCACCGTGGCCGGCCACGCCAGCCAGAACAGCGCCCAGCCGAGGCCCAGCGTGATCAGGCCGAATACGGCGATGAACAGGTAGCCGAAGATCACGGGCACCGAGAGCACCACGAGGTCGATCAGGAACGCGAACACCCGCCGCGTCAGCACGCCGCGAAACAATTCCGGCTGCGTCCACGGATCGAACGCATCCGGCGGAACATTCGGCGCCCCGCCGCCGCGCCAGGCCCCGCCGCTATTGCCCGAACCGCTATACGACATGATCAGTCCTCCCGACTGTGCATTCCCGATCAGGACATGGGAACCGGCTTCGTAGGCGCAAGACCCTAAGGATCATTAACTGGCGGAAACATTCGGGCGATTCCGGGGACGAAGGCTATACCCTACCGTCATTGCGAGCGCAGCGAAGCAATCCATGCCACAACAAGCGGAGAGATGGATTGCTTCGCTGCGCTCGCAATGACGTGGAGAGGTCGGTGCGAACACGCTAGTGCCTACTTCTCCGCCTTCAGCTTCTCCGCCGCCTGCGCCGCAAAATACGTCAAGATCCCGTCGGCGCCGGCGCGCTTGAAGGCGAGCAGGCTTTCCATCATGGCCCGTTCGCCGTCGATCCAGCCATTGGCGCTGGCCGCCGCGATCATCGCGTATTCGCCGGAGACCTGGTAGGCAAAGGTCGGCATCCCGAACGTGTCCTTGACCCGCCGCAGCACGTCGAGATAGGGCATGCCCGGCTTCACCATCACCATGTCGGCGCCCTCGGCGATGTCGAGTTCGACCTCGCGCAGCGCCTCGTCGGAATTGGCGCTGTCCATCTGATAGGTGCGCTTGTCGCCGGTCAGCGTCTTCGCGGAGCCTACGGCATCGCGGAACGGGCCGTAGAAGGCGGAGGCGTATTTCGCGGCATAGGCCATGATCTGCACGTCGAGGAAGCCGGCCGCATCCAGCCCCTGCCGGATCGCGCCGACCCGGCCGTCCATCATGTCCGACGGTGCGATGATGTCGCAGCCGGCCTCGGCCTGCACCAACGCTTGCCGCACCAGCACCGCGACCGTCTCGTCGTTGAGGATCGTGCCGTCGGCCATCAATCCATCATGGCCATGGCTGGTGTAGGGATCGAGCGCGACGTCGCAGAGCAGGCCGATGTCGGGAAATTCCTCCTTGATCGCGCGCACCGATTTGCAGACGAGATTGTCGGCATTGAGCGCCTCAGAGCCGTCCTCGTCGCGCAGGGCGGGATCGGTATAGGGAAACAGCGCGATGCAGGGGATGTTCAGCTTCATGGCACGCTCGGCCTCGCGCACCGCCTGATCGACGGAAAGCCGTTCCACGCCGGGCATCGAGGTGACCTTCGTGCGCTTGCCGTGGCCGTCGGCCACGAACAGCGGCCAGATCAGGTCGTCCGTTGTCAGCACGTTCTCCCGCACCATCCGCCGCGCCCATTCCGCCTTGCGGTTGCGGCGCGGGCGGACCGAAAGCTCGAGGGAGAAGGCGGAAACCGCAGCCGGATGCCGCGGCGTGTCGCGCATTTCGATCGGACGCCCGAATTTGATCGCCATTTTGCATCTCTCCTGCGGCAGAATCCGACCCTAGCACCTTGCAGGGCGCCCGTCACCGCGGCCTTGACCTGCCGCAACGGCCGATTGATTTTGCCGCGCCGAGGGGCCATGAGTGCTGTCCACGGAGAATGCCGCCCGAACATGAGCGATCCGGATGTCTGAAACCCCCTCGCGCGAGACCTCGCGGGACAATGCCATGTCGGTGGCGGCGATCTCGTCGGAGCGGATCGAGAGCGACGACAACGTCTGGACCCGGCGGCTGGTGCTGTTCCTGCGCATCATGGCGGTGTTTTCGGTGATCAAGGGTCTCTATCACTGGGCGCAGGTCACGGGCTTCATCGGCGGCGAGGAAGACGCCTTCGAGAACCAGTCGATGGCGTGGCAGACCGCGACCATCTATTTCGCGGTCATCGAACTGGTCGCAGCCGTCGGACTCTGGCTCGCAACGCCCTGGGGCGCGGTGGTGTGGCTGACCACCGTGGTGTCGATGGCGGTGATCGAGCTGATGTTTCCGGGAATCTACGGCGGCAGCCTCACGGTGGTGGCGGTGGAAGCGCTGATGCTCGCCGGCTATCTGGCGCTGGCGTGGATGGCCGCGCGCGAACGTCCGCCATAACAAAGGCCTCATCCTGAGAGCCTGACCGAAAAATGCAGCCAGCATTTTCGGACCCTCTTGGTGTCCGAGAGCGAATCGCTTTCTTCGTCATGGCCGGGCTTGTCCCGGCCATCCACGTCTTTCTTGCTGCGACGTCTGTGAAGACGTGGATGCCCGGGACAAGCCCGGGCATGACGGGGTTTGTATAGCCGCCGATTTTAGTGGCTGCATTTCGAGTCAGACTCTCCGGATGAAGTCCGGAGTTTTTCCGCAAATATCCCGGTAACTTTTCGGTCACCTTAAACGCGCCGGTCACACCTGTTACGGCGACGTTTCGAATTTGAGCTCTCCTGTTCCCATATGCGACAGCTCAAAAGACGAAGCGTGAACAGGGGCGCTTCAGCCTCAATGAAACGTTGCGAAAAACCCTTATATTGCGGGCTTAATCCGCAATTTACTGTCTTAAATTCATGATCTCTTTATTGTCTTGTTTAAGCTGATCTTCAAACGCCCCGCTTAAGTTGAGGCTATCAGACGGGACCAAAGTTTCGTCGAATAAGTCGATAAAAACGACAGCAGGGGAAGTGTCATGATGAAAGCCGTTGCGACGGCGGTGGAGACCGCTGAACGCGCTCCGGGGCAAGCTCCGGTGCAGCCGCTCTATCTCGAAGCGTTGACCTTGGTGGAGCGGCTGCATCGCCGCCTGCTCGACGTCATCAAGGATGAATTCGATCGCCGCGGCCGCGCCGACATCAATTCGGTGCAGGCATTGCTGCTCTATAACATCGGCGACAAGGAGCTGACCGCGGGCGAGTTGCGCACGCGCGGTTACTATCTCGGCTCCAACGTCTCCTACAATCTGAAGAAGCTGGTCGAACTCGGCTTCCTCGATCATCAGCGCTCGCGCGTCGATCGCCGCTCGGTGCGCATCCGCCTGACCACGCAGGGCCAGGAGATCCGCAAGATCGTCGAGGCGCTGTACCAGAAGCACGTCAAGACGGTGGAGCAGGTCGGCGGCATCTCGAACGAGGAGTTCGCGACGCTGAACAAGTCGCTGCACCGGCTCGAGCGGTTCTGGACCGACCAGATCCTGTATCGGCTCTGAGGTTTTCGGCCAAGCCGGCCGTTTCAAAAGACCGGCAGCCACTCGATCAAGAGACACTTCCCCAGGCGCATCGGCCCGGCTTTTCCCGGACCGGTGCGCTTTGCTTTTTTAAGGTTCTTCAAGAGGGCGCAAAATCCGGTTTCCCAAAATGGAACTTTTGCCCGCCGGCGGGATTATCCGCCCGTACCGGAGGGAAGAAGACCATGCTGGTCGAGCGCGGATTGCGGGTGCTGAATGTCGAGGCGGTCGGCGACGCCTACGCCATCGCCTCCAATTACCTGCGCCGTTCCGGCGCCATCGCCGATACCTTCGTCACCAATGAGCGGCTGCTGCAGATCATTGTCGAGATGTTTCAGCGCGGCGAAATGAACAAGCTCAAGCTCGCCAACAAGGCGATCGTCCAATTCGAAGCCGCAACGCTCATCACGTCCTGAAGAGGATCTCATGGAACCCGCCATCGATCGCATCATGATGACCTACGATCTCCTGATGAACCGCACCGCCGCCGCGAGCGCGGAAGCGCGGACGAAAGTGACGGACTACGTCGCCACGCTGTTCGAGGCCGGCGAGAAGGACATGCACCGGCTGACCGTGTGCGGGCTGACCTACCTGCGCGAACTCGACGGCTCCAGCGATCCGGTGAAGGCCGGGTTTACGGGGCTGTGAGAGGCGAGCCGCACGCGCCAGGCTTTACTGCGCCCCGCGCTCGGCTTCGACCTTCCTGAAGAAAGCCGAACGGAGATTGGCGCCGGCCAGAATGTAGGCGTGATCCGATCCCGTCAGGATGAAATGCGCGCCCAGATCAGCGTAGCGCTTCATGGCGTCCAACTCGTAGACGCCGCCCATGCCGAGGAACTTGCCCGCCTTGCGGCAGGCTGCGCCGACGCTGCGGTAGGCTTCCTCCACGCGAGGGTGCAGGATTTGTCCGGATATCCCCATCTCCGCCGTGAGGTCGGAGGTTCCGATCAGCAATCCGTCGATCCCGTCCACTTCGGCAATCGCTTCGGCATTGGCGAGCCCTTCGACGCTCTCGATCATCGCGACCACAAGGATTTCCGGGTTGATCGCGGCCTGGGCCTCGGCGCTCCCCGGGGTCTTGTAGCCGTAGAGCGCGGATGGTCCGCCCCAGCTCCGCGACCCCAAAGGCGGATAGCGAAAGGCGCTCGCGATGCGCCGGGCCTGATCGGCCGTATCGACATGCGGTACGATGACGCCCGCGGCGCCGTTATCGAGCGCCCGTGTGCCTTGATCGAGCGCACCGGCGCAGATGCGGACGATCGGGGTGATGCCGGTCGGCAACGCCGCGACGCAGATTTGGGCGACGTCATCCTGCGAGAACGCGCCGTGCTCCATGTCGATGAACAGCCAGTCGTGCCCGGCCGCGGCCGCGAGCATGCCCGCCGCCGCACTGCGCAAATGATGCAGGCCAAATCCGAGCGCGATCCCGCCGGTGCGCAATTTCCTGATCGTGGCGTTCTCGACAAGGGGCATCCGTTTCTCCGTGAGCGCTGGTGTCGCAAATGCTATAGCATGGACTACTGGAAGCCCCCGTCAAAGCCGGGCAGACGAGATTTTCTCGAGGAAACCCCATGCTCACCCTGCATCACCTCAACGACTCCCGCTCGCAGCGAATCCTTTGGCTGCTGGAAGAACTCGGCGCGCCCTACGAGATGACCCGCTACCAGCGCAACGCCGCCACCAGGCTCGCGCCGCCGGAGTTGACCGCGGTGCACCCGCTCGGCAAGTCGCCCGTCATCGCCGACGGCGAGGTCAGAATCGCGGAGTCCGGCGCCATCGTGGATTATCTGATCCGCACCTATGGCAAGGGCGCGATGATGCCCGCCCTCGGCAGCCCCGACTATGAGACCTATAACGAGTGGCTGCATTATGCCGAGGGCTCGGCGATGCTGCCGCTGATGCTCAACCTCTACGTGTCGCGGTTGAAGGAAGCGGGCGCGCCGCTGCATCCGCGCATCGACAGCGAAATCGCAAATCACCTCGGCTATGTCGATGGCGCGCTGAGCGGCAGGGAATTCTTCGTCGGCCGATCGCTCACCGGCGCCGATATCCAGATGAGCTTTGTCGGCGAGATGGCAAAGGTGTTCGACAAGCTAGGGCCCTATCCGAACCTGAGCGGCTGGCTGGCGCGGATGCACGCGCGGCCGGCATTCCAGCGCTCGATCGAGAAGGGTGGGGCGTACCGGTTCGCGACGTGAACTGGCGCGTGATTCCGGAATGCGCCGCTGGGCGCAGAGGGCTACTCGGTCAATTCGTGCGATCGTTGATCCAGGTTCTCGACCAGGAGCTGCCTGTAATGGACAGCCATCTCCCGATAGTGCTGCCTGGAGACGGGATCAACCGCGCTGTCAGCGCGCTGCTCGAACATTTCGGCTTTCTGCCGGAGAACCGCCGCGTCGGACATTGGCTCGCTCCCTTTTGGGGTGACTTAAGGATTGGTCGCGCGAGCTGAAGGCGGAATGCTTCACGATCGGGTGAAGTCGGGCAAAAAAGCGAGCCTATTCCTGTCCCTTTTCCTGCCCGAGATCGCGCAGAATTACCGGCGCGATGCGGTCGATCAGGTATTTCGATCCGGCCGGTGTCAGGTGCACTTGATCGGCGACCAGAAGCTGGTTGCCGATCCGATCGAGACAGCCGGATGCATCGCAAAACGCCGCTCTCGCCGAAACATATTCAACTCCAGCGGTTTCGGCGTAGCCTTTCATGAGTTCGTTTTCCTCATCGACGAAGAGCGACGTGCGCTCTGGGAGCACGCTGCCTGTCCTTCGATAATAGGTCAGGACGGCCGCCGGCAGTCCATCGGACCAGGCGGGCACCCGTCCGATGATGATGATGTGCTTGATCCCAAGCGAGCGCAGCGCGTCGACCGATGGCCGCAAGTCGTCGGGACCGGTCACCAGCCAGAGCGCATGCAGCAGGACGACATCGGGATGCGCTCCAGCAAGCAGGTCAAAGACCTCACGGTTGCGGCCAAGGCAGGCGTCGGTCATGTTGTAGGCCGTAGCGGAGAGCAGCGGCTGGCAGGATGAGACGGTCAACTGGGCGATCCCGAATGGCGCCCGTGACTGCAGGGCTCTTAGCCCCGGCATCAGCGCACCCGCGATCGAATCGCCCAGCAGTGCGACAAGGGGCCGGTTGTGCTCGATGCAATCAGGGGTAAAATCCTGGTACTCCCTGTTGAGCATGCATTGGTCGATCCGCGATTCCGGCGCGCCGGGGTGAACGTCGACGAGCGCTGCGATGTCCTTTGGAAGCGGGGGCGGCGCCCAGAGGACGACGACGGCGGCCGTGGCGACCGCGGCCATGCCTGCCAGCGCCGTTTTGCTGCCGCCCATCCTGCCCGAACGGATCGGCCGCTCGATGAAGTGATAGGTCAGCCAGGCAAGCGCCGTTGCGGCAAGGATCGCGAGCAGGGATTCCCACATCGTTAGCGGACGGAACAGATAGGTTCGCAAAAAGACCAGCAGCGGCCAATGCCAGAGATAGAGCGGATAGCTGATCCGGCCAATTGCGGCGGCAAGCGGGTGGGACAGAATCGTGCGGCTGAAGAAGCTGCCCTGGCCGAGAATCGTAAGGCCGGCTCCGAGAACGGGAACCAGAGCAGCCCAGCCCGGAAAAACCGTCCCGTCGCTGTAGGTGAAGAACGTTATTCCGCAGATGACGCCGAGCGCACCAAGGATTTCTCTCAGCCCGCCGTTCTTGATGGCGACGCCCACCAGCAACGCGCCCGCCATCAGTTCCCAGGCACGCGTCAACGGCAAATAAAACGTCGCCTGCGGATGGGATCTGACCAGCGCGACATTCAGCGCGAAGGAGGCGGTGATGACCACGGCAATCACGGTGGCTCGCCAGTTTCGCGGCGTCAGCCAGAGCGCAAGCGGCCAAACGAGGTAAAACTGCTCCTCGATGCCCAGCGACCACAGGTGCAACAACGGTTTGAGATGCGCCGCTATGTCGAAGTAGCCGGCTTCCGACAGCAGCATGAAATTGGCGCTGAAGAAGGCGCTGGCGATTGCATTCTTGGCCAGTGAGGTCAGTTCCGAAGGCAGCAAGATCTTCAGCGCGAGCGTGGCGGCGAGCACAAGGATCAGGGCCGGAAATATTCGGCGTATGCGGCGGGCATAGAAATCGAGAAAGCTGAATCCCGCCGGGCCATCGAGGCCCTCGATGATGATGCCGGTGATCAGATAGCCCGAGATGACGAAGAAGGTATCGACGCCGACGAAGCCGCCTGGAACCAGCTTCGGGAAGGCATGATAGAGCACGACCGCGATGACGGCGACGGCACGAAGTCCGTCGATGTCGGCACGGTACCGCAGGCGAGGGGGCAAGGGCGGCGGTGGCATCGGCAACGCGGCATATCCGCTTGGTCGCGGGGCTGCCAGCAATTTTGGCTCCATGGGCGGATCGCAATCGGCTTGTTGCCCTCAGGTCCCCACCATATATTGCATAAATACAGGGCAGGAACCGCAAGCCCTGGGCCGCCGCCCGATCAGATCATTCGCGACGGCGCAAGGCTGCGTGTCTCATGTCGATGCAGGCCCCGAAGGTGGTTGAAGATCACCTAACCTTCGCCCGCTCCAGCGCATTCGCCATTCTAGCGCGCCATTCATCGCCAGCTGCCGTCTTGAACTTTTCGACGACGTCCGGTGACAAGCGAAGGGTAACGGCCTCCTTCGGCTTATCGACCTTCGGACGGCCACGCGATCGCTTGATGTTGGCATGCATCTCGGGGAACAGCTCGCTAAATGGCTTTGCCCGAGCGAAATCCTCCTTCGTCCATTCCGGGTTATCGGAAACGGCCCCCATATCCGCTTTGGTGTAGCCGGGTTTGGTTCGGCTGGTTTTAGCTTTGGGCATTGTAGAGCTTTCTTTCTTTTCTTGAGGCGGGACGCATCGAGATTACCGAAATTCCCTCAAGACCGAGGGTTACGAACACGACGGAGATGACACCATTCACGTCCTTGCCGATTGCAAGGTAACGACCGCTCTTGCCCGAAATGACGAGCGCATCAGCGAAGAAATCCTCGGTCAATGCGGCGAAGTCCAAGCCGTGCTTGACGATGTTCGCGATGCGCTTTGGTTGGTCCCAAATAATCTTCACGGGCATTACTCGTACACGATAAAAGGCTGACGGTCGACAATAAAAGTGTACGATAAATATGTCGTAGCGACGGCTGGGACCATCCGAAGCCGTGAATCTTCACTATCTTCGCGGAGCAGCCGTCGTTCCGGCCTTGAGTCGGAACCCATACGCTGCGGTGATCATTGAGCGGGCTGGCGGTCGCCTTTAAGCCGTTGGCGGCGGTGGTTATGGGCCCCGGCTCCGGGCCGGGGCGACGCGGAGTGGGGCATCTGGAACTCGACCCCCATCCACCATATCTTGCATAAATATCAGGCTCCTACCGCAAGCCCTTGGCCATTTCCGCCCGATATGCTATCCCGCCAGAACCACTTCCGAGCCTTTAACTGTGACCGTCCGCACCCCGCCTCAAAGGCTTGCGGCGGTGGAGATATTTCGCCGATGAGCCCTTCCGCCACCAGCATCAAGACCACGTCCGCGCCCGACTCGTTCTTTACCGCGACCCTTGCCGAGGCCGATCCCGAGATCGCCGCTGCGATTGCGGGCGAACTCGGCCGCCAGCGCCATGAGATCGAGCTGATCGCATCTGAGAACATCGTCAGCCGCGCGGTGCTGGAAGCGCAGGGCTCGGTGATGACCAACAAATACGCCGAGGGCTATCCGGGCAACCGCTATTACGGCGGCTGCGAATGGGTCGACGTCGCCGAGACGCTGGCGATCGATCGCGCCAAAAAACTGTTCGGCGCAAACTTCGCCAATGTGCAGCCGAATTCCGGGAGCCAGATGAACCAAGCGGTATTCTTGGCGCTGCTCGCCCCCGGCGACACTTTCATGGGCCTCGACCTCGCCGCCGGCGGCCATCTCACCCACGGCGCGCCCGTCAACATCTCCGGAAAATGGTTCAAGGCCCAGCACTACACCGTGCGCCGCGACGACCAGATCATCGACATGGATGCGGTCGCCCGCCGCGCCGAGGAAGTGAAGCCGAAGCTGATCATCGCCGGCGGCTCGGCCTATTCGCGCGCCTGGGATTTCAAGCGTTTTCGCGAGATCGCAGACCACGTCGGCGCCTATTTCATGGTCGACATGGCGCATTTTGCCGGTCTCGTGGCCGGCGGCGTGCATGCTTCTCCGGTGCCGCACGCCCATGTCACCACCACCACCACCCATAAATCGCTGCGCGGGCCGCGCGGCGGCCTGCTGCTGTGGAACGACGAGACGCTGACGAAAAAATTCAACTCGGCAGTCTTCCCGGGCCTGCAGGGCGGCCCGCTGATGCATGTGATCGCGGCGAAAGCCGTGGCGTTCGCCGAAGCTTTGCGGCCGGACTTCAAGATCTACGCCAGGAACGTGGTCGAGAATGCCAAGGCGCTGGCGGAAGCTCTCCGCGCCAACGGCCTCGACATCGTCTCCGGCGGCACCGACAACCATCTGATGCTGGTCGATCTCCGGCCGAAGGGCCTCAAAGGCAACGTGTCGGAAAAGGCCCTGGTGCGCGCGGCGATCACCTGCAACAAGAACGGCATTCCCTTCGATCCCGAGACGCCTTTCGTGACCTCCGGCCTCCGCCTCGGCACACCAGCGACGACCACGCGCGGCTTTGGGATCGCCGAATTCAAGCAGGTCGCAGGTCTCATCGCCGAAGTGCTCAACGCCATCGCGCAGTCGCAGGACGGCAAGGCGCCACTGGTGGAAGCGGCGGTCAAGGAACGCGTCAAGGCGCTCACCGATCGCTTCCCGATCTATTAGTAACGTATTGGTATCAATGAGGTTTAAGCCGGATGCGTTGCCCCAGTTGCAACAGTCTCGATACCCAGGTCAAGGACTCCCGTCCGACCGAGGATTCCGCGGTGATCCGGCGGCGGCGGGTCTGCGTCGCCTGCAATTTCCGCTTTACGACGTTTGAGCGGGTGCAGTTGCGCGAGCTCACGGTAATAAAACGCAACGGTCGCAGGGTGCCGTTCGACCGCGACAAGGTGGTGCGCTCGCTGCAGGTTTCGCTGCGCAAGCGCCCGGTCGATCCTGAAAGGGTCGAGAAGATGGTGTCCGCCATCGTGCGCGAGCTCGAAAGCGGCGGCGAGGCGGAAGTGTCCTCCGAAGTGATCGGCGAGATCGTGATGGAGCATCTGCGCCAGCTCGACGATGTCGCCTATGTCCGCTTCGCCTCGGTGTATCGCAACTTCCGCGAGGCCAAGGATTTTGAAGCCGTGCTCGGCGAACTCTCGGCCGACGACGACGCGCGGATCGCCCTGTTACGCAAATGATCTTCCGCATCCTGGAAGACCAGTACGCCGAAAAATCGAAGCAATCGAAAGAAGCCGACCGGCGCTTCATGAGGCTGGCGCTGACGCTCGGCCGGCGCGGGCAGGGCCGCACCTGGCCCAATCCGGCCGTCGGCGCGGTCGTGGTCAAGGACGGCGTCATTGTCGGCCGCGGCTGGACCCAACCCGGCGGCCGTCCCCATGCCGAGCCGGTGGCGTTGGCTCGTGCCGGCGAGGCCGCGCGCGGCGCGACGCTTTATGTGACGCTGGAGCCGTGCTCGCATGTCGGCAAGTCGCCGCCCTGCGCCGACGCGATCATCGCTGCAGGCATCGCGCGTGTGGTTTCCGCGATCGAGGATCCCAATCCGCTGGTGGCGGGCCAAGGCCACGCAAAACTCCGCGCCGCCGGCATTGCGGTCGATGTCGGGCTTTGCGCTGATGAGGCCGCCTACGACCATGCCGGACATTTCCGGCGCGTCCGCGACAAGCGCCCGCATGTGATCCTGAAACTCGCCGTCTCCGCCGACGACAAGATCGCAGCCGTCGGGCACAAGCCGGTCGCTATCACAGGTGAAGCTGCGAAAGCGCGGGTGCATCTGTTGCGCGCGCAATGCGACGCCGTGCTGGTCGGGATCGGCACGGTGCTGGCGGACGATCCGCTGCTGACCTGCCGGCTGCCGGGCATGGAAGCGCGTTCGCCGGTGCGGGTGATATTGGATCGGGCGCTTCGCATCCCCGGCACATCAAAACTGGTGCATTCGGCGCGCGAGACCAGGCTGTGGGTGATGACCTCGGAGCTATCGGAAGCGCCGGCCGCGATGAAGCTCGGCGCGGCCGGGGCGCAGGTGATCCGCATCGCCGCCACATCGGCTCCGCCGCCCGGCCTCGACCTTCCGGCCGTGCTGCATGCGCTTGCCGCTGATGGAATCACCCGGCTGCTGGTGGAAGGCGGCGCGCGGGTGGCGGCCTCGTTCGTCAAGGCCGGCCTCGTCGACGAAGTCTGGCTGCTGCGCGGTCCTGATCCGATCGGCGCCGACGGCGTCCCGGCCCTGGACGCATTGCCGCTCTCCGTTCTCACCGGCTCGCCTGCATTCAAGCCACGTGCTAGCGAGACGCTGCAAAAGGACACCCTGACCATTTACGAGCGCGCGTAATGTTCACCGGCATCGTTACCGACATCGGCGAAATCGTCAGCCTCAAGCCGACCGCGCAGGGGCAATTGCATCGGCTGCGCATCGCCTGCCGCTACGACCGCTCAACCATCGCCGATGGCGCCTCGATCGCCTGCAACGGCGTCTGCCTCACCGTGGTGGCCTCCGGCGTCGATGACGGCAAGACCTGGTTCGACGTCGATGCCGCCGCGGAAACGCTTGCCATGACCACCGCGAAGCACTGGGCCGCCGGGACAAGACTCAATCTGGAGCGCGCGCTGAAGATCGGCGACGAACTCGGCGGCCACATCGTCGCCGGCCATGCGGACGGCATCGCCAGCATCCTTGCGCGCGCCGATCTGCCCGACATGGCGCGGTTCGAGCTTGCCACCACCCGCGAACTGGCGCGCTTCATCGCGGCCAAAGGTTCGGTAACGCTGGATGGCGTGTCGCTGACGGTGAATACCGTCGATGACACGGCGTTTTCGGTGCTGATCATCCCGCACACCCTCAATGTGACGACGCTGAGCGGCTGGCGGCAGGGCAGCGAGGTCAATCTCGAAGTCGACCTGATGGCCCGCTACGCCGCGCGGCTTGCGGAAATGAAGTAGCCGTTTGCCACAATTCGTCATACGCGGGCTTGACCCGCGTATCCATCCTCTTAAGGAGATGGATTGCCGGGTCGAAGCCCGGCAATGACGGTATTTTCGGATGAGAAACAATGGCCGACGCACGGCGCGCACCCCTGAAAGACCGGACCGACATCACAGGCGCGCGGGCGCTGATCGTCGAGGCGCGCTTCTATGACGACATCCAGGATGCTTTGCTGGAAGGCGCGGTCAGGGAGCTGAAGACCGCCGGCCTCACGCATGACATCATCACCGTGCCCGGTTCGCTGGAAATCCCCGCGGCGATCGCGATCGCGCTCGATGCCGCCGAGAAAAACGCAAAGCCCTATGACTGCGCCATCGCGCTCGGCTGCGTGATCCGCGGCGACACCATCCATTTCGAGATCGTGTCGATGGAATCCTCCCGCGCGCTGATGGACCTCGCGGTGGCGCGAAAGTTTCCGCTCGGCAACGGCATCATCACCGTCGACACCGAGGCGCAGGCCTGGGCGCGGGCGCGTGCCGGCGAACTCGACAAGGGCGGCGACGCCGCGCGCGCGGCCTTGGCGATGCTGCGGATCAAACGACGCCTGGCGCGGACCTGATGATGGCAGAGACCAAGAAGGCAAAACCGGCCAAGGGTACCGAGAAGAAAGCCAACCGGCGCGGCGCGGCACGGCTCGCCGCGGTGCAGGCGCTTTATCAAATGGATATCGCCGGCGCCGGGATCAACGACATCTTTGCCGAGTTCGAGAGCCATTGGCTGGGCGGCGAGGTCGAGGGCGACAAATATCTGCCGGCAGAGGCCGCGTTCTTCAGGGATGTGGTTGCCGGCGTGGTGCGCGACCAGGCCAAGCTCGATCCCATGATCGACGAGGCGCTGTCGAAAGGCTGGCCGTTGAAGCGGATCGACGCCATCCTGCGCGCGGTGCTGCGCGCCGGTTCCTACGAACTGGAACATCGCAAGGACGTGCCCGGCCGCGTCGTGGTGTCGGAATATGTCGACGTCGCGCACGCCTTTGTCGAGGCGGAGGAGACCGGCATGGTGAATGCGGTGCTCGACCAGATCGCGCGTCAATTCCGCGCCGACGAGTTTTCGCGGGGGTAGCAGTCGTCATTGCGAGGAGCACTTGCGACGAAGCAATCCACTTGCTTTGCTGCGCGATGGATTGCTTCGCTTCGCTCGCAATGACGGTTAATGTTGCGGGACGAGCACGGACATTATGACGAATCGCAAAGAACCAGCATCCGGCGAAGACTCCCTCATCGCCCGCTATTTCGAGCCGCTCGCGACCGACCCCGGCGCGTTCGGGCTCGCCGACGATGCGGCGGTGCTGCAGGCACGCGGCGAGGACATCGTCGTGACCACCGACGCCATCGTCGAAGGCGTGCATTTTCTGGCCGACGATCCGCCTGATACCATCGCGCGCAAGGCGCTGCGCGTGAACCTGTCCGATCTCGCAGCGAAGGGCGCCAACCCGGCCGGTTTCGTGCTGACATTGGCGCTGCGCGCAGCCGACGATGCCTGGCTGACGGCGTTCGCGCGCGGGCTGGGCGAGGATGCAAGCCGCTTCGACTGTCCGCTGCTCGGCGGCGATACCGTTTCCACGCCGGGTCCGCTGATGATCTCGATCACGGCGTTCGGACGCGTGCCCGCGGGCAAGATGGTCCATCGCAGCGGCGCGAAACCTGGCGATCGTATCGTGGTGACGGGAACGATCGGCGATGCCGCGCTCGGTCTCGATGTCCTGAAGGGTGGCGCGCTTGCCGCGGCCCTTGCCGGCGACGTCGCGGCGAAGGAGATGGTGACCGGACGCTATCGCGTACCGCAGCCGCGCAACGCGCTGGCGCTGACGTTGCGCGATCACGCGCATGCGGCAATGGATGTCTCCGACGGTCTCGCCGGAGATCTGGCGAAACTCTGCGCGGCATCAGGCGTATCCGCCGTGATCGATGCGCCTAGTGTCCCGTTGTCTACGCCCGCGGCATCGCTGCTCACGCGCGCCATCATCGGCATCGAGGCCATCCTCTCGGGCGGCGACGACTACGAGATTCTTTGCGCGATCCCGGAGGATCGCGTCGAGGCGTTCGTGCAAGCTGCTGCCGCGGCCGGCGTAGCCGCGACTCCGATCGGGACAATTCTGGCCGGCACGCAGCCTCCGAAATTCCTGGACGGGCAGGGCGGCGAGATCGTGCTGCGGCGGCTGTCCTACAGCCATTTCTGACCGGCGGTCTCCCGGTTTCCTCGACATCACCATGGTGGGACAGCGCCGTTTGATTCGAATTACGCATCGGTCTGCGATGCGGCCGTACGGACCAGGTCGGCCGCCGAATCCATTGGATTTCCGAAGCGACATCGCTTCCGCGCCGGGATTTACGGCCAAACCGGAAATCGCACCCAAATACCTGCCGAAATCGGTCCTTTTTGGTCTCGGCGGCGTTGCGCCGGGCAGGTGATTTTGGCATGGTCCCGCCGATTTAAGGCCGCTCTTTTGGGCAGGGCAGGCCTTCTTTTTACGCGTCCGCCGCTCCCGCGGTAATCGGGCGTAGGTTGAGAATCAAAGATCTGAGGCAGATTCAATGACAGCATTATGGGCGATTGTGCTCTGCGGAGCGCTTTCCATCGTTTACGCCATCTGGGCGACGGCTTCGGTCATGAAGGCCGATGCCGGCAATCCGCGGATGCAGGAGATCGCGGCCGCCGTGCGCGAGGGCGCGCAGGCCTATCTCAAGCGCCAGTACATGACCATCGGGCTCGTCGGCATCGTGATCTTCGCGCTGCTGGCCTATTTCCTGGGCATGCTGGTCGCGGTGGGCTTCCTGATCGGCGCGGTGTTGTCGGGCGCGGCCGGCTTCATCGGCATGAACGTCTCGGTCCGCGCCAATGTGCGCACCGCCCAGGCTGCGACCACCTCGCTCGCCGGCGGACTTGAACTCGCCTTCAAGGCCGGCGCCATCACCGGCATGCTGGTCGCGGGTCTGGCACTGCTCGGCGTCACCCTCTATTTCACCTATCTCACGCACGGGATGGGCCTTGCCGCCAACAGCCGCACGGTGGTCGATGCGCTGGTCGCGCTCGGCTTCGGCGCTTCGCTGATCTCGATCTTCGCCCGTCTCGGCGGCGGCATCTTCACCAAGGGCGCCGACGTCGGCGGCGATCTCGTCGGCAAGGTCGAGGCCGGCATTCCCGAGGACGATCCGCGCAATCCGGCTACCATCGCCGACAATGTCGGCGACAATGTCGGCGACTGCGCCGGCATGGCCGCCGACCTGTTCGAGACCTATGCGGTGACCGCGGTCGCCACCATGGTGCTGGCCGCGATCTTCTTCGCGACCTCGCCGCTATTGGTGAACATGATGACCTTGCCGCTTGCGATTGGCGGCGTCTGCATCATCACCTCGATCGCAGGCACCTTCTTCGTGAAACTCGGCGCCAACCAGTCGATCATGGGGGCCTTGTACAAGGGCCTGGTCGCCACCGGCATCCTGTCGCTGGCAGGCGTTGCCGGCGTCATTTACTGGCTGGTCGGATTTGATACGCCGCTGCGCGCCGGTCCGGCGTCGTTCACCGGACTGACGCTGGTCTGGTGCGGCATTGCCGGCCTGGTCGTCACCGGGCTGATCATCGTGATCACCGAATACTACACCGGCACCGAATATCGCCCGGTGAAGTCGATCGCGGCGTCGTCGGTCACCGGTCACGGCACCAACGTGATCCAGGGTCTGGCGATCTCGATGGAATCCACCGCAGGTCCGGCGCTGGTGATCATCGCCGGCATTCTCGTTACCTACAACCTTGCCGGATTGTTCGGCATCGCGATTGCCACCACCACCATGCTGGCGCTGGCCGGCATGATCGTGGCGCTCGACGCCTTCGGCCCGGTCACCGACAATGCCGGCGGCATTGCCGAAATGGCCGGTCTGCCGAAGGAAGTCCGTAAAGCCACCGACGCGCTGGATGCCGTCGGCAACACCACCAAGGCCGTGACAAAAGGCTATGCGATCGGCTCCGCCGGTCTCGGCGCGCTGGTGCTGTTTGCAGCCTACAACGAAGACCTCAAATATTTCATCGCCAACGCCGTGAAGTTTCCGTACTTCCAGGGTGTGCTGCCCGACTTCTCGCTGAACAACCCCTACGTCGTGGTTGGCCTGCTGTTCGGCGGCCTGCTGCCGTATCTGTTCGGCGCGATGGGCATGACCGCGGTCGGCCGCGCCGCCAGCGCGATTGTCGAGGAAGTGCGGCGTCAGTTCCGCGAAAAGCCCGGCATTATGCAGGGCACCGACAAGCCCGACTACGGCAAGGCGGTCGATCTGCTGACCAAGGCGGCGATCAAGGAAATGATCATCCCGTCGCTGCTGCCGGTGCTGTCGCCGGTCTTCGTCTATTTTGTCATTTACGGCATTGCGGGCGGCGGTGCGGCCGGCAAGTCGGCGGCGTTCTCCGCCGTCGGGGCCATGCTGCTAGGGGTGATCGTGA
>Ga0210388_10000231_pt1 | contig 49872 bp, 24 predicted proteins | sample IncBWC19OmetaG_FD_155485 | JGI IMG/M metagenome (GOLD analysis project Ga0210388, IMG submission 155485) | Forest soil microbial communities from Barre Woods Harvard Forest LTER site, Petersham, Massachusetts, United States - Inc-BW-C-19-O ...
TGTTTCCACCGGCCAGCGATCCGTTCACCAGCACGGGGGTGGCGTTGAACGTGCCGGTCAACGTGCCGCCATAAGTGAGCAATGTATAAGTACCTGCGCCAAGCGTCGTCGTGCCACCAAGGTCAATGGTGACGATGTCGGCGGCGCTGTTGATGGTGAGGTTGCTGGCGACCATCAGGGGCGAATCGGGTAAACCGGCGGACTTGAAGAGATACGCCTGCGCACCGGTGTTGTAGGTCAGGTTGCCGCCGAGCGAACCGGTCCCGCCGAAGGTGCCGCCGTTCCTGGTGGTGACCGTATTCGTGTTGAGCGCGCCGCTGACGAGCAGCGCACCCGCGTTGATGGCCGTGGTGCCGATATAGGTATTGGTGCCCGCAAAAATCAGCGTGCCGCCACCGAGTTTGGTGAGCGGGCCGCCACCGGAGGTGCCGGTGTTGGTGATCGCGCCGGAGAACGTGACGGTAATGCCGCCCGCAACGGTCAGCGACTTGGCGGCGTTGCCGGAATTGATGTCGCCGGTGAGTTGCAGGTTGTTGGTGCCGCCGAACGTGATGTTGGTATTGCCGTTCAAAAAGATTTTGTTGGCGATCACGGCCGGACCGCCGGCGGCGAAGATGGTCAGGTTGGTTTCGTTATTGGAATTACCGAAGGTCAGCTGGCCGGTGCCGAGCGGGCCGGAGACGATTGCGCCGCCGGAGACGGTACTGCTGGCTCCCACTCCGAGGTACCCCGAATCCAATGCCACGCCGCCGGTGAAAGTGTTTTGTTGCGTCAAAATGCTTGTCCCGCCGGTGTTCAAGGCATTGGCGCCGCGGATGAGGGAACCAGGGCCTGAAATCATGCTGTTGATGGTCTGCACAGGAGTGGTGTTGTCATTGAGCAGGTTCAGCACGTTGAGTGCCCCGGAGGCATCGAAGCTGGAATCCCCGATGACAATCGGCCAGTTCACGGTCGTAAAATTGGTGCCTTGCAGGGTCACGTTAAAGATCGTTGTAGCCGAACCGACGTTGTCAATGTAAACCGTCGCGCCGTTGTTGACGGTGAACCCCCCGGTGAACGGCAGGAAACGGTTGGGTGCGCTTATATCGGTGCTATTGCCATAAATGCGTGTGTTGGTGTTGATAATGACGGGGTTGGAGATCGGCAGGCCGGAACGCCCGCCGGTGTCGAGCAGATTGCCGCCGGAGAAAACCAGCGGGCCGGTGCCGGTGCCAAAAGTGCCGGTGGCGTTGATCGCCAGGATCGCCCCGAGATTGGTCGTGCCGCCGGCATAGGTGCTGTTGGTCGCAGCGGTCAAAGAAAGTTCGCCCGGCCCGACAACCGTCAGGCCGCCGGTGCCGGCAATGGTACCGCCGACGGTCAGAACGGCATTGCTGACGGTCAGGATACGATTGGCGCTCATTGTCACGGCGCCGGTGCCGAGATTCAAATTGCCGGCGCCGCCAAAATTGAAATCGGCGTTCCAGTTCTGCGGCGGGTTGTTGGCCAGGGTCACATTAGCGCCGCTGGTGTTGTCAAGGGTGCTGGTGGCGCTGATGGTGAAGGTGTTGGTGCCCAGCGCGGAGGCATTGAGATCCAGCGTGCCGCCGGTCAGCGTGGTCGTACCGGCATAGCTTCCGAGCCCGTCCATCACGTAGGTGCCGCCGCCGGCGAACGTGATTCCGCCGGTGCCGCTGAAATTGCCCAGAAAGGCGTCCAAGCCGCCGGTGGCCGCACTCAACGTGACATTGTCGTTCAACGTTACATTTCCGGAATTGGTCGCGCCACCGCTGGTGAGAGTCGTGCCGATGGTTTTGGTCCCGGCGTTGCCGGCTTGAACCGTGACTGCATTAGCGATGGTCACGCCCGACTGGTCAATGTTGAGCGTGGCATTGCTGCTGACGCCGGTGGTATTGCCAAGCATGAGCGGCGTCGTGGAGGCACCGAACGCACCGCCACTGGTGGTGGAATTGACGGCGGCGCTGGCGGTACCGGCAAAGATATAGGTCGCCCCCTGATAGCTGTTCAGCGAATTGGTCAGGATGACCTCGCCGCTACCAACCTTGGTGACCGAGTTCAATCCGGTCAGAATGGGATAATTCGTGGGCGAAACGCCGCCCTGGGCAACGCTGCCGCTCGGGACGTTGATCAGCAGGTTGCCGCTGGTCGGCGTGTAGTTAAGCAGCAGGTCTCCGTTGGCGTCGGTGGAGACCGAGAAAGTGCCGGCCAAGGTGTTGTTGGCGGCGAACGCCGTGGAGACGACGTTCCAGTTGGCAGCGTTGAACGAGGTCGAGCCGCCGTTGTTAGTGATGATGAGCCAACTGCGGGCGACGGTGCTGTTCCAGCCGGTGACAGCGCCGGTCGAGGTGAGATTGATGTTGATCAAGGTCGAGCCATTGCCGGCATCAGTCCAGCCGCCGGCGCAGGTGAGCACATCCCACGCGGTACCCGGATTGCCCGTGGCCGAGGCGACCTGGACGGTGTAGTTCGCCCCGGGATAGAAGGTCAATCCGCCGTTCATGGAGAGATTGCCAACGCTGGTATTGGTCGAGCCGGGCTGGACCGTGCCGCCATTGTAAACGGTGGTGGACGCGGTGACAAAGCCGTTGCCACCGAGAACACCCTTGTTGGTGACGGTCACGGAGCCTGAACCCAACGCGGAGCCGGCGGTGTTATTGGCATAAAGGGTTCCGTAATTAATAGAGGTGCCGCCGGAATAGGTGTTGTTGCCGGTAAAAATGGTGACACCACCGCCATTGTTGCCGCCAACGCTGGCAAACGGGAGGTTATTGGTGATCAAACTGCCGCGAAAAATGGGGCCGTCACCGGAGATGGTGCCGTTGAAGATCTGCGGGGCGGTGCTGGCGCCATTGGCGAGCTGCAATTCACTGTAAGTACTTGGATAATTGTCGCTATAGGCATCGCCCAAATTGTCACCCACCACCACCGGCAGGTTAAACGTGAAACCGTTCATGAACTGAACGTCCATGTATTCTCCAACCGTGGTGTTGGCGTTGCCGAAGACCAGCGTGCCGTTGATGCCCACGATGTTGTTGGAAAAAGCGAAGACGCGCGTGCCAGCCGAGCCGGAAACATTGTAAATATACGCATTGCCGGAGGTGTTGATGACAAAGGTATTGGTGGTGATGCGCGAGGTGCTGCTGCCACCGGTTTCCAGGTTGCCGCCCGTGAAGTAAACCGGCCCGGTACCGTTGCCGATGGTCCCGGAGGTTCCCAGATACAAGCTTCCGTTGGCCAGGGTCGTGGAACCCGAATAGGTGTTCACACCCGCAAAATCAACAATGCCGGGACCTATGTTGGTGATGCTGCCGGAGCCGGTGATGACGCTGTAAAATACGATTTCCCCGCCACTGGCGTCGGCCGGCAGGGTATGTGGCGGATTGATGTTGACGGTGCTGTTGGCGTATATGCCGCCGCTGTTGCCGATGCCGATGTTCAAAGACGGCGTGGGGGCCGCAGTAGCGTTGGTGAAAAACACCTGGTAGGTCGAACTCCCGTTGGAAACCAGTATGCCGCCCACACCATTCAGGTTGAGTGTCGTGGGATTGACGGCACCGGAATTCGCCGTGATACGGAAGGTTGCTCCCACGTTATTGTCAATCACAACTTCCCCCACCTGTTCCGTGGCGGACGGGGCAACATTGATGTTGATGTTGGTGTTGTTGATGATGCTGCCGCTGGCACAAAATTCGGCGATGTCGCCGGCCCCCGGCGCGACCCCACCGACCCAATCAGCATTGTTGGTCCAATGAGCGTCTCCGTTTACTCCGGTCCACAAAATATCCGCCGGTCTGGCGGTTTGAATGAACAATGCTGTCAATGTCAAAAAACAGACTTGAAGGCAAAAGCGGTGCAACCGATCCTGAAAATTAAGGCGGGCATGGAATTGAGGTTTGAGCTTCATGGGCGTTGGTGTTACCGGGTTGGATTTCAATCGGGGTTCAGTTCATTCCAAAGAGTTCGTGCTATTTACGGCCTGCGCATGCCAGTCGAAGTAAATCACGTTGCGAATATTTCCTCCATGTGCCGCGGTCAGTGTTATCTGATTATACCAGCCTCCCGCGCCGGGCGCGCTAGGATTGTCTAGCTGCTGATCCACATCGCGGATGGCATAACAGCCCGTCAAATCATTGGTATATTTCGCGATGCTTGAAATCTTCAAGGTCGGATAGGGCGAGCCCGGCACAACCGGGGTGATGCCCGCAGGGTAACCGAAAGGCCGGGAAGACTCGACGCCGGTGATAATCTGCCCGCGCGTCGCATAGGTAATACGCTTGCCCAGCAGCACGGTGCTGGTGTTGGGGCCATTGTATCCAATCTGGGCGGGACAGGTAAAAATTGGTGTCGTGGTGTTCAGGGCGCTGGACGCGCTGGACGCGGCGAGGGGACTTTGCAGGCCGAGATAGCTGGAGACAAAATCCACCGGCATATTGGCCGTGTTGTAGTTATAGCCCGCCATTATCCCGCGCTCCAGCGGCCCCGGGCAATAATCCGAGTTGTCATCCGCGTACATCTGAAATGCCAGCCCGATTTGCTTCATGTTGTTGAGGCAGGCCGTTTGATGGGCCTTGGCCTTGGCCTTGGCCAGCGCCGGCAACAGCATGGCCGCCAGAATCGCGATGATGGCGATGACAACCAGCAATTCGATCAAAGTGAACGCATGCAAGGATTTTTTGGCGGAACTCATGGCGACAATATTCGGGTTGTTAAACAGGCCGGGCTGATTTGGTTTTAAAATCCATCGACACCTCACGACGAATTACATCTCACCTTAATTCAACATGTAAAATCGCGGAATAGTTATTTTGTGCTATGGCATGCGTTATTTGCCGGGACTAATCTCTGCCAACTTGTGAAACACAACGCCGGAACAGCCTTCTCGACAAAAAAAATCGCCCCGCTCGTCCTCGCGGCGCTGATCCTTTCAACCATCGCTGCCATCGCTGATCTGAAAACCGCCACGCCGGCCAGGATCCGCGTGGCGCTTTACAAAGGCCCCGGCACCGGCGGCAACGGTCCGCCTGATCTGCTCAAAACCATCGGCGCGGCAGCAGCCCCCACCACCATCACCGAGGTTACGCCTGACCAGATCCGCGCCGGCGTGCTTGCCAACTTTGACGTTGTCATCTTTGCCGGCGGCAGCGGCAGCCAGGAAGCCAAGGCCATCGGCGAGAACGGCCGGGCGCAGGTGGAAAAATTCGTCGGTCAGGGCGGTGGCTATGTCGGCATCTGTGCCGGTGCGTATCTCGCCACCGCCGGTTACCCATGGAGCCTGCATATCATCAATGCCCACACGCTCTCGCCAAAATGGCAGCGCGGCCGCGCCACGTTGAAACTGGAAGTCACACCCGCCGGCGAAAAGATTCTCGGCGGCGAAACGAACATTGACTGTATTTATCATCAAGGCCCGATTGTCGGCCCTTTTAGCGCGACCAACCTGCCGCCCTACGATGTTCTGGCGTGGTTCCGCACCGAGGTCGCGTCCAACGACACGCCGAAAGGCATCCAGATCAACTCACCCGCGATCTTCTCCGCCACGTTTGAAAAAGGCCGGGTCGTCTGCATCAGCCCGCACCCCGAACAAACGGAGGGTCTCGAATACATCGTGCCCAATGCCGTCGGCTGGGTGGCTCCAACAAAATAAAAATGAAAATCGCACAATTCGGTCTCGGCCCCATCGGGGTCGAGACGCTCAAGCTCGCCGGGGCAAAATATTGATGACCTGCGGCACAATCAAGCCGACGACGCCCGACTTCAATCCCAATCAGGCCTATGCGGTCCTGGGTTATGACGCGGCCAGCGACAAAGTGACGTTGTGGAATTCCCACGGGCAGGATTTTACGCCGCAAGGCGCAGCAGGACCGGAAAATGGCTGCATCACAAAGCACGGAGTTTTTGAAATTCCGTTGACGCAATTCGTGAAGCAATTCAGCGGCATGGCGTTTGAAGTGCCGGATGTGAAGACTTGAGCGGCATAGCACAAACTTACTATTCCGGTGAAACCTTTTACGGTCTAAATTGTCCATCTAGTAATAAACAGCGAACACAGGGAAAACCATGAAGAATAAAATTATCATTTTGGGGCTGGTGGCCGCGGCTTTTGTTTTGCGGACACCCGCTGCCCTGGCCGATAAAATTTCGCCGGAAGGCCAGAAACTCATCACCGCGATCGACGCGATGCATGTGGAAAAATATTGGCTCGCCGGCGCGCAGGTGGATTGGCGCTCGGGCGAACCAAACGGCAAGGTCTATGCCGTGCCGAATGGCCACACGCATTGCAGCGCGTTTGCGGCGGCGACGGCGGAAAAACTCGGGGTATATCTGCTGCGACCGCCGGAACATTCGGCCATGTTGCTGGCCAATGCGCAGCAAATCTGGCTGTGCGGCGCGGGCACGAACGGCGGCTGGGTGGCGGTGAGCACACCGCTGGAAGCGCAAAAGCTGGCAAACGCCGGAAATCTCGTCCTCGTGACCTGCAAAAATCCCGACCCGACCAAACCCGGCCACATCGCCATCGTGCGCCCAAGTGAGAAGAGCGATGAAAAGATCGCCGCCGAAGGCCCGGAGGTCACCCAGGCCGGCTTGCATAATTACATTCACACAAACGTGAAAGAGGGTTTCAAAAACCACAAGGATGCGTTTGAAAAAAATGAACTGTTATACTTCGTCCACCCGCTCGCCTGGTCGAAACTTGCCGAATTGCAGAAGCCGTCCCATGACAACTGATGTCTGCGCGACCGCGAAAGCATTCTGACCGATAGGCAGTCTTCACTTTAAACTGAAACCAGCTTTCCTTTCAAAGAGGAAGCTGGAGCCCGCGGAGTCAACTCATGACCCCGGTTCATTCCCTTGATCAGGTGGAGCGCTTTTCTGACATAAAACGGCGGGCGACTGTAAATCGCCCGCCGCAGTGACTGTTAATTTTTGGAGCCGGTTGAATCACGGCACGCGCAGAATGTAGAAGCTCTGCGGGGCGGCGGGATTCACGGTGTTGGTGATGCTGAAGGTACCGGCGGAGAATGTATTCGTCGGCAGCACCGTCCAGTTTGACAGCGACAACGCAAGGTTGGTCGTCATCAGCACGTTGTATTGTTCGCCGGCCATTCCGTTCGTGCCGTTGATGACGAGGCTGCTGCCCGACAAACTGATGCTGGTGATGCCGGGCTGCGGCGGTGTGGCTCCGGCGATCACGGCGAGAACGCCATTGGTCAGATTGCTGGTGTCCCAGGCAAGTCCAGTGCCGGGCGTCGCCGGCAAAACACCCGTGAACGCACCGCTGAACGTCGCCGTGTTGAACAATTGGAATTGATTTCCGACGGCAAACGGCGAACCGGAGACATTGGTCACTGTCAACATTCCGCCGAGCGTGAAGGTGCCGCCATTGACGACGCTGATCACATCGTTCGTCGCCATTGCGGGATTCAGCTTCATCAATGCATTGCCGGCCAGCGTCACGTTGTTCGAGCAAGTCAACAGGCCGGTGGCGCTTGAATTCGTTCCCGCGGATATGGTCGCACCCGCGCCGACGACGAGCATTCCGTTCACAGTGCCGTTGCCCTGCAATGTCTGTCCGGCGGTGAGCGTAAGCGTCTGGTCGCTGCGCAATGACGCGTCCAAAGTCGCGCCCGCCACGATGACGATGTTGGAACTGCCGGCGAGCGTGCCATCGCCACCGGCCGGATTATTGACGAGGTTCAATTGACCGGCGTTGATGAGTGTGTTGCCCGTGTAGGTATTGGTCGCGGACAACTCCAGGGGCAACGTGCCGTTCACCAACAAATTACCGGAGCCGCTGACGACGCCGCTGATGAGCAGCCACGGCGAGGAACCGCCGGTCACACTGACGGTATCGTTGCCGGACAGCACCACACTGCCACCAACGCCGTTGTCACCGGCGGAACTGGACAGGGACGAGCCGTTATTAAGCAGAATTGTCCGATACAACGGATACGCGGAGCCAAGCGTGTTGAAGCTTAGCTGCGCCCCGTTTTCCACGGAAATGGAATGCGACGTGTCGGCGAACCAGTTGCCGCTGTTCTGCGCCGTGCCAGCCAGTTGCAGGCTGAACTGCCCGCCTTGGATGTCAACATTGCCAATGCTCTGATCAATGGTGCAGGTGACTAGCGCGACCAGGTTCGATCCGGTTTTCACGATGTTGTGCGTATTGCCGTCGGTCGTGCCCAGCGAGGCGTTGATGGCGCCGTTCACACGGATGTCCCAGCGACCGGTGCCGCCGAACGTCGTATCTCCGGAAAGTTTCACGATATTGACTGCGTGAATTTGATCAGCGCCGCTGTTGATGATCGCGCCGTTGCCCCCCACGCCCGTGCCGGCGGTCACGACCGTGACTTCACCGAGACCCGCGCCGGCCAGATCCAGTGTGCCGCCGTTGGTCACGACCACCGTGCCGGACACACCAAAGGCATTTCCATTTCCGGTGCGCAAAGTGCCGGCGGATACCATGGCGGTGCCGGTGAAATTCGCGTTGCCGCTGTTCAACGTCAGCGTGCTGCTGCCCGACTTGACGAGGGTCACGTTACCGCTGATCTGTCCCGGGCCGTTGATGGTATAATTTACCGTGCTGGAATTGTTCGAGAACACGGTCGGCGAGACCATAACGCCTGCAGGAAGCGTGATATTGTTCGTCACGCCCGTAACCGAGTCGTCAAAAATCACCGTGTCGCCCTGGTAGAAAACGTCCGGTGCGCTGCTGGCGAGATTCAGCCAGTTGGACGCGCCACCGATGTTCCAGAGGTTGTTCGTTATGGCATCCCATTTGAGATTCGCGCCCGTGCCGCTCAAGGTCACCGTGACCGGGCTGGAACCTTGGCTGATAGTCGTGCCGAAATGCGTTCCGCCGACAGTCGAACTAAACACACCGTTCTGTGTGCCGTTGAAATTGACCAGCGTGTAGGACACGCCGGTTTGCGGCACGCTGAGAAAATTCAGCGCGATGGCGTTGTTGTTGACGTCCAGATCGCCGCCGGCCAAAAGCAAATCATTGATGCCATTACCGGCCGTGTTGTCCGTGCCGCTCAAATCGAACGCCGCCGTCGCGCCGGAAGCCAGCGTCAACGTACCGCCGGCAGTGAACGTCAACGGGGTGCCGGTGGCCGCGCTCGGTTGGATCAGCCCGCCCACGTTCACGGCCCCCGCGTTGGTGCCGGAACCGCCGACCGTGGTGGCCGCCGCGCTCGACAAGGTTCCCGAAAGAACGCCGTTGACCAGCAGGGTTCCGTTGGTGACAACCGCCGTGCCGTTAAAATTGTTGGAGGCGGTCAAGGTTAAAACTGCAGTCCCGTTTTTGGTGATCGTGCCGCTGCCGGAAATCAGATTCGGAATGGTGAGGGTTCCGGACCGGTTGATGACAAGGTTGCCGTTGTCGAGCACGTTGCCCGTGGTCGGCAAGGTGCCGCTCGTCCCGCCATTGCCGAACTGCACCGTGCCGGCGTTGATCGTCACGTTGCCCGCGAAAGAATTCCCGGAGTTCGTGAACGTCACCGAGCTGCTGCCATATTTCACCAGGCCGCCGGCGCCGCCGATGCCGGCGCCGGAAAACACATAAGGCAGCACGTTGTTGCTGACCGTCACCCCGGCGGGTGTGCGCGTCGCAGTAAGATTGACATTGGTTGAGCCGGTGGCGTTGTCATCGAACAGCACGCTCGCACCCTCCGCGTACGCCACGGTGGAAGCGCCGCTGAGCCAGTTGCCGCTGGTCGTGTCCCAACTCGGACCGGCGGTGCCGCTCCATTCCAGCGTGCTGACGCTGGTCGGGCCGCTCGTCAATACCAGGTCGATGGAAAGGTTGGCCGCGTTGTTGGAAATATAACCCTGATAGGTTCCCGGCAGATTGCTGACGCCAACGTTAAAACTGCCGGCCAGGGATAAGCTGCTATAGGCCATCAGCGGGATTTGCGTCGGATAAGTTATCACGGTCGCCGGAATTGAAGTTATGTTGATGATGTTGGTTGTCCCGTTCAAGTTAAGCGTTGTGGCCACGACGTTGGTCTGGATTCCGGAAACCGGCAGCGACAACGTCGAGCCGGACAAGGTGATTGTTTTCAACGGGGCGGTGGCCGTGCCGACCGAACCTAGCAGGCTGGTGATGCCCAGCGTGCCGCCGGTCATGTTGATGTCCGCCGTGGAATTCGCTCCGGCAGCAACGCCATTGGTGATGGTGGTCGCCAGAACCGTGCCGCCCGTGATTTTTAATGTGCCGGATGCATACCCGCCGCTCCCACCGCCATTGTAAGAGAGGCAAATCGCATTGTTCGCGATCAATGTGGCCGTGTTATTTACATTGAACGTTGCGGATGGATGGCTGGTTCCGGTACCGCAATTGTTGCGATAACCAATATAGACTGTGTTCGCGTTGTTGGTACCCAGATTGAAGGTGAAAGTCCCGGAAGTGGTATCGCTGCCGCCGGAGGCGCCGTCGCCTTCGCCGACGATGAGCGAATCGACCAGGGCATCAAGGAAACCGTTGCTCAGATCCACCGTGCCGGAGGAGCTGGTGCCGGTGGTGGATTGATTGGAGTTATCACCAACTTTCCACGTGGCAACACGGCTGGCCACGCCGTTCGTGCCACGAAGGACCAATGTGGGCGCAACATTGGTAAATGCCGGATTGAAGGCCAGCAATCCGCCGGAACCTTGTTTATCGGCACCAACCGTGATGGAGTTCACGTTGATATTGTTCATGATGCCAAGATACAAGGGGATGGCCGTGTTGGCGCCGTTGCCAAGATTTTCACCGATCTCAATCTGGCTTTCATTGCCGTAAGCCTTGGGCGCATTGCCGGTGAAGCTGATAACATTCGTCTTGGCCAGATAAAGATAACCGCGCTGCCGGGCGAGCGTGGCATTTGGCGTATTATATACGCCAATCGCGATGCCGCCGATGCTGGCCACAAAGTTATTCAAGTTGGTCAGGTTTAGAATCGCGGCCTCGGTGCCGCTGGTGGCGCTGCCCTGGCTGACGTTGACATACGCCGTCGAGTTGCTCACCAGCAACGTTCCCGCGCCGGCGAAGGTCGCATTGATCTGGTTGTTGCCGCCCCAATCCGCAGCGTTGGCGCCAAAGCCGACAGTCAGGCTGCCGAGCACCGTCAAGGTTTGGCTTGCGCCGATTTGCGTGGTGTGAAAAAAACCGGCCGTGCCGCTGGTGTTCGTGTTCGCAAACTGCAATGAAGCGACGCTGCCCGCAAAGCCGGAATCCACAATGTTATCAATGGTCCCGGCGCTGGCCGCCGCACCGGTGTTGTTGGTGAACACGACGTTGGTCAGCACCGTGGGGACCCCGTTGGCCGCCCAATTGCCGCTGGTGGACCAGTTTTGATTGGCCCCGCCGCCGCTCCAAATGTCCGTTTGCGCGGAGGCGAGCCGGACAAACAGCATGCTTATGGCAAAAATTACACAGGATCGGAGACAATGAAGTTTATTTTTCATGGGTTTGGGATTGCGGGTAGGTTGCTACTCTAGATTTATTCTTTTCGCCGGACAATCACCCGTTCGGGTGGGAACATTCATCTATATCCCGACCTTATAATCAGCTTAGTTGTTGTTTCCAGGATTAATTCCAAATCCCGGAAAGACATAACCATTTGCAACGTAAGGCAGGTCGCGCGGACATTGGGTCAATGAAAATCCCTGGGCATAGACATCCTTGGTCGGAGAGGACCCGACATAATTCGCCAGCATGAGGGTGGCGCCGTCAAGCCAGCGGTGGTTTTCAGCGTGTCCATCCGCAAAACCATACACGGCGCTGGTCTGGTGAAAAGCTGCCGGCGCATCCCACCAGGTAAATCCCGTCCAGTTGGGCGGATAAGTTCCGCCTGTGACCGGCAATGTCCAGGCGTTGATGTTTTCAAAAACGTTGCCCGAGCCTCCGCTGATGGCTTGCGAACGTGGATCATTTTCCTCGGTGAAGACCATGGCCGCGCTCGGATGTTTTATGCTCAATTCCTTGGTCAGGGAAGGTTGCGGATGGGTGCTCGGGCTTGAGCCGTTCATGCCGTTCATCACCGAATAACTATCGAAGGCGTAGTCGGAAGTTAACCAGCGGGTGTCCCCGGGACAGTGCAGCAGATCCGCGTCTTTGCAATAATTATAGAGCCCGCCCTGCATAAATCCCTGCTCATCCAGATATTTATTCTGCAAATCCGGAGCCGCGGCGATGGCGGGCGGAATTGACGGCAGTTTGAACCCGCTGCCGGCCGGCGATATGCGCCAGTCCGAAACCGCGTTGCAATTCGCGCCGACCATATTGTCGCTGTTGTCATCCGAATACATTTTCCACGCGAACAACAACTGCTTTTGATTGTTGATGCAATTGGCGGCCTGAGCCTTGCGTTTCGCCGAGGCCAGGGCGGGCAGCAGCATCGCCGCCAAAATGGCGATGATGGCGATGACCACCAGCAGCTCGATCAAGGTGAAGGCTTTGGTTACATTTTTTGAAAGCGTTGTCATACTGATGTAGATGTCAGTCTAAGTTTGTTTGCGGTGGTGGTGTGAGTAAGTTAATATAAGAGCATGAAAATCCCGCACAATCACCCGTTCGGGTGAGGGCGCATTCCTTGCCCCTGAACTAACCTTGTCCAATCAAGTTTTCCCCGATGCCTTTTAGTTTGCCGCAAATAAAGTCGCGTCTCCGATACCGGCTGTTGGCCGCTTTGGTAACCTGTATCGCCGGCGGCGCGGCGGCGGATCCCATTTCCACCAACGATACCGCCTGGTCGCTTCATGTCTGGCAGTCGGATGAAGGATTGCCGAACAATAACGTCACCAGTCTTGCCCAGACCCGCGACGGCTATCTTTGGGTGGCCACGGCCGGACACTTCGCGCGGTTTGACGGTGTTTCGTTCGAGGAGTTCACCGCCAAAAACATCATCACCAACTACGCCGGCAACTCCGAACGCGGCGGTGCGGTGATGGAAGATTCCCGGGGCGGACTATGGATGACGATGATTCACGGGCCGGTCACCTGCCTCCATTCGGGCGTGGCGCAAATCTTCACAAATCATCTGCCGGATTACGTCGTGCTCGGCATGCTGGAGGATGGCGAAGGCGCCATCTGGATCGCTTACCACGGCAACGTTGTCTGCCGGATCAAGGACGGCGAAGTATCGCGGATCGGCGAGCCGGAAGGCCTGCCGGCGCGGTTCGATTGCGTGCTGGCGAAGGATAAAAACGGCCGTGTTTGGTTTGCGAAAGACGGGCAGGCCGGGATTTTTCAAAATGGGCACGCCCAGGTTCTAAACAAGACGCTGGGAAGAAACGTGCGGATCACCGGTGCGGGCAGTGGCGGCATATGGATCTGTTCCGGCCATGAACTTTTCAAATGCGATGACTTCGGCACTTTGACCTCGGTCGGCACATTCAAAACCGACACCCCCGCCTCCGACCCTACCTGCCTGCTCGAAGACAAAAACGGCGCCGTCTGGATCGGCACCACGGCCAGCGGATTATTCCGTTTTGACGGCAGCCGGTTTGAAAACATCCCCACGTCGCATCCCTACATTTCAAGCCTGTTGCAGGATAATGAAGGCAATCTGTGGGCCGGCACCAGCGGCGGCGGATTGAACCGGATTCGTCCGCGCGCATTCACGATGGAAGATAAATCCACGGGGCTGCCGTTCGGGGAAATGAAATCCATTTGTGAAGATACGAACGGCGCGATCTGGGTGACGACCCTGAGCGGACAGCTTGCCTGCCGGAAAAATGGAACCTGGCGCATCTTATCCGACGAATCCAACTGGCCATCCGCGAAAGCCACCTGTCTGGCGGCCGGCCAGGATGGCACGGTCTGGATCGGCACGCGCAGTTATGTGCTCGTTTCATTGCGGGCTGGCATGTTGAAAACCTGGCGCGCTGAAGATGGTTTCAACGGCCATGTCGTCCGCGGCCTGCTGACGGATACGAACAATGATTTGTGGATCGTCGAAGAAGACCCGGCAGTCGTTCAATGCCTTCACGACGGGACCCTGACCACGCTGGATTTGCCCGCCGGCGCGGGCGTGCCGCGCGCCTCCTGCGGTGACGCCGCAGGCAATGTCTGGATCGGTACGTCAAAAGGAATTTTACTGCGGCTGCATGACAAGGTCATCAATGATGAAACCACCAACGAGTCCGGGGCTGCCATTTCCATCCGTTCACTCGCGGCCACGCCTGACGGCAGCTTGTGGATCGGTTACGCCGGACAGGGGCTCGGGCGTTTCAAGGATGGGGTGTTCAAAAAAATCACGACGGCCGAGGGATTGTTCGACGACAACATTTCACAGATCGTTTCCGATGACCGCGGCTGGTTGTGGTTCGGCTCCGACCACGGCATTTTCAAGGTCCGCCTCCGCGAACTGAACGACGTCGCCGAGGGCCGCGCCCCCGGCATTCTATCCGTGCATTATGGCAAAGGCCACTCGCTGCCCAGCCTGCAGGCGAGCCTTGGTTTTTCGCCGAACGTGCTGCATAGCCGCGATGACCGGCTCTGGTTTCCCACCTACAATGGCCTGGCCGTCGTCAGCCTCGACAACCTTTTGGAAAATCTGCACCCGCCGCCCGTACTGCTGAAACAAGTCGTGCTGGATGACCAAAACATCGCGTCCTACGGCGGCGTGGCGCCGGTGGCAGATGGCATCGAACTCGGTGGAACCAATGCCAGGTTGCAATTGCCGCCCGACCATCGCCGGTTGGAATTTGATTTCACCGCGCTCTGTTTCAGCGCGCCGGAAAACGTCCAGTTCCAATATAAATTATCCGGTTACGAGGACGGATGGAACGACGCCGGCGCGGCGCGCAACATAAGCTACTCACGGCTCGCCGCCGGTGATTACCGGTTCCTTGTCCGCGCGCGCAATGGCGCCAGTCCCTGGAGCGATGCCAGCGGCGTGGGATTGACCGTACTGCCGTTTTTCTGGCAGACGTGGTGGTTTCGTTCCGTCGTGCTGCTTCTGTTCACCGCCGGCGTCATCGCCATCGTCCGTTATGTTTCCTTCCGCCGGCTGCATGCGAAACTGCGCGCGCTCGAACAGCAGGCCGCGCTCGACAAGGAACGTTCACGCATCGCCAAGGACATCCATGATGACCTCGGCGGCAGCTTGACGCAGATCAAATTGCTTTTTGAGCTCGCCCAACGCCGGCGCGACGAGCCGGACAAGGTGGACTCGCTCGGCCAGGAAGGCCTCGCCGCCACGCGCCAGATCATCAAGTCCATGGACGAGATCGTCTGGGCCGTGAACCCGCGCAACGATTCGCTGCCGCACCTGATCGATTACCTCGGCCAGTTCGCGATCGAATTTCTCGCGCACGCGGACATCCGCTGCCGCGTGGATCTGCCTGACCGGCCGGTCGGCTGGGCGGTTTCGCCGGAAGCCCGGCATAACCTGTTTCTCGCCGTGAAGGAAGCCCTGAACAACATCATCCGTCATTCCGGCGCCAGGGAAGTCTGGCTGCGGGTGACGGTGACGGAAAATATCCTGACCATCTCCATCGAGGACAATGGTCGCGGCATCGAAAAATCCGCGGGCGAATTTGCCAACGGCCTTTCCAACATGAAACAACGCATGGCGGACATCGGCGGCAGCTCGCGCATCGACAGCGGGATGGAAACCGGCACACGCGTCTCGCTCACATTTCCCAAACCGGATGAAAAATGAATGCCTCAATTTACTTGCCTGAAAATTTATCGAGGGACAGCATGACCGCAATGCCCATTTCCGTCTCCATCGTCGAGGACAACCCCGGCACGCGCAACAACCTCGTCAAATTGCTGGGTGGCGAGCCGCAGTTGCGCCTGCTCCATGCCTACGCGAGCGGCGAGGAAGCCGTGCGCGGTATTGTGTCCGCGCAGCCGCCGGATGTGCTCGTGGTGGACATCAAGCTGCCCGGCATGAGCGGCATCGAATGCGTGGCCAAGCTCAAGGAAACGATGCCGGATTTGCGGGTGTTGATTTTGACGACGTATCAGGAATCCGACCTGATTTTCAACTGCCTGCGCGCCGGCGCGAACGGTTACCTGCTCAAGGACATGCCGGCGGACGAATTGATCCAGGCCATCCAGCAGGTTCACTCCGGCGGCGCGCCGATGTCCATGCAGATCGCGCGCAAGGTGGTCGCCTATTTTCACGAGATCAAAAAACCGCAGCCGGACGCCGCCCGGCTCACCGCGCGCGAGCAGGAAATCCTTGAGTTGCTGGCGAAGGGTTATCTTTACAAGGAGATCGCCGACAAGCTGGGCATCACCTTGAACACCATGAAATCGCACCAGCATGCGATCTATGAAAAACTCCACGTCCAGTCGCGCACCGAAGCGACGCTGAAATTTTTGGGACAAAAACTGAACTAGCGAAGCTGTTGTTCAAGCCAGGGGCTTACTTTTTCAAACCACAAATGCGCGTGCGCCTTCAGGCCTTTGGCGCTCATGTGGATTCCCGTTCCGTTCTTCTCGCGCATGTCACCGGTAAGCGTGTCGGTATCGGGGCCAAGGTTCGCAAAGCCGTCATCGCAAACGGCCTTTTGCGCGGCGTGGATATCCGGTGAAGTCGGGTCGGCGGGATTGTGGTAGCCGACCTGGGCGACAAACCACGGAGCGTCCCAGCCGATTTCCCGGCGCGAATCGTGGATGAGCTGCTCCAGGTATTGTTTGTAAAAATTGCCCGCGAGCGTGCGCGTATTGTCGTCCTGCTTCGCGTCTGATTCGCCCTGATGCCACAATACGGCGCGAAAACCGCCCGGCCCGGGCAACTTCATGCGCACGGTAAAACTTTCAAAGATTTTCCCCGAAGACTCCCATTGCCCGGCGCCGACCGTGACCACGTTGCGCGTCAGCGGCGGGAGGTTGGAAAGCCGGGTGCCGGCGGGCAGCCATTCACGCACGCTGGTCGAACCGATCCCGGCGGCCACAATGCCGATGGGAACGTGGAAATGTTCCGCCATTTCGTCGCCGAACGGCGGCATGAAACTGCCTTTTTTCCCGCCCGCGCCGGGTTCGGGATCGGCCGCGAGCTGCCAGTTTGTGCCGTCAAACGCAGCGACCAGGCCGGTCACGGTTTTATTCTTCTCTTCGCCATAATTCGCCGAGTTCGATTGTCCGGCGATGACAAAAACTTCACCGACGCCAACATGTTCGACGGCGTTGGTGGTCACCGGCACGCCGTGCGCGAGCGCCCGGACTTCAAGCCGGTACCAGCCGCCCGCCGGCGCGTTCACTTCGCCGCGAAAGGCCGCGACCTGTGCATCGAATGGCAGCGGCTGCCAATCGCCCGGCAATGATTTTCCGGCAAGCCTGACTTCCAGCTCGTCGAGCGGCAAAACGGTCCGGCTTTCCGGCTGGATCGTTCCGGCCACCATGATTTTTCCCGCCGCCGCCGTCGCGCGTTGGACGACTTGAAAATCCACCGGCGATGCCAGCCGGATCTGCAACGCCGGAGAATTGGTTTCTTGCGCGGCACAAATATGCAGCGCGGTGAAAAAATAGAAGGCCGACAGGAGCTGTTTCATGGCAGGCCGGTCAATATTGGAGGGCAAAAAACCGGAGTGTGCCGGAGATTTTGTTCGTTGCGCTGAAATTTCCGTTTGTGCCGAATACATTCGTCGCCAGCACCGTCCATTTACTAAATGGCTGGAACAGGTTTGTGCCGCCAAGCAGATAAAAAGTTGAGTTCGCGAATCCGTTCGTTCCTCCCATCACCAAATTCGTGCCGGTCAGGCTGGTGTTCATGATTACCGGGTGCGGTTTCACAACCAGGGCGAGGGGCGCCGTCCGCACTCCGATGCTGCTCGTGCCGGAAACGGTCACTCCGTTGGTCAGCGCAAAAATGCCGCCAACCGCCGTATTGGAAGCCGTCAGCATCAATGTCACGGAACCGGAGCCGTTGGTGATGGCGCCTGGACTGAAGCCGGCGGCGACCCCCCTCGGCAAATGACCTGCTCCGAATGTCACGGTGTTGGTGAACCCTGCGAGCGGGTTCAAGGTTATCTTGCATGTGATATTGCTTCCGACCACGACGCTTTGCGTCCAGGGAGTTGAGATGGTGTAATCCGGCAGCGAGTTGTTGGTCGGGTAGGTTCCGATGTACCTTGCGTTTTTCACCCACAAGATCAGGGCGTCATAAATCGCCGTGCTGGACTGCTGCGAGCTGTCCATGTTGGCCATGATGAAATACGTCTCGGAACCGAAATTGGCCACGGGCATCCAGCCGGGGTAAATAAAGCTCCGCGTGCTGTTTGGGCTGCTCGTACCATTGACGTAGTAAGAAATGTGATTGGTGCTGACATTCATCACGTATTGCAATGTGTTGGCAAACGGCACGAGTGTCGCGTTTGAAAGATTGTAACGCCCGCTTTCCCACGCCCGCGTGATGCCCCAGATGTCATAGGTGGAATGCAGCGTATTGTCCTCGCTGCCGCCGCTGCCGGGCGCATAAGTCCAGTTCCAGACCGGCATGCCGTTGGTCGTGTAAGGCTGCAAGGCGGCGATAAAAACATTCATCGCCGCCGTCACAATGGCGTCATATTCCGTGACGCGTGACGGGCTGTCGCCGAGCAACTGATGGCATTCGGACAATCGCTGAAAGCCGTTCAGGAACATCATCTGCCGGTTATAGGCGTTCACATTTTCATCCTCTGCCGTCCAGGCGGCATTCGTCGGGGCGACGATTTGAAAATTATTGGTGTTGATGAACCATTTGAGCATATACGCGTCCTGGACCTGGTCCATCTGGGTGATGTAGGTCTTTGCCCGCTGAAAATAGGTCACGCCGTTCGTGTGCGGGTTGCCATCGGGCACGGTCACGTTCCAAAGCCATGGACTTTCCAAAATCAGGCGCGCACAAAGGGCAATGTGGCCGGCGATGTCATTGTTTTCACAGCCGGCATAACCCGCCTGCGTGTTGACCGAGCCGTCGCTGTTGGTCGCGGGTTTGGTCAGCCAGACCGGGTCAATGTTGCCCGTCCACATCGCCCGCCGGTCGGTAAAATCGTTTCGCAACGCGAGGAACTGGTCGGAGTAGCTGATCAATTGATTGAGCAACACCGGATCGTTCGTGACTTCATACATCAATCCGAGCGCTTCGGCTTCCATGCCGGCGGTGCCATCGGCGATGGTGTTGTCATAAGTTTGTCCGGCGGGCGGCGATTCACCGGCCATGAAGGATTTGAAGGAGGCGGTCTCGGTCGAAGTGACCGCGCCGTAAAGGCTTTGCAAGGTCATGCCCGCCCGGCAGGTCGCCGCGTCAAAACCGAGCGCAAAGCTCAACCCGATAACAAATAAAATTTTTCTGCACACGGTCATTTTAACTTCCTGTGGATGCTTGTATCCTCGCCCACATTTTGATGTTTCGATAAAGCACTTCCGAACGGCCGCTGCCTTCGCGCGCATACACGCCGCACTTGAAATAGTATTCGCGCGGTCCGCGACTGGCATAGGTGCCGGCCAGGACATTATCCACATATATGTTTATTTTGCCGCCGTCGCGGGTGTCATTCTGCATCTTCAGGTTCCACCAGCGGCCGATGGCATTGGTCAGAATCATATCGTGAACTCCGGGCGAATCGTGCAGGCTCACCGTGACCGTGCCGTCGGGATGCGCGATCAGCATCGCCACCGGCCCGTGCGCGGCGTCGAACACCTGCCCGATACACGCATATGTTCCTGCACTTATGTTCAAATCGCCATCGAACATCCGTTCACCCTCGTTGTAGGTTTCCAGCCGCATCTCTGAACGCGCATTCGTCCTGTTCGGCGGCGGCGAGTGTGGCTTGTCGGTGTAATAAATCCAAAAGTGATGAATGTTGTTCGTCGCATCAAAATCGTACCGGTCTGGGGCCGGCAAATCGTACGGATGCTGGATTTCATATTTGAACGCGACTTGCTTCCATCCGCCCGTCGGATCCGCCAGGGCATTTGTTTCCGCGCCCTGCGCCGGACCGGCGACAAAAGCCCCCCAGCCGATGGGGATTATTAGAGCAAGCCGCATCAGAAGTGATTCAGGCTTCATCACAAGAAAATTGATCATGCGGATTCCGGGCGATGGATTTTGATTCACTTCATTTTCGTCCATCTGCCCAAGCCTCTCAATCACCCGTTCGGGTGGGAAACAAGAACCATTATGCCCAAAACCCGCTTGTCGGGCGCTTGCAGTCGTCCATGCACTTCGGCCAACGGGGGGTGCGGATCCGCTTTGACCTGACGTCACATTTGCCCGTTGCTGGTCTGCTTAAAATTTTTGTATAAACGGTTGCGCGCGTGGTGGAATGGCAGCCACGCCAGACTTGGGAAACGAAAAACGCCGGTTTCAGGGAGTTTCAACCCGGTTCAAAAAGTTTGACGTTCCTATTGATTATATTGGCTGGAAATCACTTTTTCAGCACAAACAAAGGGGTTTCAAACGAATGGCACAAGTGTGGTAAATTATTTTAGTCAAAACCGGCTTGTTGGCCTGCACGCGCCAGAGGCACGGTTATTGAAAAAATTCGTTGAAGGTTTTTGGCGCGGGTTATTTCAGCGCCGACAAGACTTTTCCGCGCACAATCAAAGTCATGATGGAGTGTGCGGGGCTGGTGGTTCCGGCCGCCATGCCTTTTTCCCACAGATAAAACGGCTGTTCCGTTTCACCCGTGTTGAGCACCACCACCGCCAGAGTGCCGTCGGGATTCACAAAGGCTGTTGTCATCAGATTATCCACCGTGGAAGAACTGATGATCCGTTTCGCCCCCGGACGGACGAACTTTGAAAAGTGACCGATGTAATAAAAGGAATTCAAATAGTGCAGCTCGCCGGTTTTCGTATCGGCATGGATTGGCGCATAACAAAAATTGCTGACGTGGTTCGGTCCGCCGGTTTCATCCAGCAACACGTTCCAATCCGTCCAGCCGACCGCACCGTTATTGAAATCATTCACCATGGACCGCGCATAGGTCTCGCCCCATTGCCATTCGCCATACTTGCTGGCGTCGAAGGGATAGAGACAAGCCTCGGTTAGAAGCACATTGACCTTGGGATAAGCCTCCTTGACGCGTTTGACATTTTCAAAGTTGTCGCCGGCATACCAGTGGAACCCGACGCCCCATACGTATTTTGCCGCCGCCGGGTCATCCAACACACCGCTGGCGCATTGAAACAGCATTCCCCGGTTGTGATCCCAAATCATCAATTTTTTATCGCCCAGACCGGCCTTGTGCAGTGTCGGACCGAGCACCTTCACAAAGTCGCGCTCCTGCTCGGCCGTATAGACACACGATTCCCAGGTCTGGACGGCCATCGGTTCGTTCTGGACCGTCAATCCCCAGATGGGAATCCCCTCTTTTTCGTAGGCCTGGATGAATTTCACGTAGTAGCCGGCCCACGAGGCATAGTATTGCGGCAACAAGGAACCGCCGTGTAACACGTCGTTGTTGCTTTTCATCCACGCCGGCGGACTCCACGGACTGGCAAACAGGGAAAAGTTTTTCCCCGCCGACGCCAGCGCTTCCTTGATGAATGGAACGCGATATTTGAGATCGTGCGCGATGTCGAAACTGTCCAGATTGGTGTCGCCGTCCTTGATGTAGCTGTAGCTCTCGCTGGAAAAATCGCAACTGCCGATGTGGGTCCGGCCGAGTGAATAACCGATGCCGTTGACCGGATCGAAGTACGCCCGGATCAATTCCTGTTGTTTGTCCGCAGGCAGCTTGTAAAACGTCTCCGCCGCCGCATCCGTCAACGCTCCGCCGATGCCGAGCACCGTTTGAAACTTGGCCGCACGGTCCACAAACACGCATTGCTGGTGCTCCGTCGGCTGCGGCAATGGCGCAAAATCCAGGTCCGCGACGCGCGTTAATCTTTGCCCAGTGTCCTTGGCCGTCAGATAAACCTGAACCGCCCCGCCGGCTTCAGCCGGGCTGGCGGCGGTTACCGATGACAGGAATGTGCCGATGGCCAGTGCCATGATGAATGTGTTGGTTTTCATTTCATTTAGTCCGCTTTGGCATCCCGTTGCGCGGAAGCCGCCGACGGTTTGGGTTTTTCCGGTGCCGACCATTGCAGTGAATCGCTCACTTGAACCTCGCCCTTATGGCCAACCGCCCGGACTGCGTTGGCCCCGCCGGCCAGCGTGACCGGCCAGGTGAAGATGCAATTGGTGCCGCTGGCACCGCCTTGTGAAACCCCGTTCACAAAAAGCTCCACCGAATCGCAGTTGGCATAGACCTTTGCCGTGATGGCACAAGCCTGCCGGTTGGTGAAAGTATGACCCGTGATATACACCATGGGATTGGTCGTCCAATTCGCCTTGTAGTAGTAGAAGGCGTCTTTGCGCGTCTGCCGGTCGTAGGTGACCAGCCCCTTGTCATTCCGGCCGGGCGTGTTGCCTTCGTTGCGGGCGGCCACCGCAAAATCGCAGAGGTTCCAGACGAATTTGCACCAGATAAACGGACGTGCGTTCAACTGCGACCATTGTGTTTCGTGATAAATATTTTGATATTCTTCCGGATGAAATTTTCCGGTGGGAACCGGCTGGGCCACCTCCCCTTCCTGGTGTTGACTGATGCTGGCACCGGCCCCGTATTCGGTTATCCCCACGCATCGGTCCGGATTCTTGCGGTGGATTTTATCGGTCCAGGCACCCAGATCACCCACCTTTCCGTTATACCAGCCGAAGTATTTATTGAACCCGATCAGGTCGGCACACCAGCTGGACGGCTCGGTATCGGATGAATTAGCAGCGGAACTCGCCGGCCGGGTGGGGTCTTCCTGTTTCACCACTTGCACCAATTCCCGCGCCAGTTCCGTCGGCGATGGCCCGCGTCTCAAGGTGACCTCGTTGAAAACGCCCCAGCAAATCACCGAGGGATGGTTGTATCGCTGGCGGATCAATTCCGTCAATTGCTGCTTGGCGCTGGCGTAAAAACCGGGCGACTGCGTGATGCGGTTGACCAGCGGAATTTCACTCCAAACAACGATGCCGTTTCGGTCGGCCAGTTGATACGTTTCATCGTTATGTTCGTAGTGGCAAAGGCGGAGTGCCGTCGCCCCGATTTCCTTGAGCAATGCGAAGTTGGTTTCGCGTTCCGCGCTCCCGATGGCCCAACCGCGCGAAATCCAGTCCTGATGCATGCTCACACCGTGCAGGTCGAGATAATGACCGTTGAGAAAAAATCCCTTGTCCGGATCCACATGGTAATAGCGGAAGCCGAGCGGCTGAGTAACCAGATCGGCGATGTCGTCGGGACCGGACAACTCCACCGACACATGGTACAGATACGGGTCGGCCAGCCCGTCCCACAAATGCGGCTGAAGAACCGTCGTGTTCATAACGATATTGGAGGCCGAGGCCGGCGAAAGCGTCACTTCCTTTTCCAATACCGTGACAATGTTCGTCTCAGCATCCGTCACCACGGCCCGCAGCGTCACCGTTTGCGCGGAGGCAACGGCATTGGATAGAACCGTCGTCACCTGCAGATCGGCTGAATTGGTGCCGACTGCCGTCGTCTTCAAATAAACTCCCGGCGATCCGTAATCCAGCGGTGAAATCTGTACCGGATCGGTCACCAACAAATGCACATCGCGATATAACCCGCCAAAAAAAGTGAAATCAGCCGACAATGGCGGGATATTGGTATTGACGGCGTTGTTGACCTTGACGGCGATGACATTGTCCTCGCCGATTTTCAAATACGGTGTCGCATCGAAAACAAAGTCCGCAAAACCACCTTCGTGTTCACCCAGATGGGTTCCATTGACATAAACGTCCGTCACCAAAAAAGCGCCGTCGAATTTCAAAAATAATTCCCGGCCGGCGAAACCCTTTTCCACCGTGACATGACTCCGATACCAGCCGGTGCCGCGATAATAATTGGTGCTGGCCGCCTGCCCGTCGAGGTTGTTCCACGTATGCGGCAGGGAAATCGTCGCCCAGGCCGAATCATCAAAGTCACGAACCTGCGCCCCGGATGCGTCCTGCCGCAAAAACCGCCAGCCGTTATCCAAAAGCACATCCACACGATGACTCGCCGGTGGCTGGTACGCCTGCGGCTCCCCTGCATAAGAACTCGCGCCCAGACAAATCGCCCCGATGATTCCGCGAATCAAACATTGGATTCCAAAAGTATATTTCATTTTGTGACACTCGCCCGTCGGCGCGCCAGGACGACCGTGCTGGCGTTTCCCGCTGGGAGTGAGTTTCCAAGGTTATAAGTTTAGAGAAAGTTTTATCATCCCTCTTTCGAGGGAGTTGTAAAAATTGGTTTGATCTGGCTTGCCGCGCCGTAGTTTTAACGAAGGCGGGTCGGATTCGTTAGCCCGTTCGGGCCGGATTGGGTTCGTTTTTTTCACGAAATTCAGGTTTCACAAGGGATATTTGGGTTCGTTTCGTAATTTTACATATCTGATCTTCGCTCCCTTCGCATCTTCGCGCGACACGTTTGCCCGGGGCGGCCCTCCGCAAGAAATTTTTCTCCGTTAAGCGAACATAAGCGAATTTATCCGAACATAAGCGAACATATGCGTAGATTTTTTGCCGCCATAAACGAACATATGCGTATATTTTTCATTGCCCGTTGGTGCGCGACGGCGGGCGGGATGGATTGCCGACTCGCGACATTCCACCCCGGTACCCGCGCCGCCTCGCAGCACGTGCCAACTGCCACTTCGTGGCTATGTCAAAGAACACCTGTCCTCCAGCTTGTCCCGCCAAAGTTTCAACGAAGGCGGATCCCGCCAGCGGCCTGTCGCGTCCCGCATGTGGGACTGACCCAGTCTAGCCAACAACGCCCTCCATGTCAACAGTAAAATATCTGTGTTTACTAATTCAAAAACCAGCCGGGCATTCCCCAAAATCCGCCAGCCGTCGGCGGCCTGCCGGAGTGCGCCCGTCCCCGGGCGCTGCAACGTGGCCGGCAAAACCATCTTCCAATTGACTGAGGCTTGGTAGTCAGGATATTGCAGCGGCCGGGGACGGCCGTACTCCATTGTCATCACTCTCGCCAGAAAGGAGGCGTTTCGCCCGTCCGGCTCACCCTTCCTTCGTCAGCACCCTTTCCAGCAATTGATTAAGCCGGGTCAGCATGGCCCGCGGGTCTTCGAGCAGGCCGGCGGCCACGCGCGCATTGTCCAGGATTTGCTCCGCCACACTGGCTGCCAGGCTGCCGTCCTTTTGCCGGATGGCTTCCAGTCGCAGCACCAGCGGATGTGCCGGGTTGATCTCCAGGTCTTGCGTCACCGGCGCGTCCGGTGTGGCGTCCGGCTTCATCGCTTTCATCATCCGGCGCATACTGGCCGTCATGAACTTGTCCGCGTCCACCACCACCGCCGGACTCTCCACCAGGCGTTTGGAATTTCGCACCTCACCCACTTTGTCACCCAGCGTCTCTTTGATCCATCCGGCCAGTGCCTTGGCCGCCTCGTCGGACAGGGCGCCCTCCTTCTTCGCCTCGTTCAAATCCAGTTCGGCCTTCTCCGCCAGCCGGATGGGTTTGCTCTCAAACGCATGCAGGTGTTCGATCACAAATTCATCCCAGGCGTCGTAAAGGAACAGCACCTCGAACTTCCGCTCCCGGAACACTTCATAGTACGGACTGGCCTCCGCCGCCGCGCGGTTCGACGCCAGCAGGCAATATATTTCCTTCTGGTCCGACGGCATCCGCTTCACATAATCCGCCAGCGACGTCAGCTTGCCCTGGTCCAGCGTGGAGGATTCAAAGCGCAACAGTTTTCCCAGCGCCTCCTTGTGCGTGAAGTCCGTCACCACGCCCTCCTTGAGAAAACGCTGGTATTCGGCGTAGAATTTTTCATACGCCTCCGCCTCTTTCCCGGACTGCTCCTCCAGAAATTTCAGAAACCGGCTCGTCAGCACCTTGTTCAGCTTCTGCATCAGCGAACTGTCCTGCATCGTCTCGCGCGAGATGTTCAGCGGCAGATCTTCGCTGTCCACTACGCCCTTGAGAAAACGCAGCCAATCCGGAAACAACCCCTTCGCCTTCGCCTGGATCAAAACTTTCCGGCAATACAGGTTCACTTCCGACTCGATGCGGCCCATGCCGAGCGTTTCAAAATTGCGCGGCGGCACAAAGAGCAAGGCCTGGATGGCCAGCGGCGCGTCCGCGCTGAAATGCAGCCGGAACAGCGGCTTATCGTGGTCATGGCCGATGAACGTGTAAAATTCGTTGTATTCCTCCTCCTTGATCTCGTTCCGGTTCCGGGCCCAGATGGCTTGCACCGTGTTCAGCCGCTGGCCGTTCAGTTCAACCGGAAACGGCACGAAGCTGGAATACCGCTGGATGATGCGTTCCACCGTGCCTCCTTTGGCAAAGTCCTTGGCGTCGTCCTTGAGTTCAAGCGTGATCCTGGTGCCGCGCGGCAAATCCGCGGCCGGTGCCAGGTCATAACCGCCCATCCCCTCGCTCGTCCATTGCCAGCCTGATTCCTCCGGCACAAACGAGCGGCTCAAGACCGTTACTTTTTTGGCCACCATGAACGCCGAATAAAAACCCACGCCGAACTGCCCGATCAAACCAACGTCCGCCTTTTTATCCTCCGCCACCTGCTTTAGAAAGGCCTTCGTGCCGGAATGCGCGATGGTGCCAAGATTCTCCACCAGTTCCCCGTGCGTCATCCCCAGGCCGGTGTCCGTGATGGTGATGGTGCCGGCCTTGTCATCCGTCGTGACGGCAATGAGCGGGGCGATTTCGGATTGATAAACACTGTGGCCCGACGACTGCTTGAACCGCAATTTTTCGCACGCATCGGCGGCGTTGGAGATCAGCTCGCGGACGAAAATCTCCTTGTCGGTATAAAGCGAGTGAATGACGATATTCAGCAGTTGCTGGATTTCGGCCTGAAAATGATGTGTCTCGGATTTGCTCATGACCTTAATTGTGTAGCCAACGATTTAAAATCGTCAAGGGTTCCCGCTAGAGCCGTTCAGGAAAAACCGTAGCTATCTTGGCTGGTACGGCATTCTCCCTCACCCGCTGGGGGAAGGGAGAAAACGCACCTCGCGTTTCGCCATGACCACGGCTGAATTCGGCAGTAGGACTCACAAATTTTACGAACCCGTTCAACAGCTGTTCCCTCTCCCAGCGGGAGAGGGTCAGGGTGAGGGAGAGCGCACTGCCCAGGAATAAACGGCCACAGCTTTTATTTAATGTAGCACCCGCGTCCCGCCGAAAATATCGTTCGCACTACCGAATGCGCCCAAATCGCCAAGACGCTGCGAGCGTTTCCACTTCTCCCTCGGGAGAGACATGATCCGTTTTGGAAACGGCGAAAGGAATTCGGCCGGAGGCGTCATCCGCGTTGGCTCCGGCGAGAGGCTGTGTGAGGCATCGTGGTTATATCAATTCTCTCCGCTTCCGAACCAGACCAATGAACAATCCGAAATAGATCGTAAAAAAACCAAGAATAGATCCAATACCAGCCATGAAGCCAATGATGAAGATAACAAGACCGTGCTGCTGAATAAGTTGTTGCGCGTCGGAACGCGTAGGCCAACCGGAAGGGTCAAATAAAACGGAGCCAACCACAAATGCAGACGTAGCTGCCCCGGCTAGACTGGCCATCCAAGCTATCCGCCAGCGGAAAAACAAACCCAATGCTCCAAAAAACCAAACAAGATCAATCGAACCAAGGACGAGATTTCGAGTGGAATAATGATAACCAACATGTGCGGCCGCCAACCATGAGGTCAAGACACCAAACAAGGCACATAAAATATTGCCACCTCGAATGAGTGAAATCGTGTTGTAGCTGCGAGTGGGCATACGATGTCTAGCGACCAAAACCGACTCGTCGCGGCGTAGCGCTGCGAAGACGGAGCCACCGCCGACCCGCAGCGTGGCCTGCAACCGCAGCGGCAATCAGGGTTGGCGACGGGGAATGTTTAGGCCACTGGCTTCTTATTTCCATATTTTTTTGGTCCTGGCAGACCCATGGCGCTGTTTCTTCGCTTCTCTGAGATCGTGCTTAGCCAACCAAATAAGTATGCGCAACACTCTCCACATCCAGCAGCAGCAAATCCAATTTGGCCAATGCTCTCAGCCCGTATCCCGCCAAACCACGGAAAAATAGCAGCCGTCAAAAGGCCGACGATCCAAACCGCAATCGAAACAAGCATCAACACTGCAAAACTGATGACGAATATATTTCTCATGGCGTGTGAGTGGCCCAGCGAAAAAGGCTGACTCGTCGCGGCGTAGCGCAGCGAAGACGGAGCCACGCGGGAACTGTGGCGAGGTAAATCCGGGCGGTCAAGCGTGAACCTGCGGTGGCCATCTGCGTTGGCTTCCGACCTTCGCCAAGGCTTCCGCCTCCGCCGTGCTGTGGCGCGACAAGACGGCGGGACAAGCGCGGCGATTGGTTAGCACACCAACCCCATCCGATGTGGGCAATGACGAAAGAAGCTGGAAATTCATAACTATTTGAATATCAACACTTCATGTTTCCAGCTACTTAAGAGTCAGCAGGCTTTTGTCTGAAACACAATCCAATAACATAAGATAAAAACTCGACGACGCCGAGATAGAAACCACCCATCATCAGCACGACGATGAAATGAAAAAAGACCGAATGATGATGAATCTCTCGCTGCTTCTGGATAAAATCCGCTGCTGACATCGAATCAATCTTGGACAGTTCCGAAGCGTCTATCCCAAGCATCAGCCACGCTCCAACGATGCTAACTAAAAGTAACGCGATAAATTTTGGAATGGCATTTTTGATGGTCATAAATTAAATATGCGTCATGCAGCCTAACCGATAGCAGGCGGCTGGGTATGCAGCCTATCATTTTTAAGACCGCCTGAATTTTTTTCAGTTTCATCCCAAAAGCCAATAAGTTAAACCGGATTTTTACGTTTTCCCGAGCCGGGCAAACCAGGCGCAAAGCGCCCGTTAATCTTGAACCACCGTAAGCCGGTCACCTTCCTTCGTAAAGCCCTTTTTACACGAGTTTTTTCCCGCTGCCACATACGGGGAACGAAATGAGAATTCTCCCAAACGGAATTCCGCGCCTTGAACCTCCGAATCACCGAACGCATTCCAACGCCAAGACGCTGCGAGCGTTTCTCCTTCTCCTGGGGGAGAAGGCCGGGATGAGGGCGAGCGTCACACCACCTCTGGGTTCATTGGCCATGAAATAATTATCGGAGTCCAACGGCGACAACTTATCTTATCTTCAACCACTCCGGAACGTCAGCCATTTGTTTCGGACAAAAACCCTCGCGCGAATTATTCCGACTCTGCGAAGCTCCGCGTTTCTCTGCGTCTCTGCGTTGAAATCAAACCTGCACTAAACGCAGAGATGCAGAGGACGCCAAGGGGCGCGGAGAAAAAGCTGAATTTTTAAAAAACTATAAAACTAGGAACCCCTTTTCGACCCTTTTTCTGTATCTCCCCAAATAATATCTGGTTCATCATTGTAATCTCCACCCCAATAACTACCAAATCGTATCCAACCCGAACGCTCGCGTCCCGAATCATCCCGGACGGTCACAAAAAACACCATCTGCCGTTGTGATGTTGTCCACCATGGAAAAGCTCCGCAGAAAAAACAACGCTCAAAATGCAAAATTTCGTATCGCTTGGTCACTGCCCATCGATGTAAAATGGAGCGTGCATAAGCTGGCCAGCGACGCAGAATGAGAACACTAAGTGTGAGAAAAATTAGCGGCAGCAACCAAAGCAGCCATAATGGTGGTTCCGAATTTTTCATTTTCTCAAGGCACCTTGCAACGAAAAATCTACGCGGGAACTGTGGCGGGGCGAATCAAAACGCTCAAGCGCAAAATGGAAGGTGTCATCCGCGTTGGCTCCGGCGACAAAATCATAGCTGTCCATCAAACTTTACAATCCAATGCTCACAGCGGCTTTTCCAAGTGCCACATACACACCTGATGATAAATGCGACAACAAACCAGCCATAAAAGAGCAACATAAAAACTCCAATTATTCTCAAAAACACAGCCTTCCGCTCGTTTGTTTCGGGCACACCAAATAAGCAAAGTGCGCCAATTGCAATTCCAAAACCGAGGCAGCAACACAAGAGATGAACCACAGGCCATCGCAAAACCGTCCTCCAATATAAACTGCCGACCCGACTTCCTAGATACGGTGAATACATAGTAGTGGCCTAACAGGCAGTAGTCGGCTGGGTTTGCAGCCTGTTCATTTTTAGAACCTCGTGAAATTTTTTCAGTTTCATCCCAAAAGCCAATAAAGTTAAACCGGATTTTTACGTTTTCCCGAACCGGCAAACCCGGCGCAAAGCGCCCTTTAATCTTGAACCACCGTAAGCCCGTCGCTTTCCTTCGTAAAGCCCTTTTTTAAAAGTGTTTTTTCGCTGCCCGCACCGTCATCGTTTCGATGAAGGCGCGCCGCGGCGGAGTGCGCCCGTCCCGGGCGCTGCAATGACATAACGACCGGAGTTCTCAACCATTTAAGACCCGTATCAATTGAACATTGCAGTGGCCGGGGACGGCTCCGCAGCCGGAGCCGGTGACCCTCACGCGCGGGCAAAATCTATAAAGCCGCGCTGGACGTCCGTGTGGATGAGTTTGACGCGAACGTGGTCGCCCACCTTGAGGCCTTGCGTGCCCTGCGTGAGCCGGCCTTCGGTCGGTGGCTGGAGCAACCGCACCCACGTGCCTTTGTCCGCCGCGCCGGTGACGATGGCGTCAAATTGCTGTCCGCTTTTTCCGGATAAGAGCAGCGCAGCCGCCGACTTCTTGACCTGGCGTTCTACTTTGGAGGCGGCGTCTTCCTGATCGGTGCAGTGCTTAGCGAGTTCCGTCAGTTCCGGAATCGTATAAGGTAGCGGCGCACCCGCCAGCGCGGCTTTCAAAAGCCGTTGCGTGATGAGATCAGGGAAACGACGGTTTGGTGCGGTGGAATGCGTGTAGTCCTTGACCGCCAGCGCGAAATGTCCGGGCGCCGTGCCGCCGGGCAGATCCAGCGCGTATTCGCCGCGCCCGATGAGCTTGATGATGGACAGGGACAGGTCGGCGAACTTCTCCGGCGCGGCGGCGCGGCGGCGCGTCAGAAATCCTTCCAGCGCCACGGCATCCGGGGCGGCGGGCAGCGGTTCTTTGAGTTCCGCCGCGAGTTCCACGATGCGGGACCAGCGTTCCGGATCGCGCAGGACACGGCGAAAGGATGGAAAACCTTTGCCGGCAAGGTAAACCGCGGCCACGGCATTCGCCGCCACCATGAATTCCTCGATCAACTGCGTCCCCCGGTTGGTTTGATCCAGCTCCAGCGAAGCCAGCGCATCGCCGGCGAAAGTCACTTGCGCCTCCAGCGTCTCCAGGCTGAGGGCTCCGTGATGGTGACGCAAACCCGTGAGCCGTTGGGCGATTCGATCCTGCAGGCGCAGATTTTCGTCCAGCCCGGGAACTTCGCCGATCCGTTTGGGGGCCGGGCCGGTGCCGGCCAGCCACGCGGCGACACTGTTGTAAGCCAGCTTGGCGCGATTGCGTACCTGCGCCCGGTAAAGTTCCGACGAGACCAGCGAACCGTCGTCCTTGAAAACCATGTCCGCCACGATGGCGATACGGTCCTGATCTTCGTTCAACGACGTCAGGTTGGTGGACAACTCTGCCGGCAGCATGGGGAAAATCGCCGCGGGCGTATAAACGGAAGTCGTGTTGCGCGCCGCATGGGTATCGAGCGCCGAACCCTTGCGCACCAGGGCATCCACATCCGCGACGGCCACCAGGATTCTGACCTGTCCGCCCGCGAGCGATTCGGCCACGGTAAGCTGGTCGAGATCACGGGAATCGTCATTATCAATCGACGCCCAAAGCAGGGTGCGCTGATCACGGATATTGTCTGTCGGTTTGGCGGGCCCGCTGATGGCCGCCAGTTCTTTTTGCGCCGCCGGCGGAAAGTCCGGTTCCAAGCCGTGTTCAATCATCGCCCGGTGCGCGATGACCGCGAGGGTGGCCCGGTCCGTAGTTTGAGGTTTTGACTCAACGCGCCCGGCAACGGGAGCGGCAATGATGGGTTTCATCGCAGCAAACTACCAAAATCGCGCCGGCCTTTCAGCCGAAATATCAGTGCCGCGGAAAATATTGTGCCCGCAATCCCCGCGAGCCGTCTCCGACCTGCCGGAGTGCGCCCGTCCCCGGGCGCTGCAACATGACCATGTAAAACCATCTTCAAATGAACCGGTGCGTTTGGCAGTCAGGATATTGCAGCGGCCGGGACGGCCGCCTTCCGCCGCCATCGCCCGTCCGGCTCGGACCGCCGTCCCCCAATTCCCCGGAGCGCGGCTGTGTCCCGCGTAGCGGGACCAGCCGCAGCAATATTCAACCCGATAAGACCGTCACCTTGCCCGCAATTCCCGCGCGTCGTCTCCGACCTGCCGGAGCGCGCCCGTCCTCGGGCGCTGCAACATGGCCACGCAAAACCATCTTCAAATTGACCAGCGCCTGGCAGTCAGGATATTGCAGCGGCCAGGGACGGCCGCACTCCGCCGTCATCACCCTCGCCGAGAAGGACGACGTATCGCCCTATTGATAAAACACCCGGTAAAACCTTCCGCTCCCCGGTGTCGGATCAGTGACCGTCTGCTGCACATCATTTCCGCCGAGCGCATTTCCAAGATTCAACCAGCTCGGATCACCCAGCGAATTCTTATATTGCAACTGGTACACATGCCACGACTCGGTCGGGAACGTGACCGGCGTGCCTGCTGCATTCACACCCGTGAAGATGCTGAACGTGGGCAGGTTCCAGAGATTGTTCAGTGTCGCCGTGCCGCCAAAACCCGGCCCCGCCACGGTCGCGCCCGTTCCGTTGATGATATGATTCATTGTGGAACTTCCGCCATTGGCGGTATTCCCCGCGATGTACACCGTGATCATATGATGCAGGTTGACCTGTTGTGAATTCGCCGGCGTCTCGATCGCATTGAAGCAACTGATGTTCGTGCAGTTGATGAACACACCGTAGATGCCCAGGCCGTAGGCCTGATGACTCGTCACCGCGTCGGTCACCTTGTACGAAGCGTAGCCGTTTTCGCCGTCATGCGACCACGCCGCCTGGTTCGGTACATCATACGGCATCTCCGACTGGTAAAAATACACCCGGCCCCAGTTGCCATTCCATAAGGTCTGATATTGCTCATGGTGCTCGACGAACAACCCATAGATCGTCACCCGGTCGCCGTTGACCACCAGCCCGTTGACGGAAGGATTCAGGGTCCAGCCGGTGACGGCATCGCCGTGGTCCGCGCGCCAAAGCCAGATATTTTCACCGATCGTGTCGCTCGCATCGATTTGCAAGCAATTCAAGGTGGAACCGTTGGCCGCCCCGCCCACGCGCATGGAAATATCATAGACGCAGATCGGATCATTCGGATGGCTGGATGCGCCCGTGCCCGCCTGAAACAACGTCGGCGATTGCACCGGGCCCGCATCGAACAATAATCCGCCCACCTTCACGCCGTCCACATTGGAAACCACCAGCGCCGCCTTGCCCGTTTGCGGAATCAGCGTGGGATATCCCAATCCCAGAATGACCGTATCCGGTCGCGTCACCTGCAAACTGTCGGTGAGTGGATAGACACCCGGCGTCAGGATCAGGTTCAATCCCTCTTGCAGGGCCGCGTTGATGCTGGCGGCGTTGTCCGCTCCCGCCAGCGCGATGTAGAACTGCTTGATCGGGATGGAAGTTCCCGGCGTCGGCCCGTTCGCCCACGTCGTGCCGATGGTGTTCGTCTGCAAGGACGGAACCATCACATTATAATTCCCGTTCGTATCGAGATAGAGATAGGGCTTCTCGCTCTCCAACGGGGTATTCGTGATGATCGTGTAAACATTCGTCGGCCACGTTCCCGCCGGCGGATTGGACACGCCGACAAAAACCATGTTCCAGACGCCTCCGGTCCATCTTCCAAAAATGTCGTTGCGGGAAAGCCACTGCTGTTGCGCGATGGAACTGATCGTCGTGTCAACTTTGGAATCCGCCAGGAATCCGCCGCTCGCAAAATTCCCGTCCGTGTGATTCGCCAGGTCCACTTCGCCCAATACATGCATCCGCCGGAACGCCGTGCCCTGCGAGACGGCCCAGATGATCCAGTTCCCGCTGTTGGTCGGCACCACGGCCAGGTTCTCCGCGCCGCGCCAGAAATTCACCGTCGCATTTTCACTCTGCAACACGCCGTCGGAACGCAGGTCACCGATGATGGTGGCGTCATCCGGCATTAATCCCAGGCCGAGCGCCTGCGTGTAATAGCCCAGGTCGATCTCAAGGTTCGTGTATACGCCCGGCTTGAACAGCAGCGCGGTCCGCTGCGGGCCGAACTGGTTATATTTCTGCACCGCATAAACCGCCTCCAATTGGCTTTGGATATTCACCATCGTCGGATCAAAGATCACCACATTGGTCCCCCAATAGGGTGCCGTGCCCACGATCACTGTACGGGTGAGGTTCCCCGGTGTGCCGTCGGCGGTTGTGGCCGAGTACGTCACCGTGTAGGTGCCGGGCACGGCCGTATTCACCGTGTTGTTGGAACTCACATTCAAATAGCCCTGCGCACACTGATCAAAAGCCGTCGCCCCGAGGTCCAGGTAAGCTGAGTTCGTGATCAGATGCACCGGATTCGCGCCGATCAAGGCCATCACCGGCAGCGCGGTGTGATACACCGTGTTGATCGCAACCGTATTGGTCAAAGAGTTGTAGGCGTTCGCCGCGATCACCGTGTAATTGCCCGTGCTCGCATCGGTTGGATCAATGACTGTGTAACTGGCATTGGTCGCATTCGCGATCGGATTGCCATGGACGTCATACCACTGATATGCGATCGGCGGCAATCCGGCCGCCGACGCCGTGAACGTCACATTGCTGCCGCACTGCACCATCGTGGTGGATGGCACGATGTCGAGACTGCTCAGCGGTATGGTCTGGATCCGGATGATCATGCCGCCGATCTGGCCTTCAGTTAAGGAGCCGCCAAGGCCAGTCCATGAACCCGAAACCACCCTGTTCGTGGCGATGGCGGTTCCCACATACTGAAACTCTGCGATGTTCGGTGCGGTATCAAAACTGCCGGCCGTCACCGTGCTGGTCTGTCCGCCAAAGGTGATGACCGGTGCGTTCCCCGAACCATCCCAGCCATCTACCGCGTAGAGGGAGACACATTTTCCCGCCGGCACTCCACTCAGGGTGAAGGTCGCGGGCAAGCCGCTGCCTTTGGAACCGTAGTTGATGAAGCCGCCGGCGGAAATTCCCACCACACCGTTGCCGTTTGCGCCGGTGAACTCGCTGCTCGCCGTGCTCCACCCGCTGATGTTGCCAAAACTCAAGGTCAACCCGGGATTGTTGCCGTCCGGATTCGAAAATGTCGGACTGCCCCACACATTCGGGCTTTGATTCAGGTCGCCGAACGGCAGCAAGGTCCAGCCGGTCGGCACGGTGATCGGATTTCCCGCGTTCGCATCCGTGGCCGCACCGAAATCCAGGTTCAGGGTCACCGCCGGCGATGTGGCGGCCGGGTCAAATACGATCACCGCGCGCGTCACGCTGTTGGTCGCGCCATTGCCGATGGTGGCGGAATAAGTCACATCGTATTCGCCCGCCACACTCGTATTGACGCTGCCGTTGGTCGTCACCGCCACACTGTCCCCCGAACACAGGTCATAGGCGCTCGCTCCCGCATCCATGAAGGGGGAACCCAGCGACACCAAAACCGGGCTGCTGCCGTTCAAGGTCACGACCGGCGGCGCGGCGTCCACGATCAGCAAGGAAACGGAATTGGTCATGGTCCATGTGGAACCGATGGCGACAACCTTGTAAATGCCGCTGTCGGCCGGATGCGGATTGACCAGCGTGAGCGTGGTGTTCGTCGCCGACGTGATGGGTTGCGATGACGGATCATACCACTGGTAACCCGTCGTCCCGGCGGCGGGCGTGGCGGTGAAACTAACCGGTGAGCCGCAGTTGTTGGTGGTGGCCGCGGGTGAAACACCGAAACCGTCGACCAGTTGCAGGTTCTGTCCGTTGATGACCAGTTGCGGCATGGCGTTGTCCGCCAGTCCCAGGCCGGTGAGCGTGAACGCGGGCAGCGGGCCGTTGACGACAAATCCATTCGTGGCGGTCAGCAGGGTATAAGTGCCTTCCGGCAACGGTGCGCCGGTGATGTTCACCGTGACAGGATTGCTGTTCAAGGTCACACCGCCCACTACTTTGATGCTGCCGGCGGTGGCGGTGTTGCTGATGGCGTTGGCATTGACCGTGAAACTGGTCTGCGCGCCCGGGGCCAGGATGACCTGCCCCGCTCCCGCCGAAGTGCTCGCTGCAATGGTCGCCGTACCCGCCCCGTTGGTGTTTCCTGAAAGTGTCTGGCTGCCGCCGATGGTGAACGGCGTGGCGAGTGACACATCCAAGGTGGTATTTGAGTTCAACAGGATCCCCGCGGTGCCGGCGATCGAGCCGTTGGTATTGATGATCAATTTGCCGCCGTTGACGACGGTGTTGCCGCTGTAGGTATTGGTGCCGGCCAGCGTCACGACTGCGTTGCTGTTCAAGATGAGGCCGCCCGAGTTGGTGATCGCGCCAAAAAATTTCACCGGCGCGCCCTGGACCTGCCCGAAGATGGTGAGCGTGTGTCCGCCGTTATCCACGTTGCCCGCCAATGTGAGATTGAAAGACATGAAAGTCCACTTCCACGTCTGGTCCACGCCCAAGGCAAGGTTGTTGCTGAACGTGAGGCTGTGGGCCGCTGCGGAACCGTCCAGGCTGCCCGCACCCAAGGTCAGGGTGTGTCCACCCGTGGTGTCCGTTACCGTCACCGCGCCGCTCGCAGCGTTCAACACCATGCCGTACCACGAGGCGCTGCCGCCGATGTCCACGGTGCCGCCGGTGGAACTGGCGTCCCATATTCCGAGGCCGTCCGATGCCGGGGGACCCGCCGGACCGGCACCGCCGGAATTGGTCGCCCAACTGGCCGCCAGGCTCAGGGCCGAGGCGTTGTTCACCTTGTAAAATGTCTTGGCCGGCACATTGAAAACGCTGCTCTGCACCGGACTGAAACCGGAAACCGAAGCGGTCAAGTAAAGCCCGGATGAAACCGCATGAATGGAAAGATCGTTGAATGTGGCCTTGCCGTTGGCATCCGTCACCAGCGGAGCCGTGCCGGTGAACGTGCCGGAATTGATCGACAGGTTCACCGTGGCTCCGCTTTGCGCGACCGGGTTGCCGGTTTGGTCCTCAATCTGCACCACCACGGGCGGCATCGTCACATTGACCGGCGTGGTCACCGGCTGCACCGTGAAGGCGATCTGCGTGGCCGCACCCGCCACAAACGTCACCGTCGGTTGCTGGCTGATGGTGGTGCCGGCGACGTTTACCGAGATGGTCTTGGTCCCGGCCACGGTCGATTGGATGCTGGCGGTGGCCAGACCGTTGACATCGGTGGTCGCAGCCGGTTGTGTCAAAATGTTTCCGGAACCGGTTGCCGAAATCGTGACCGCCTGGCCGGAAAGCGGAGTACCGGTGCCATCTTTGGCCGTCACAGTGATAGTGGAGGTCGCCATTCCGTCGGCGGTAAGCCCGCCGGTCGGACTGGCAATCGCAGTGGAGTTGAAGGCGCTGACACCTCCGGAGGTGAACGTGACCGTCGGCTGGGCAGTGATCTGGGTGGACCCAATCGTGACCGTGATGGTCTTGGTTCCCGGTACGGTGGATGACAGCGTCGCCGTGGTCTGGCCATTGGCAGCAGTATTCGCCGGCGTGGAAACCGTGTTGCCCGTCCCGCTCACACCGAGCGTCACCGTTTGTCCGGACAATCCGCGGCCTTGGGCATCCAAGGCCGTGATGGTGATGGTGGAAGTCGTGCTGCCGTCAGCGGCGCAGTTGGTCGGACTGGCCGTGGCGGTGGACGTGCCGGCACTGACCGGACCCAGCGTGCAGTTGATGGTCACGATCGCTGAATTGGTGGCGGTACCGGCCGAAGCGATGGTTATGCCGCCCAGTTTGGCCGAGATGACCGCCGTCCCCACGCTGCCGGGAGCCGTGAACGTGGCTTGATACGTGCCGTCGCCGTTATCCGTGGTGGCACTCATGGTCCCGATGGCGTTGGTGAAGATCACCGTCGCGCCGCCGGTCGTCAAATTGACGCCATTGGTATCGCGCGCCTGCATCTTGACGATGCTCGTGCTCACGCCGTCGGCGACCAGAGTGTTCGGACTGGCACTGAGCATCAACGAGTGGGCCGGACTGAGGCCGTTCGGCGTGTTGCTGGCGGGAACGGCCTTGGCCCAAGTGGTGCCAATTCGCACTTCGTCCCAGCGCTGGGCCAGGGTCGTATCGTTGCCATTGGCGGAGAGGGTGAAGTAAGCGAGGCTGGGGATATTGCCCGCGCTGGTGACGGAGACATCGGGTGTCGGCGCGGAACCGGCGCCATAACTGGCGCTGGTGGGATTGACCCAGAGGTCCACGACATCTTTGGCCGGGCTCGTGTGAAAGGTGTACCGGGCAACGACCAACACGGTGGTATTTACCGGCGTCACGCTGGTTTCAAATTGCGCGCCGGTGAGAGTAGGAGTGCCGGCATTGATGCCGATGTGCCCGGTGTGATCAATGAGCAGAGCCAGGGCCATGGTTCCCGGTATGATGCCTGGCTGGCCGCCGAGATTCGTGGAATCGAGGAAAGTCACAATTCCCGGGCTGGTCGTGGGATAAGCTACGACCTGGTACAGAAAGGAAACAAAAACCGTCTTGCCGTCAACGGCAGTCTGGGTGGTGAATTCAGTCCCGGTGTAGCGGTAGGCCTTGGTGGTTCCGGCGGCGCTATTTCCAGCCGAGGGGACAAATCCCGGAAGAGTCAGATTAACATTCGTGACGTAGATATTCGCCGTGCTCCCCCAGGTTTCCCAAACCGTGGGCGAAGCTGCGTACAAGCCGTTCGGAGTATAATCAAAGCTGTCGTAGAACGGCAGGGTTTGGATCACCTGGGTGGCGGCGGATATTTTTTGAGGACTGGCTAAAAAGGAAACCAGCAAACATCCGAGGGTTAAGGACAAACAAGTTTTGATCAACCAGATCATTTTTTTCATAGGCTGTGCTTTTGAGGGCATGGGACAACAATGGCGGTGTTAGTGGTAGCGGGCTGTGATGAAAGACTTTTGCATTTTTCCCGATTTGATTTCATCCCTCTTTCGAGTGATTTGGAGCACTGGAGTCCGTCGAAGTAAAAACAAGGTGTTTTCAAAATGCTGAAACCACCGTGTCGGCTACGTGCCGTTCCCCCTCATCCTTACCTTCTCCCTTGGGGAGAAGGAACAGCCGAAGATTAGTTTTATAAAACTCGTGGCCGATAGAGCCGCTTCCGTCTTTGGATTTGCATTTAATGGCAGCCCGATCTCGTCAAGACGCTGGGAGCGTTTCTCCCTCTCCCCAAGGGAGAGGGCCGGGGTGAGGGGAAAGTAACCACTCATCTTCCCGGGCGTAATCAATTGCTGTGGTTTCTCTCAAATAAACGCTCAAATCTGAATAATCCCGCGTTGGATCGCCGTCGTTACCGCCTCGGTCCGGTCCGCCACCCGGAGCTTGCCTAAAATATTTTTCAGGTGGGTTTTCACCGTGTGTTCGGAGATTGTCAGGCTTTCGGCGATTTCCTTGTTCGCCAGTCCCTTGGCCAGTTCCCGCAATACCTGCACCTCGCGGTCGGTCAATTTCTCAAACGATTTTCGCGATGCCAGCCGGCTGGCAACCTCCTGCGGAATCCAGTTGCCACCAGCCAGCACCGCGCGCAAGGCCGGGATCAGTTTTTCAACGGATGAATTTTTGAACACATAGCCGCGCGCCCCGGCTTGCAGCGCCTTGTGGATATTTTCGTCGCCTTCAAATGCCGTCAACATGATGATCCGCGCGTCGGGAAACTGGGAACGGATCTCCGTGGCGGTCTGGACGCCATCCTTGACCGGCATTCGCATGTCGAGCAAAGCGAGGTCGGGGCGGTGGCGGACAAACAGCTCCAGCGCCTGCGCGCCATCAGCCGCCTCGGCGACGACCTGCATGTCGGATTCGACGCTGATCAATGCGTTCAATCCGATGCGCACCACGTAATGGTCGTCAGCGATCAGGATCCGGATTTTCTCTGAGTTCTTCATCAAAATTGTTCAGGTCGGCAACGGTTTGCGTCGCCGGTTCCATGGCCGGTTCCAGGTTGATCTCTACTTTCACCGACGTGCCCTTTCCCGGCGCGCTGATCAGGTCAAACTTGCCGCCCAATCGTTTGATCCGCTCCGCCATCCCAAGGACGCCAAAATGGCCTTCATCCGGCCCGGCGGCTTGTCCGGGCACAAAGCCCCGGCCGTTGTCCTTGATTTCCAAAACCACCCGGCGCGGCTCGAAGGCCAGCCGGATGTTGACCGTGGTGGCCTGCGCATGCTTGATGACATTGACGATGGCCTCCCGCCCGATCCGTAAAAAATTTTCCTCGATCACTTCCGGCAGCGGCCGGACTTCGCCCTGGACCTGCAGATCCACCTGCAGATTGGTGCCCGCGAGCAGTTGCCGGGCGTTTTCAAGCATCGCACTGGCGATATCGAAATGCTCCTGCACCAGCCGGCGGAGATTCCAGATCGATTGCCGCACTTCCAGCTGACTGCGGGACATCAGGTCGCACGAAAGTTCCAGATGCGCCAGGGCGTCCTGCGGATTTTTTTCATACAACTTGACGGATGTGTCGAGTTCCATCGCGATGCCCGCGAGCGTTTGCTCGACCGTGTCGTGAAGTTCCTGCGCGAGGCGGGTGCGCTCGGCCAGGATCGCCTTGAATTGCAATTCCGATTCTTTACGCGCCGTGATCTGGACCCTCAACTGGTTGGTCCGCTCCTTGACCCGTTCTTCAAGCTGGTCGTTGACCTGCTGCAAGGCCAGTTGCGCCTTTTCCCGCTCTCGTACCAGATAATTCAGGACGGAATTTTTGCGGGACAACATCACCGACCAGCTCATGATGACCACCAGCACCGCGCAGATGATGGCCACCCCGATCAACAACCGCCGCGGCGTCCACCAGCTTGGCTCCTGGATGACCTGGACATCTTCGGGACCCCGGACCAAAACTTGAAAGGCCCGCAACTTTCCGTCGCTATCGATCTGCGTCAGGCAAACACCCGTGACCCGCACCAGGCTGCCGAACTGGATCGCCTCCAACTCGGGCTGATCCGGCAGATAACCCGCCTCCGCCGTGAAGGTGAAATTGGAACCCTGCAATACCAGCACGGTGGTTTTGTTCGCCGGCGAATACTTCGAGCCGCCGCCGTGCCGGATCGTGCGTTCGATCAGCTTGCCGGTCAAAGAAATGCATTCCGCGTGATGCAGGCCGTTTTGCAATTCGGCGATGGTCACCCGCTTGGGCTGGATGGGCGTGACCGGTCCGGAAACTTTTCGGAAAATGGCGTCCTGCAAAACGGGGAGGTAATTTTCAAAGTTCAGAAAGCCGACCGCCTCGACCGTTTCCCCCAGGTTGCACACTGCCGTCTCGCGGCTTTGGATCTGCAATCCGCCCACGTCATCTTGCAGGAAAAGGCTTTCACCGGTGTTCTGCAACGTCACCACGCCGCGCACGTGAACCCGCTGGTCCAGGGAGTTGTCCCGGCGGTATTGTGCGAGGTTGTTCAGGGGTATGACCGGCTTTTCAAAAGGGTCCCGCGATTCCGTCCGCTCGATGACCAGGTCGGAAAGCGTCGGGATATAAATTTCAACCAGGATCAATTGGCGCAAGGAACGGTTGTGCGCTTCCGCCGCCGTCCCCCGGATCCGGACGCGGGAACCGATCAATTTGTCGGACGCGTAATCCGCCGGCACCGTGGCATAAGCCCGGAAGCGATAACCGCCCTCGGCCAGGTCGATCAGCAGACGCGTCCCATCCACCCGCGCATCCCGTACGATCCCGGCGGTTTCAATCCGTTGACTATCTTCCGCGCCGGACATCAGTTCTTCCACCGAAACCGGCTTTGCCAGCGGGAGTTTTGCCGTGCCAATGACCTGAACCTTGGGGGCGGTAATGGTCGGCGCATAAGCACCGGCGTAAGTGATGCCGGAAATTTCGACCGCCGTCCCGGGCTCCAGATGGGGGCCGTTGACATTATCCACGAATACACCACTCGTGGTGTCTTGAAGAAAAAAACGGCCTTTCAACGCCGGATCCGAAGCCGTCACCACGCCGCTGACCGATACTTTGAGGGAACGGGCCGCATCCGCCGCCGACAGCGCGATCACGTCGGCGGCATTGGTCAACACACCCGCCGCCGGTTCCGCCGGAACCGAAAATTTTCCCGCGATCAATACGCATATGACCATCAGCGGCAAGACGGATGGCCACCGGCTACGGCTGTTGGTCGCTGGGTGATTGATGGTCACATTACAATTTTCAGTCTCCGCCAAGTCCAGCCTATTCTTGGCCGACAAAGAATTTCATTCGCTTGTCATGCTGCGCGGCATCGCCACAAGCGGATGATCGTCACGGTTGCTTGTTCGATACCTGACGTCCCGCCAATGGCGCAGCCCCCACCTCCTGGTCCACATAAAATGGAATATTGACGTGCGCGGCGTGACCTTGCCCGTCGAAGATGTACGCAAACAAGCGATAGGCGCCGGGTGCGGTCGGGGCTTTCAACTTGATCTCATCGGTGCCGGCGCTTTCAACCAATCCGTCCAAACTTTGCGGCCGGCTTTCAAAATCGCCGCCGGTCTTCAGGTCCGTGCTTTCGGGCAGGATGTCCCAGACAAACTTCAACGGGTTTTGATTGTCGTCCGTGACTTGAACCCTGGCCGGATATGTCTGGCCGGAAGCGAGATGGATGTTCTGACGCGCGGTTTTGCCGTCCAGCCACGCACCGCTCAATTGCGGACTGCGCACCGCCGGCCACGATCCGGTCCAGACATATTGCATCACATCCACGGCGGCGGTCTCTTCACCCGATGACAGGAACATGCCGTACCAAGTCGGGGTGCGCTCCTGTTTCTGGCCCCAAAGAAAAACATAGGAGCCAAGGCATTGTTTGTTGTCCGCCGCGATCACCTGTTCATAACGCGACTTGTAATTATTCGCCTTGGTGGTGCTGTCGTTCTCAAGCGGCGCACCCCATTTTGTCCTGCCGACCTCCCAATGCCCGGTCGCCCCCCACTCGGTGATCAGGTAGGGGCCGTCCCAGCCGGATTCGCGCAGATAACGCGGCAGGTTCACGATGTCGCCGTACATCTGAAACGAGAGCAGATCCAGATCCGGCGCGTGAGATTTCACCTGGTCAACCGTCTCCTTTTTGAAGCCGGCGAGCGGCGTCGTGGTGAGGTGGTTCGGGTCAACCTGATGGATCATTTTGGAGATGTCATTGACCGCATCCCACACCGCGGGATTGGTGGCATCCAGGTTCAATTCGTTGCCGATGGCCCAGATGATCAATGCGGGATGATCTTTGTATTTCAAGACCTGTTGCCGGATGCTTTCGAGCTGCCGGGCCACCGCCGTCTTGTCGCTGTAATTGAAACCCAGCCGCTCGCGACCGAGTTCGAGCCCCATGGTGACATACAGGCCGTTGGTCAAGGCGCGATCCAAAATTTGCCGGCCGGAATATTTGTCGGTTTCGCTCCGCCAGGTGCGCAGGGAATTGCCGCCATGCTCCGCCAGTTTCTCCTGATCACCGAGCTCCAGTCCCGCACCCTTGATGTAAAACGGCCGTTGATCCACCAGCAACTGGTAGCCACCGTTCGTCTTGAGGATTTCGACTTTGACCGGACCGTCGGTCTTCATCAGTTCGCCGGCACGGACGCTCATCTGGTTGATGGAAAAGATGACAGCGGTGCAAATCAAAAGATTTTTCCAATTGAGCGAATATGCATTGAGCGGTTTCATGACATGAAAGGGGTTGGGCGGTTGAGGCGGATCATTGCAGGCGGATCCGGTAAAATTGTTGCGAACCTATGGGTGAATTCGTGAATGGCGAAACGACCCCCGGCACATTGTTCCAAGGACCGGACAAATTCGTGGCTGATTGAAGTGTTCCGTAGGGCCAGTTCAAAACAATGCCGCTGGCGGACGACTGGACCGTGAAGACCAGCGGCGGATTGACGACCACCGACACGGCTCCCGGCGCCGAAGTCAGACCCCCGACGGTGGCAGTCACGTTGTAAGTGCCGGAGGCGTTCTGGCTGACCTGGCTCAGGGAAGGATTCTGACTGGTGGAACTGAATCCATTGGGTCCGCTCCAACCATAGGCCGCCCCCGAAATTGTGGAGGCGGCAAGATTCAATGTCATGCCGGCATAAAGCGGGCTGTTGTAGCTCGCCACCGGCGGGGAAGGCGGCGGCGGTAGTACTGCGATGGCCTCGGTTGGAGAATTTGCCGTCTCGCTCGCAGTGCTGATGGACGTCGCCGCGGAAACGACATAGTAATAAGTCCCGCCGTTTGTCACCGTGCCATCAACATAGTTCATCCCCGTAACCATCCCGGCTATGGAAATCACCGCGTAAGGCCCGCCACTGACATTTGAACGCTTGATGTTGTAACTCGTCGCGCCGGGCAACGGATTCCAAGCGAGGTTCACTTGATTGTTTCCGGGTGTGGCTGTCAATCCAGCCGGCCCTGCCGCCGATTGGCGCACACTTTCGACCAGACTTAAATCGCCCTGTCCGGTGTAAAAACGGAAATCATCGATCCACCCGGCAAAACAACGGGCGCGATCCGGCCGGTTCCCGATATACAAGGAAGCCGCACTACCCATTGGAACCGTCTGTCCGGTCGCCGGCGTGACGCTGATCAAAGCCGCCGGCGTCACATCGGTACCTTCATATAACGATACGTTCGTTTGGTCATAGACCATGGCCAAATAAACCCAGGTGTTGGTCGGCAGCGCGGAACCGAAAGACGCCTGAGCCTGGATGGTGTTAACAAAAAAATCCAGGTTGGTGCCGTCCTGAAATTTCATGCCGATGCTGTTGGCCGTGCCGCAATCGCTATTGGTGCTGTTGCCAAAAATAAACATGCGCGGCCCGAAATTGGCCGGCAGAAGATACAACTGCTTCATCCACATCGTGGTGATGAAATTGCTGATGCTTCCAAAGCCGAGCGTGGAATTGGTGACGGCGGCAAAGTTTCCACTCGCGCCTCCGGAAATTCCCTGATTAGGATTCATGGAAAGGTTCAAAGCCCGATTGGGATTGGTCCAGCCAGCCACTCCGGAATTGGCGGCCCCGTGCAAGTTCGTGGTTCCGCCATTTTGATTGAGCATTTGCAACGAGACGTTCACGCCGCCGCCGCTGGTGTCGCCGGAGGTGGTGGTGCCCGACCCCGTGTCGTCAAAAGGAAATCTCACATTGAGCATCGGGCCATACGGGACATTTCCGACCACGACGGTCAGGCCCGCGCTGGAAACCAGTGACCCTTTTATCGCCTGGATTTGCAGGCCATAGACTCCCTTCGTGCTGAAGGCGGCGGTCGTCGAAAGAGCGGCGCCGTTCCCAAAAGTGATCGCGCCCGGCCCGCCGGTCTGGCTCCAGGCCGTGGTCATCGCCGGCGGGCTGGCCGGCTGAAAATCAGTGGCCGTCGCGGTCAATGCCAGCACGACATTGGTGCTCGCAAGATAAAGCGTTGGCAGCGCCGGATTCACAATGGCGATTGCGGGTGGCGAAGCCGGGGCCATCCACGCCAGTGAATCCGTGACTTGAATGCCGCCCTTGGTGCCGATGGCCAGGACGGAATTGGTTCCGCCAAAAAGAACGGCCGGCCAGGTGTAAATGCAATTGGTGCTGGTGACGCTGCCTTGGGAAGAGCCGTTGACAAAAAGCTCCACTGAATCGCAGTTGGCATAAACCTTTGCGATGATCTGATTGGTCAGCCGGTTGGTGAAAGTGTGGCCGGTGATATACACCATCGGATTGGTCGTCCAGTTGGCCTTGTAAAAATAAAAAGTGTCCTTGCGCGTCTGCCGGTCATAAGTCACCAGCCCCTTGTCGTTGCGGCCCGGGGTGTCGCCTTCGTTGCGGCCATCGGACGCAAAATCAAACGAAGTCCAGACCATCTTGCACCAGAGAAACGGGCGCGCCGCCATCAACTGCCAGTTGGTTTCATCAACGATGTCCTGCCATTCTTCCGGATGAAAGGAGGTGGACGTATTCGCCGGAAAGGTCGGATTCTCGCTGTGCTGATAAATGCTGGCCCCGGCACCATACTCGCTCACACCCACGCAGCGCCCGGGATAATTGGAGTGGATGTTGTCCGCCCAGGCGGCGATCCCGTTCAACGGACTGGAATACCATCCGTAATATTTATTGAAGGCAATGACCTGCGTATAAAAAGTGGAGGGATCACCATCGCTGGTGTTGGCGGCGGCAGTTGTAAGCCTTGTGGGATCCTCCTGATTGACCAATGGAACTTCCTGGCTGATGAGATTGGTCGTTGAAGGGCCGGCATCAAGGGTGATTTCATTGTAGATACTCCAGAACATCACCGAGGGATGGTTGTATCTCTGGCGGATCATTTCACGCAATTGCTGAAGGGTGTTAGTGGTAAAGGCGGCGGATGTGGTGATGTAATCGATCAGCGGTATTTCGCTCCAGAGACATATCCCGTCCTGATCCGCCAGCTGGTAGGTGTAGTCGTTGTGTTCATAATGCGACAGCCGCAGAAAGGTCGCGCCGATTTCTTTGAGGAACAAGAAATTGGTGTCCCGTTGCGCGTTGGTCAGCGCCCAGCCGCAATTCAGCCAGTCCTGGTGCATGTTCACGCCGTGGAGATCGTAATGCCGTCCGTTCAGGAAAAACCCGTTCGTCGGGTCCACGCTGAACCAGCGAAAACCCAACGGCTGGGCCACGAGATCGACTACATTTGTGCTGCGCCACAGTTCCACGTAGCCCTGATACAAATAAGGGTCGGGAAGACCGTTCCAAAGATGCGGATTCACGATGACCGTGTTGAACTGCACATTCGACGTGGTCATCGGCGGGAGCGAAACCGTGTTGGTCAACACGGCAACGATATTGGTGGCGGCATCGGTAACCACGGCACGTACCATGACCGGCTGTGCGGAAGCAGTAGAATTGGAAACCACGGCGGTCACTTGCAGGTTTGCGGAATTGGAACTGACCGACGTGGTGGTGAGATAGACGCCCGGCGATCCGTAATCCAACGGCGAAATCTGCACCGGATCGGTCACCAGCAGATGCACGTCACGATACAACCCGCCGAAAAAAGTAAAATCCGCCGCCAACGGCGGGATGTTGGTGTTAAACGAGTTGTTGACCTTGACTGCGATGACATTGTCCGCCCCGACATTGAGGTAGGGTGTGACATCATACACGAACGCGGCAAAGCCGCCTTGGTGTTCGCCCAGATAATTGCCGTTCACCCACACATCCGCGACCGAAAATGCGCCGTCGAATTTGAGAAAAAATTCCTGGTTGGTGTAACTGGCACCAGGTGTGACATGACTGCGATACCAGCCGATACCGCGATAGTAATTGTTGCCGCCATCCTGACCATCGAGATTGTTCCAGGTGTGCGGCAGGTTCAGATTGGTCCAGCTTGAGTCGTTGAAACCATTGGTTTGCGCCCCGGCGACATCCTGCCGGATAAACTGCCAGTTCGCATCCAGAGAAACGTCAGCGCGCTCGCTGACCGGCGGCGTATAAGCCTGCGGTGCGGGCGGCGCGGGCGGTGGCGGCAACGCCTGCTCACGTAAATTTTCGACAAAATTGGAATCGCCGGTACCGGTATAGAACCGAAAATCATTGATCCAGCCGTTGAACGAACGTTGGCGAGCCTGCTGGTTGCCGACCAGTAACTCGCCGCTGACACCGAAATTGACAGTGGTGGTCACCGACGCGGTACCGACCAGGCTGACGGAATTCGATTCCGTTCCTTCGTACAACATCAGATTTGCCCCGTCGTAAGTTGCCGCGCAAAACAGCCAGACATTTGTCGGCAGGTTGTTCGTAAAATTAGCCGCCAACGTGGTGCCGCCCAGTTGAAAATAGAGCTGGCTGGCGGTTTGAAACTTCATCCCAATGCTGTTGGCCGCCCCGGTATCGTTCGGCGTACCGCCGCCCAGGACAAACAGACGGGGACCGACATTCGCCCCCTGTGCCATGGCGGCGTTTTGCTTGAACCAAATCGACACCGTGAAATTGCTGACGATTCCAAAGCCCAGACTGGCATTGGTCACGGCCGCCATCGGACCAGGATTGCCCGGCTGGCTGGTTCCGTTCGAGGTCAAATCCAAGGCGCGAATTCCGGTCGCCGCACCGCCGACACCGGAATTGACCGTGCCATGAAGGTCGGCGGCGGTACCGGCCCCGTTCACCATTTGCAGCGTCACATTCACACCGTTGCTGCTGATGTCGCTCGGCGTGGTGGTGCTGCCGGATGGATCGGTGAACGGTACTGACAATTGAAGAACGGGCGGCGGTGGCGGCGAGGAAACCCAGGTGTATGCCCGGACATAATCCACCTGCATATCGCCAGGAAAAACCGTTGTGCCGTCGGGATTGCCGCCGAAATTGCCGCCGACCGCCAGGTTCATGATGATATAAAACGGCTGGTCAAAGGGTGCGGGATATGGATTGCGGATGTTCGTGTTGGTCGGATTGCTGGAACTCCACCAACTGGTCTGGGTTTCGTACAGTTGATTGTCCACGTACCAGCGGATGGCGTTGTTGGTCCATTCCAGTGCGTACTGGTGGAAGTTTGTCACGGAATCGCCAGCGGGAAAATTGAAGGACGGTCCGTAGGATTGGGTCTGGTTGGGATACATACCCCCATAGTGGATGGTCCCGAGCACGTTCGTCGGATTGCTTCCCTGGTTTTCCATTACATCGATTTCCCCGGAAGCCGCCCATCCGCCGTATACCGAATCTTCCGGCATCATCCACAGCGCGGGCCAATACCCCTGCCCCGGCGGCAACTTGGCGTAAAATTCAAAACGGCCATACGCCTGGCTGAATAGTCCGACCGTCTCTAATTTCGCAGACGTATAATTGTATCCGGCATAGGATTCCTGTTGCGCGACGATATGAAGCAACCCGTTGGTGACATAAACATTCTGCGGACGGCTGGTGTAATATTCCAGTTCGTTGTTGCCCCAACCGCAATTACCGGGACATCCGTTGCCGGTTTCAAACGTCCAATTGTTTGGGTTGACGGAGTTGGAATTGAACTCATCGCTCCAGGTCAATTGCCACCCGGCGCGCGCCTTTTCCGGAGCGAGGATGAAGATCATCGCCACCAGGCATGGAAGAACAACTGTCGGCAACAGCGATCGAACTTTTTTCAGCCTGGAAAAACAGGGAATCATGCTTATAGCTACGGCTTCCAGTGCTGCACACCGCCGTCAAGGTACGGGCAACATTGCAGAAATGTTCAATCGTTGCAGCAACAGCGCATCAAAATCCTGGCTGTCCTGGTAAAAATAAAGTTTCCGGTCGTTGGTATCCCAGGTGGTAAGCAGGCGCATGGTGTTAATCTTGCACCATTGGGACGAGCCGTCGCAAAATACTTCATTGCCTCCGGCCGGGATCACCGTGCTGCCCGTACGATGCGGGGGTAGCGCCGCATAACAATCAGGATTGCCATAATCGTTGGCAACCGGCTGGCCATAGCCGTTCGCACCTCTAAATACAGCATCCGCCGCGAGACACCAATAAGGTTTGGCGGTGCTCAACTTGACCGGACTATGGCTTGGCTCCCCGCTGCTGTATATCGGATTTACCCACGTGGCAACTCCGCCAAAGTATTGATAACCAATATTCCATTCACTGTAAGTCGGATCATAATCGGGAAGATTGGGTCGATTGGGGCAAGTCCAAATACTGGGTGAATTCGACTGGACAGTCAGGCCGATCGATTTCAGCCCGCTGGCATCCGTCAAATTTAAGTCCAATTGAACATAGGCAACACTGCTGTTGTA
>Ga0210388_10000232_pt1 | contig 49824 bp, 29 predicted proteins | sample IncBWC19OmetaG_FD_155485 | JGI IMG/M metagenome (GOLD analysis project Ga0210388, IMG submission 155485) | Forest soil microbial communities from Barre Woods Harvard Forest LTER site, Petersham, Massachusetts, United States - Inc-BW-C-19-O ...
TTTTTTTCGAGTGGGGTCATTCGGGTGCCGCGGTGCCCACAAAAAATCATTACCTTTTTTTATCGGGCAGACATGGAACTATTTTCACTTGGGATTTTTTCATCGGGCAAACTCGCCCTTATTTATCCGGCAAACTCGCCCTTATTTCCCCGGATATTTTTATCCGGCAAACTCGCCCTTATTTTTTCAGAGTTCGAAAAAAAAATTTTTTTATTTCCCCGAGGTTCAGCAGACACCAAATCACATCATCACAGCCTCCTCCTCCTCCTTCTTTCTTCTATCTCTATCCTCGCGACACACAACCCCCACCCCAAAAAAATGAACACGCAACAACAACGAGCTGTCCGCAAGCATCACAAGGCATTGTTGCACGGGATTTTCCGATTTTCTGGCGTGCGCAGACAAAAAGCGACTTTCCAGCTGATTGTGAAAAGAACGCAACAGATTCTGGAGAACCAAGCAAAGGAGAGGAAGCCGCAACTTGTGTGCTCCAATGCTAACGCGGCTGCGGCTGCCATCGCTACAAAAGCAAGATGGGACGCAGCCCAATTGATTGCGGCTGAAAAGGAAAATGCGAAAGCCACGGCCACAGCGCACGGGGGAGGTTTTGATTGGGCAGCAGCCATTGCGGACGCGGTCGAAAGGGAAAAGGCGAATGGAAAAGCTGGCATCCCTGTCACCGAGGTGGTTGACTTGACGGAGGATACAGACGAGGACGACGATGATGACATAAGTGATGTTGACAGCAGTGACTACAGCAGTAGCAGCGGGTATGAAGAGAGCGAAGATGGACATTCGGAATCGGATTCGGAGGTGATTCCCTGCTCTCAGCCCAAGGTGGTGGTGATGGCTGCTGGAGGGACACAGGGGAGCATGCTTGCGGATAGCGGCTTGGAGTACGGTGAGTTGGAAAGTAATAACCAGTAGATTCTTTTTGTTTTGGGAAAGGAGAAAGAAAACAAGAAAGGGTAAACGAATATATTTATATAAATCTCTCTATATTCAAGTAATGTGAATTCTAATGTAAGAAACGACGGCGGCCCTGCAGATGCTGCAGAACGAAACTTTTCCATGGGGCACGTCCATCCGAGCCATCCTGTCGCAACAATCGTTGCACATTGAGAGATGGTTGCAGGGCGTGGCCATGATTACAGAACGCTTGTCCAGGCAGATGACACAACGACCCACATTGTTGTTGTTGTTATTGTGCTGTTCTTCTTCTTCCTTATCAATCAAAGAGGAGGAAGAGGATGAGGCTGAGACTGGTGGATAGATCGTCGCTTTCAAGTTGCAATCTGGTGCCACAGCTGCTGCCCGCGGCAACCCTGCGAGGATGCGCTCGAGCGCTGCAGAGGCATTGTTTTGATGCTGCGACGGGTTGAATCTTCCAATGAGCGGTCTTTGTTGTTTTAGCTTTTGAATCCCTGCTACTTTCAGTCCTCTCCCTTTCCCACGAGGTATTGGCAGCAACATTGTCTCTGCAGTCTTTTCTCTTTGCTGAGCAGCTGAGGCGGAGGCGGAGATGTTGGGGTTGTCAGAGCCCCTGACGGTGCAGTCCTTGCCGATGATTGTATTGTGATTCCCAGAGACGCTGCAGTTCGACCCCATGATGATATTGTAGCAACCAATGACTACGCATCCATTCCCTTCAACAACGTGACCGTTGCCACGGATCAGTTGTCCGTCACCCTTTACAAGAATCATGTTCTCTCTCTCTCTCTCTCTCTCTTCCTTTCCTCCCCTCTCCCCTCCTTTTTTTTGTTACATGGTTTAATCTGTTTTTTTTAAAAAAAAGAATCTTTTTTTTGTTGCGGATACACAGCAAACGCAACGGATGACAGAATCAACGCATTTGCGCGACCTGACGATGGAGGACTGGATGGGATGCAAAGATGACGCTTTCCCCTTCACAGAGGAACTGCAGCGCAATCTGAAAGAGGTATTCAAAATCGAATCACTGCGCGACTCGCAGGTGGCAATTGTGAATGCGGCGCTGAACAACGTCAATGTTTTTGTCTTGATGCCGACGGGCGGTGGCAAATCCCTGTGTTACCAGTTGCCCGCAGTAACTGCGCCGGGCATTACCATCGTCGTGTCGCCACTGCTGTCGCTCATCTACGATCAGGTGCAGGCGCTGCAAAAGCTGGGGATTCAGGTGGTGGCGCTGACGGGCAAATCGACGCCTGCCGATGGTGTTGCTGCCATGGGCGCGTTGGAAGGGAGTGGCCAGACGATCGACGGCGGCGTGAGCTCGTACATGGGGATCAAGCTGATATACGTCACGCCGGAGCGCGTGGCAACGGAGCGGTTTGGCAACGCGCTTGCGCGGGCATACGAATTGGGGCGATTGCAGCGATTTGTGATTGACGAGAGCCACTGCATCAGCATGTGGGGGGCAGACTTCCGCCCTCAGTACGGACTGTTGTCGATGTTTTCACAGCGCTTCCCCAAGACGCCCATGATGGCGCTAACTGCGACGGCCTCAAAGATCGTGCAGGATGATATAGTCACGCAACTGGGGTTCTTGCAGCGCAACTATGTGAGCTTCAAGTCGTCGCTGAATCGCGCAAATTTACACTATACGGTCTGCCCCAAGTTGGGGAGGGAGATCGAGGGCACGATCATGACGCGGATAAAGGAGAAGGGCTTTGCCGACGCCACGGGGATCATCTACTGCTTTTCCAAAGCGGACTGCGACGCCCTTGCAAAGGGGCTCAACGCCAGGGCTGGCAATAAAGGGAAGCTAGCGAACGGCGGTGTGTATGCCGCGGCTTATCATTCGGAGACCAAGAACAGGGAGGAGATCCAGCAGATGTGGATGACTGGCGCGATCAAGGTCATATGTGGCACGATTGCGTTCGGCATGGGGATCAACAAGCCCGACGTCAGGTTTGTATTTCACCACACCCTGCCGAAATCCATGGAGGGATATTACCAGGAAAGCGGCAGGGCAGGGCGTGACGGCGAGCGCGCTGACTGTGTCATCTATTATAACGACTACGACTCGGACAAGGTGCTCAGCTTGATTACCAACACGGACACTACGAATTTGCATCGCAACGAAAGAGGGTTTGCCAACGTGACGGATGAACGCGTGGCAGCGATCAAGCATGATTTCGAAGCCGTCGTGAGATTCTGCACTAACCGAAGCGATTGCCGCCGCACGCTGCAGCTGCGCCAATTTGACGAGGACTTTGATTCAAAATTGTGTCAGGGGACGTGCGATAACTGCAGGAGGCGAGCGAAGCAGGCAGTAGCAGCAACAGCCGCCGCTGCCGCCACCGCCAGTGACAACAACACCAACGCCGCCGTCGAGCAAAATAGGAAGAGAGATAGTGGTAGTCAGCAAAGAATAGAGACCTTTTTCAAGAAGGCCAAGACAGTGAAAGAATGATATGATTGTACCTATATATATATTTTTGATATCAAACATCACGACGCTGCCGCCATTGCGACGTGGGTTGACGCGACCTGCTGCTGTGCGCCTGGGGCGAGATTCTGGCTTGTTGTTGATGGGTGTATAAAAAGCAATTGCTTGTAATTATAACAAGCAGATGCCAGCATCAATACTGTTGTCCACCCAAATATGTTGAACGCCAAGATTGGAAAATCGCAGTTGCTTTGCGATAGGCCGATTATGTATCCGCAGTAGGCGTTTATGATTGTCCACAGTATGGGGCCTTTGGTGGGGAATGAAGTTCGTACACCTACGGTAATAACTTCGGCTGCCACCCACTGATACTGCAACAATGCAATGGCAAAGGAAAGGTTGGTTAGATTGATCATCGTCAGCATGCTCGCCATCACACGAAGTCGTTCGACAATCAGATCGAACGACTTTGTTCAAATTTTTTTTTCATCGTTGCCGCCAAAATGAACCCAACGACAACAATGAAAGATGACGAGCTTGCGCAGTACATCCGGAAATCCAATACGCGATTCCTTGAGGTACTCTGTGGACAATCAAAGGAATTTGTTGAAGATATCCATCAACAAATGCTGGCAGCGGCTCCGCGCGGGATCAATTTTGTTTTTATCTCCAAGGAGGAGTTGGGCACGGTCTTTACACCGACTGGAGATATTGCAGTGAAATGGTATTTTAAGCCAGACACGAAAGCGCGCGAACTGAAGGAAATCTTGGGCAAAGATTGGGCCGACACGATGGAAGAATATCTCACAGAATATGATCCAGCCAAAGAGATGCTGTGGTGCTTCGTGCACAAGACGCAAAGCCGCGCTTCTAACAGCATGGCAAAGTCAGTCATCACCTGGGAAGCCAGAGGAGGGCTGGCAATATATATTATAAAGTAAAACACACGGAAAAAAAATGAAACGAGAGAGACATTTACTGCTGCTGCTGTTGTTTATGCCTTGCTTTCGACGGCGCCGACCTTGTAAACCACTTGACGGGAATTGCGCTTTCGCGCTCTCGCTTTGAAATATCCATCAACTCGCTAAGGTCCGATGAGAGCACGCCACGCCACACATCGTCAGGGATCGGTAAAGGGTTCATCTGACGCCATCGGATGGGCCATGACCGATGGTGATAAGCATCACCGTACCACGTGAGCAATTCTTCCCCCGCGCGGATGGGTCGGATGGAAACCGCATACACAAGCCCGTTCAGCGAAGGTGTGTGGCGCACGTTGGGGATCTCACCGCTGCTGCTGGCTTCGTTGATGCGCGTCGCGAAGCAGTCCTTGAATGCTGGCAGCAATTCTTTCTCTGGCGAATCATCGTTCGTCGGAATCCAGACTATCCCGTTGGTCTGCAAATCATACATGCCATCGTCAAGATCCTTCCTTCCTGTCGAGGCGATGAAGTCGTGCCTGTCTTTGAGAGACCACGGCATGCCAGGATAGACACCCAAGATTGTATTTGCAGGCACGGGATACTTGGCAAAGACGCCGTCACCCCTGCCCGGTGATGTGCGCACCTCGAGGAATCCGCCCTTTCGCGTGGGATCGTCGTTGTGGCAATTGAGCATCACCTCGACAAACGCGACTTTCGCGGCCTCCAAGATGAGTACCATGTAGGCATGCAGTCGGATGGCTCGCTCGCTGGCTTTCATATGGGAGTGTGACAGTAGCAATGTAATCAAATTCAAGTTTGGAATGACATGGGGCAGCATCTTGCCCATCATCGCCACGGCGCTGTGCAAATCCTGCCATGAGACAACGGGTGAATTTGATGTTAAATTATTATTATTATTATTCTTCCCCTGTGCAGCCACGAGGGCCTTTTCAATGGGCATCAGCAGCGTTGCCTTTTCCAACGCATCAGGGATGCGCCATGTGCCTTTGTCATCTTCATCCTCATCTTCTTCTGCTGCTGCTGCAAATCGAGACATTTTTTTTGTTGTCTACATAAGGGGAAGGGGGTGTTAGGAGCAGTGATATATATAACCTTTTATCATCGGTACTTCTCCAGCCTATCTGCAACTCGCATTTGAAGACATGCCTTTACAGTGGCGTTGGAGATAAACCACAGAAACAAGAATGGAAGGAAGTGAAGTACAATGTCAAAGACCGTCAGTGATACTCGTAGTGGACTGGCCATCAAGCGGACAATATAGAGAACAGTGAAAAACTGAAGCCAGGACAGAGTATCTGCCACTCTTTTGTAAATGTCTTCTCTCCAAAACTCTAGTTCTATCTCCCTTGTTCTTGTATCGTCAAAGATTACAGTCATAGTTATGGGAACTGCAGCTGTGACTGAAGTGGCATTGACGTTGGCAGTGGCAGCGGCGGCGTCAACTGCAACCTTGGGTTCTGGCGTCATACAATGATGATCTTTGTGGGTGTGATTTTTTTTGTTTGGACTTGGTTCCAATTTTTTTTAAAAAACCATTCGATAAAAAAAAGGAAGCAGACATCAGGGGAACGTGTGGGAGATGACGACGATGTCAGGGAAGAGAACAGAAAGAGAGAATGAAGAAGAAGAGATTAAGAAGAAGGGAAGAATGGAGGAGCGCTATTTTTTATTCAACAATCTGTATGAAGACAGAATCTACATGGCGATGTATGTGATATTGAGAGCATATGCGCAGCTTTTTGGAATGAAGCGCACGGATGCTGATCCCATTTTTCTGTTAATGTCATTTTTCGGCACAGAAAAGTTCGCTTCTCACCATCCTCAAGGAGATATGAATTACGAGACGATGGTCAGAATGTACCACGAAATCACATATTCGAGAAAGTGGCAATACGAGTGGTATCGTTGGCGCGAGATCAACTGGGCCTTTCTCTTTTCTGTCATTGGCAATCCCAAAGTCACCATCAAGGATGTGCGAATGCTAGGACGAGATAAGGGAAGAAGAGCGAGTTATGATAACGATAAAGAATTGACGCTTGGATTTATGCTTGACATATTGGGGTTTCCATTGGGAATGCAGAGCAAGCTGGTGGATGGCAATGTGACTTTGGGCCGTACCACTTGCACCAAAAACGGCACAAAGGGCGAGCTCTTGCAAGCGACGTTGCGCGTGGATTTCCTATTGAGCCTCTTTTCGTTTGACACTACCATTGTCCTCGTGTTGGACCCAACCGCAACTTTACCCGCTCCCGTTGAAAATACCAATGATGGAAAGAAGGAGGCGACTGAAGAGGATGCAACGCTGCCCATCATGCGCATGATTAAAGCGCGCGAGGTTGTAGTTGAACAACTAAAGGCTTCGAAGGAGAAATATCAGGCTCGCTTGGCGGGAATTAATGAATTATTCAACCCTTCGTCGGATAAAGACACGGTTACCATGCAGCTCCGTTACAAAACAATAACGCAACTCGACAATACTCAAGCTGAGATTGAGACCAAACTGGAAGAAGCTAGGGACACCTTACCTGTCAACGTCTTTGTCTATGAGTACGACACCGAAGCGCTCTTTGGTCACATCAAGAATGCCGCCAATACATCATAATAAGGGAGGGGCGCGCCCCCTTGTGAGAGATAAAGAGAAAGAGGAAAAAAAAATAAATTAAGGCAGTTTGTATTCTTTTTTATGATTTGAAAATAAGAAGGTTGGTATGATCTTTGCGTTTGTAAGGAGGAAGAGGAGGGAGAGGAGAAGGTAGAAGAGGCTGCGTATCAGCCGTGTTAGTATCGCCGGTGTCAGAATGCTCATTCTGATACTGACGATACTGCCCTCTTGTATTTTCAAGAGGGACAAGGAGTGTGTATGATCCTTTTGAATCGCCGGGCAAGGGTTGGTAACGATGTTCATATTGTGAAAAAGTCACGGCCATTTCTGGCAACGTTGGTGTTATTGCCGCTGCAGCGGTGCCGGTGATAGGCATCCCTGCCACCAATAACCATGCTGAGAATATCAATAACGCAGCCAGCAGAACCGACCCACCAAAGACAAATGTGAATATCATCTTTTGCTTGGCTGTCAGGGACCTATCTTCATTGTTGTTGTTGTTGTTGTCGAGCGTGAGGGTGTTGTGTGAAGGAGAAGAAGAAGAAGAAGAAGAAAGTGACTGGGGCAGTTGATCACTACCAGAGGCAGATTCTGATTCTGGTCCCGATGCAGATACCGATGCTGGCATTGGATGCGTTGGAGAGTTTGATTGTGAATGGTGCGAATGCGATTGTGAATGATGTGAGCTGGACTGCGACATGGACTTTGATAGAGTTATGTGCGATTGGGAATGATGCGACGCTGATTGAGAATAACGTGACTGCGATTCAGACATTGAGAGTGACTGGGATTGTGAATACGACCGAGACTGAGAGTACGACTGGGACTGAGAGTGCGACTGGGACTGGGACTGGGAATGTGAGAGTGATTGTGAACATGACAGGGATTTGGACTGTGAGAGTGATTGTGATTGTGACAGGGATTGGGACATTGAGAGTGACTGGGAGTTGGATGGGGATTTTGCATGGGAATGGGAATGGGAGTGGGAGTGGGAATGGGGTGAATGATGCGATTTGGAGTTCGACTTGGAGTGGGAATATGATGCAGATCGCGAGAAAGATGCGATCGGTCCGGTGCAATTGCACTCGATGACTGTGCTTTCCCTTATAATCACATTTCCCATCAACGAAGTCACGTGCCCACGCAATTCCGTGCCAGCTTGAAGTGTAATGTTTTGTTTTGCCACAAAAACTCCAATGATGCTCACGTTGCCTCCGCTGATCAGCCCAGCACCGCCGTCAATTTCCCAAATCACATTGCATGGTTTTGCACCATTGAGTAAGAACATATTTCCTACGTTTGCATCTATGAGAAGTGAAGAAAAAGACGACGTTATTTGAAAGATAAATATTGCGTTTGCATCGCCCTCTGCATCCAGCGTCACGTCGCCCGCTACATGCACATCTGCGCTCGTTGAATTGTACGTGTAGACGCCTGGAGTGAAAGTGCCACTGATTGTGGTCGACAAAGTAGTTGGCGCGTAATATTCCGGAATGTTCAAGTCGGAAGAAAGACACGTGGGCAAGCACATCGGCTGACCATGGCTCTTCTCGTGACAAATCCACAGGGCAAAGAAAATGAACAGTAGGAAAAGTAAAGGATGGCTATTGTTCATGTCATTATATATTCCTTGTTACTTTTTTCTTTCCATATTCCTTTTTTCTTTTTCTTGCCTTTTCAATGTATATAAGCATGTATGTATGTGTGTGGTTTTTCATCTGGTCTCGTTAAAGCACGCCTTGACGCAGTTGGTGATGAAATCGCAGGTAGAGATGGATGGGGAAGCGGATCGCGACGGGGATTTCGACTGGGATTCGTGGGATGGAGACAGAGAGTTGGAATGCGACTTTGAGGTTGATTTCGACTGTGATTCGTGCGACTGAGAGAGTGATTGGGAATGTGATTTGGACTGAGATTCGTGCGACTGAGAGTGTGATTGGGAATGTGATTTGGATTGAGATTCGTGTGATTGTGAGTGTGAATGCGATTTTGAGTGAGATTCGTGCGAGTGTGATAGGGAGTGGGAATGCGAATGATGGGACGTCGAATGCGAATGGGACATTGAATTCAGAGATTCGGTGGGTAATTGGTTTAGCGACGTTACTCTGCCAGTGCAGTTGCATCCCGTAATTGTGCTGGCTCGTATTGTCACATTCCCTTCCAATGAAATCACCCGTCCAAATAATTTGGTTTCATCTTCAATCGTGATGTTTGAATTCGCTACAAAGATCCCCGCGATGCTCACATTACCGCCTGATATCACGGACCCCAAAACTTGCCAAAACACATTGCACGGTTTTGTGCCGTTCACCAGTAGCATCTGCACTGCATTTGCATCCATAATTAATGACGCCGACGTTATTTGGAAAATAAAAATAGCATTGGCATCCCCCTGTGCATCCAGAACAACAACACCACTCATGTGCACATCGTTTGTGGAGGTGTATTGGTAAACTGCGGGAGTGAACGAGCCCACAATCACAGATGACGACGTTGTGATGTAATACGGCGCCAGCGTTAACTGCGTGTACAAGCATGTTGCATTTCCTTCTTCCAAACGCGCTGCAGTATCTTGTATGTGAATGCGGCCATTCATGTGACATCCAGTGACATCGGTGAAATCGTCCGTGTTTACCACGCCAACGTCTCCCTCGATGATATCCGTGGCCTCTGTGCAAAACACCCCCACAGATCCCAACACTGTGAAATTGGCCATGGGGCATTGCGGCGCATAGCACAAGGTTGTGGATACCGCAAAGATTTCCAAAGGGGATGCAGAACTCGAATGTGACTGCGAATGGTGCGACTTTGAGCGAGAATGCGAATCAGAGTGCGATTGTGAATGATGGGATTTTGACTGTGATTCGTGCGATACAGAATGTGATTGGGAATGTGATTTGGACCGAGATTCGTGTGATTGTGATTGTGATTGGGACTCTGAAAGCGAGACACATCCACCCGTGTAAATCAAAGTGCCATTGTCGCAAAAGATCTGCAACAACGGAGCGCCGACAACTTCGTACCCAGTAGTGCACACTGGATCGCAACTCACGCCGTCATATATCGTCGGATAGCATGTCTGCGAGTAAATTGCCCCCTGGACTCCGTCAATGGGTCTAGGGCAGGATACGCCTGCATTGCCGCTGTATATCAGTACTTTGCCAGCGGGTTGGTTGTCTGCGTAATCTCCTTCTACCTTTTCAGCAGACCTTCCGACGGCGATGGTATTTCCGACACCAGAGATGGCCACGTTGCTGGCAGATTGACAAGTGGCAGGACATGGGGTAGTGTCGTTTAATTGACCCAGTTGCGACCATGGATTCAAACCTCCGGAAATTGCAGTAAATACCCATGCAGCGCCTTCAAGGGCGTTTTCTGTAAACCCACCAACAACCAAAGTTTTTGCATCATGTGACATGGCAACCGTACGTCCTTGGTCAATTACGTATTTGTGAGGTCCGAACTGTGGACCGGGGCCAACTTGAACCCATCCTCCCGTTGAATTTGGTGCAAATGTCCAAAACTCACCTCTGCCAAGACTAGCACCAGTAACAAATATTGTTGCATCGGCGCTCATAACAACGCTAGCTCCGAATCCACTGCCGGGCGAGTGTACGTTCACCCGACTCCCCATCTGTGCCCACACTCCAACTACTCTCGTAAATACATACACGGCTCCATTACTACTGCTAAACGCCGAACAACCAACTGCAGCAGTATTGCCATCTTGAGACAATGACACACTACTTCCAAAGCTCCCACCTGCAGCGGTTATCTTGGCGCCCTGCACCGCCCATTCACCTCCAGTGCCTGCTACCATGGTATATATCCACACGGCTCCTGCGTTTGCATTATCATGTACTGTGCCTCCTATAAAAGTTGTGGCGTTTGCATCCATGGCCACAACCTGACCTATGATTATTGTCGTGCCAACTGCGTCCGATGGGATGTACTTTCCAGTTTCTACCCATCCAGAAGAGTTGTGTGTGTACGTATAAAAAGCGCCGTGAAATCCATTATCACCGGTATCTCCTGCAACGATTGTTTCACCGTCATACGAAACGTCACAGGATACTCCCAACTGTGAAGGAGGGTTTCCAGGGGGCCTGATGGAGACATTGTAACTCCAACTCCCGGACTGATTGACTGTAAATATGTGAAGACCGGCATGTGGATGCAAGAGGACAGTACCAGAACCTCCAGCCACCAAAAGTGTACCATCATACGAAAACGCCACACATTGTCCGAGACCCAGGGAAGAAGGTGCAGTCAGGTCTGCTACGAGTTGTATCCCGGGATACGCGGGGGGTATAACAAGTTCGAGGGAAAGTGACCGAGAATGCGAGTGTGAACGGGAATGATGTGAATGCGAATGTGAATGTGAATGATGTGATTTGGAATGGGAGCGTGAATGATGGGAGTTGGAATGGGAATGGGAATGTGAATGGGAATGTGAATGATGGGACTTGGAATGGGAATGGGAATGATGGGATTCGGAATGTGATTGTGAATGATGCGACTTTGAATGAGAACGTGAGTGCGAATGATGTGATTTGGAGTGTGAATGCGAGAGCGAGTGCGATTGACTGATCGAGTACACGGGGCCCGAGCAATTGCATATAGTGACTGGTTCGTTTGTTCCCAGATTCACAGACCCATTCAAAGATATAAACCTTCCAGTAAAGGAGTGGGCAGAAGTGCCTGTGATATTCCCCGTTGCAATCAAAACCCCAATAAAAGAACCTGTGCCTGAAAAGGTTGCGGATCCAGAAACGCGCCAAAAAATCCTGCACACTTGTGTACCATTTGTGGCAACCATGACTGGGGATACATTCGTTTGAAGGTTGTTGGTCAAGAAAATGAACATCGCGTCTGGATTTCCTAGTCCATCGAAAGTAATCGTGCCCGATCCTATCGATGCCGAAGCACCTGTTTCATGGTATACGCCAGGAAATAACGTAATGCCATTATTAATGCCGAAATTAGTGAATGTTGGAGTGGCAGCACTCAATTGATTGTACAGACAAGTGGCATTCCCTTGCTCGTACATTGCATCCCGATCTCCACGGTGAATCTGCCCGTGAACAGCAGAAGATGGCAAGTTATAAACCACGTTGCCTGGATAGACGCCGACATCTCCCACTACGCTCGTTGTTCCTCCTCCGCTTGTGACAGAAGTCGCTGCTAGTACGGTAAAACCGGCCATTATGCATTGTGGCGCAAAACACATTGTCGTCGTAAGAGGGCGCGGTTCCCTGGGACTAGCTGAATGTGATTGTGAATGCGAGTGCGAGTGCGATTGGCTGATCGAATACACGGGGCCCGAGCAGTTGCAGATTGTGAATGGTTCGTTCTGCCCCAGATTCACTGCGCCGTTCAAAGAGAAGAAGCGTCCAATAAAGGCTTTGTTGGCCACACCCGTGATGTTGCCTGGTGTGACCAAAACTCCGAGAAAATTGGTGTTGTCTCCAAATGTTGCGCTCACAGAAGCGCGCCAGAAAATCCTGCATGCCTGCGTACCATTTGCAGGAACAATGATCGCAGATGTTCCAGTTGTGAGAGCAGTCACCAAGAAAATGAACGTTGAATCTGGATTTCCTTGTCCGTTCAACGTAATCGTGTTTGCCAACTCGAATGGATTGGCTGTGTACATGTACACACCAGGTACTAGATCGATATTTGTGATAAAGGAAGCGCTGGACGTAAATGTTGGAGTGGCAGCTCCCAATTGATTGTACAAACAAGTGGCATTCCCCTGCTCATACATTGCCGCTTTATCCGCAAAATGCAGCTCTCCCTGGACAGCTGTGTTGGGGAGATTGTAGATTACTTTCCCAGGATAGACGCCCACATCCCCTATCACGCTTGTTGTGCCTCCTCCGCTTGTGACTGCGGTCGCTGCAAGTACTGTGAAATTCGTCAGGATGCACTGCGGCGCAAAGCACAGCGTCGTGGCCACTTGCCCAAGGCATGTCTTTGGAGCTTCCAGCAGGAGGAGAGCAGCAGCAGCAAACAGGAAGAGGATGAAAACACAGCGGCGCATATATGATTTTTGTGTGTTTGTGTTTTTTTTAATCAAAATTAAACAAACAACAGGGAGATTTTTTCAAAGGTTATTTTTTTTAAACACGATCGTGAAATAAATAATTAGAGTCGCGACGTTGCTGCTGCTGCTGCTTATGCTTTGTTGTCGTTGATATTGAGGCGGCGGCAGCGGCGATGGGAACAAGTGTCAGCTCAACTTCGGGCAATGGTTGATAATGATGTTCATATTGTGAAAAAGTTGCTGGCACTGTTGTTGTTGCCGCTGTAGCAGTGAAGGCGACAGGCACCCCTGCCACCAATAACCATGCCGAGAATATCAATAACGCAGCCAGCAGAAATGACCCACCAAAGACAAATGTGAATGTCATCTTTTGCTTGGCTGCCAGGGACCTATCTTCATTGTTGTTGTCAAGCACGACGGTGTTATGTGAAGAAAGTGACTGTGGCAGTTGATTACTGCCAGAGGCAGATTGTGATCCCGATACCGACATTGACATCGAATGTGAATTGGAATAAGAATAAGAAAGCGAAAGAGACGACGAATGTGATTGCGAGTGGCTGTGTGAATGCGAGGGAGAATGGGATCTTGAATGGCTGTGAGAGCGCGACCTCGAGTGATGGGAGTGAGAGTTTGAGTGCGAGAGGGACTTGGACCTTGAATGTCGTGATGTGGAGTGCGACGCTGAGAAAGAATGCGAGTGTGATTTGGAATGGCTGTGCGAAATTGAGCGAGAGAGCGATCTCGAGTGATGGGACTGTGAATGAGAAATCAGTTCATGTGTGAATGATCTGCTGTGCGAATGATGTGTGTGGGAATGAGAATGATGCGAATGGCTCTTCGATTCAGATTGGGAATGGTGGCTGCGTGAACCAGAGTGGGATAGTGAAGGACTCTGTGAATGATGAGATTTTGAATGACTGTGCGAATCAGATGCGGATCTGGACCTGCTGTGCGAATGATGGGAGTGTGAATGACTATGTGATTCTGATGCTGATCTCGAATGACTTTGAGAATGACGAGAATGCGAATGACTCTGTGAATGATGAGAGTACGAATGCGAATGGCTTTGCGAATGATGAGAATGCGAGTGACTGTGTGACACGGATCTCGAATGACTTTGCGAATGGTGGGAATGCGAATGACTTTGAGAATGGTGAGAATGCGAGTGGCTGTGTGAGTCAGATGCAGATTTAGAATGACTTTGCGAGTGATGGGAATGCGAGTGAGATCTTGAATGATGAGAATGAGAATGCGACCTTGAATAGTGAGATTTCGATTGCGAAGATGAAGGGGAATGGGATTGTGAGTGGGAATGATGAGATTTTGATTCAGATCGAGAGTGGCTGTGTGAACGTGAATGCGAGTGCGACTTGGAGTGGTGGGATTTTGATCCGGAATGAGAATGAGATCGAGACTGTGACTTTGACAGGTGTGACATTGAAAATGACTGTGTGTTGCTCTCACTCGAACTGTCACTTTCAGTCGTAGTATAACAAGCGCCGCATTCATTGTCATAGAACGGGCTTCCGCCATAAAATCCACATCCTGAAAGTCCGCCGGTTTTGCAGTTTGTTGTACCGGTGCTAAAGAAAGGGCTAAATGCAGGATTGTCGACAAACACCCAATCTGTCATAAATATGCCAGTTGACGTGTTGAATGTATCATATGCGATTGCACGGAGGTATAATCCATATGAAACAGACACAGAGGGGATGATACACTTGAATGTTGCTACGGTGCAGTTCTTGTATGGCTGAGCAAGATCAACATCACACAAAGCGTTGCATGCGAGACTTCCATTTGTGGCTGGCATGTATGTACAATTTACTTCAGCAAGTGGATAGGTCAGAGCAACGCAGTTAAGGTCAGAGTAGTCAAAAATTTGCAATACCACTTTTTGATTGCTGAGGTGATGTATCCCAGACACGGTATTTGCAAAAGCATAAGACACATTAGTTGCCGATGGTAAAGGGATGTGCGTCAAATATGACGGTTGCAACAATGTACCGACAACGAAATCTGCATGAAAATCAAGTGGTAGTCCATTCAGCGTATTATTCAAATATATGACACCGGACCGGCAATTTGCACATGGGGACTCTGTCTGCGTGCTCAGTACGTAAGGGAGCAGAGGATCTGTATTCATTCCCGAATTACAGAAATTGCTTGCGCTGCACGCCACTGCATCCGCGCGCTTTGCAATAAACAACAGCGCGCCCCACATGCACATAAGAACTGTTCTTGCAAGCATTTTGGTTTTCCGTCCGTCGTACGCCTGTGTGGGTGTATATCGTTAAATTACCCCCTAACAAATGCGAATACGCTATAAGAATATTTTAATTATTTTGTGTGTGGAGTTAAAAAAAACATGAATTGACTCCTACCATTTTTTCCAAAAACTATGATGTCATGGCAGCGTTCTTGATGGTGCCAAAGAGTTCATCAGTGTCGTCGTCATCATCATCATCATCCACGACAACCCTAGCGTGAATGAGATGGCCAGTGTCGGTGATGCCAAAAACCCCATCGTCGACCCGCCGAGCAAGAACCGCAGTTTTGCGCGTGATGTGGATTATATTTGTGCCGTATTGCGTTGGCAAACGATAGCCATCCTCATTCTCCTCGTCCGCGTCAGCCAGGACCGAATTGGATGCAAGCGGGGCGGTCCTGAATACCCCGCCGACCACGTTACAAATCCGCATCTTGTCAGCTTGATTCCCCATCGTCATCAAATAAACACTGCTCAAATCAGACCAGATGATGTCGACCCGCGCAAATCGCGTTACCCTGTGACAGCCACCCACAATCCCGAATACCCTGACGCGTGAGTATCTCTTCCCGGACCGTGTGGAGTGATCGGGATCGATAGGATCTGCATAGAGCACGGCAATGACGTCTTTTTTTTCGTTGCAATCAAAGGATAAGATCTCCTCATCCACAATACGCGGCATAAACAAGGATTGTTCATGGTTTTTGTTATCTTCCGGTAAAGGTTTCCTTTCGACCTTCCACAGTTGGTGAGTGGTAGCTGCGAAGAACAAGTCCTTGGAGTAGAACCTCATCATTTGGTAATCGGTAGATGTGAAGAGCAAGTTATGGGAGTTGGACCCCATCATGCTTGTCCAGTCGCCGGTGCCACGCTCGAGCTTGTACAAGCATTCTGTCATGGTTCTCCCGTCTCTGAGTTCAATTTCCCGTGATTCGAAAAGCCATGCGATGACTTCGCCCTTTGGGGAATATGCCGCATCCGTTATACAGTTCATCCCATCATAACAAAGCTCCGCCAACAAACGCGTGTGCGAGGAGATGGCCAATCCATCTTTAACTTCGAGGAATTCGAATTTTGTTCTGTGTCGGAGACAAGCCAGCCTGGGCTTTGTTGGGTGTGCCAAAAAGAGGGGGAATGCTCGGTGCTTGAACTCGCGGCAAAAGGTCAGATCGTCTTGTCTGTACGACTGGAAAGGCACATCTGGTTCATCGCCTTTAATTGCAGACCTGACGAATGGGAACTGTAGCAATACCATCCCGTCTGCCGGCAAATAATGCACGGCAACCGGATTGACTGTCCAATTTTTGGCGCTCTCTACCTCTAGCTTTAACTTTTTAGAAGGAACCAGCGAAGTAGAAGAAGAGGAAGAGGAAGAAGCCGAGGACGAAGATGAACCCGCAACATGCGTGCTTGTGGAGCTTGTCATTTTTTTTACTTTGTGATTGAAAAAAAAATAAAATAAAAAAAATGTGCGACAAGTACATTTCACGGGCGAATCAGTACTTTTTGCAGGTTTTCAACATGCAGGAGACATGGGGGATCAAGCATGTTCATCAACGCTGCCTTGCAAAGTATCCACGAGGGATCAACCTCGTCTACGTGACAAAAGAAGAACTCGGAGAGACCTATTGCCCCGATTTCATGGTCCCTCCGGACAGGTACTTTTGGAATTATAAACGGCTTGCAGCTGGACTAATATATACGGTCCCTCCGGACAGGTACTTTTTGAATTATGAACGGCTTGCAGCTGGGCAAATATTCACAGAATCGGCGGACAAGCCCAGCGAGCCGCTGGGGGACAAGGTTTTGAAGGAGATAAAGGACTCCATTGATTCCTATGATCCACAGCGATCTATTCTCTGGTTGTTTATCGCGCCGAATGACCAAGGAGGCAGTCATGTCGAAGTGGTAAAGGCAGACATACCAACACGTGCTTTATCATAAAAGAAAAAAAGTATCATTCAAGAACCTCACCCGCAGTGTTGGGCTTGAGCGTGGCAGCGCCCATGACGACAACAGCCGTGGCCAGCCGGGCCTGGTCGTCGGACGTGCGGTTGTTGATGACAGCGTCGATGGCCTTAAAGATATTGCGGTCCCTGAGCTGGCTGCGCATGAACGTGCGGATGACGATAAACCAAAGGGAGATGGCATGCTCGACGCAGATGCACTTGAATGTCCTGGCCTTGTAGACGACATGCATCTTGCCAAAGACATGGATGATCACCGGGAAGAGTACTTCCTCGATCTCCTTCAGCTTGTGCGGCAGCTCGTTCTCCCACACGATGAAATCCTTGAAAAAGTCAATGTCAAACTCTGTAAAGGCCGTGTTGATCAGGTAGGTCTTGGTCAGCAGGGCATAGGCGTGGTGCAGCGCCGTGTAGCGACTGAAATACTCGTCATCGCCGCCCGGGTCGTCCTCGCGCATGCATGCCACGACACGGTCGAAGCGGATGAACTCACCCGTGCGCGCCCAGTACTGCTGCGTCATGGGCGTCTTGACTTCCATCAGCACGCTCTGGAAGCGTGGCATCTCCACGCCGCGGCGCTCGATGAACCGCTCCAGGTCCCCGAAGGTGAGCATCACGCGCGCCAGCCCCTGCGAGATCTCGGTCTTGGCGGCGCTGGCCCGCAGCACCATGTCGGCCTGGAAGCAGATGTACCGCCGCACGTTGGGGATGTAGTCCAGCGCGACGTCGACGATGGACCTCCTTGGCGCGCCCCAGGGGTTGGCTATGCCGGGGCGCATGATCTTGAATATGCGCGCTGAAAACAGCAGCCTGAACAGCGTGCCGCCCATCCGCCGATTGAACTTGCTGTTTGCAATCAACTGGCGCCGCCCGTCCTGCGGCCTCACCTCATCGGTCTGTGTGCACAACTCTGGTATGTTGTGGTTGTCCCCCCACCCGGGCTGGGCGCTGATCATGGCCGCGCGGTACAGCAGTGCAAAGAAAAACTTTTCCAGCTCGTCGCAGGGCTGGATGCAGTGCTGGTTGACGGAGATGACCCACAGCGTGCCGTCCAGGTCCAGCATCGTGTACCTGTCCAGCGGCGTGTCGGTGACGCACAGCCGCATCTTTGCCACATACGCATTGTCCATGGCCGACACGCGCGACTTCCACTTGTGGTGCCGATGCTGCGGATTCGGCAGGATGATGCGCACGTCTTCTCCAACCACCAATAAAAGCCCAATCACTTGGAAGATCGCCATTGTCGCGGGCCACGGCATCTCGTCCTTCATCGAGAAAGGCACGCAGTGCTCCGCCATATTTTTCAGCGTACACCCTACCAGCACGTCCAGCAAGTTGTCAATCACCGTGACAAAATACGTGGCGCGCGCCCGGCCTCTGTCCTGCGCATCTGCAACATCCAGCCGCTCGTAGTCTTCCAAGATGGTGCCCCCCAGGATGTTTAGCTTGTTGATGTTTTTTATGACTGTCTCGATAGCATTTGCCATCTGCTCCCGCAAACGCGGAGGATTCTTGACTAGTGCCTTGATTGCTTCCATCTTTGAGGGGCGCGCGGGATTATGAAGAGGAGTTAGTGTGTTTATTCTGTTTCTTGTTGTTATTCTTTTTTTTCTCAAATAAGGCTGGGGTGTGTGCCCATCTTTGACAGGAGCTCGGCCAATAAATCACGCAGCGGTTCTTGTTCTTTGAGGTTGCAAGAAGAAGATGCAGATGTCCGAGGCAGTGATGTTGACGCTGAATGTGGTGGCGACGGCGACGATGCCTCGATCAAAGAACGAATGTCAGCCACGTTGGTGTTGTCGACGGTGCCGTGCCGTGGGCAAGTGCCGCTGGCAAGCAGAGCATCATATTTCTGGCGCAGCTCGGGAGTGTGGATGACCTCGAATGCACATTCCACCAGATGAAAGAGGGCATATTGCTGCTCCGAACTGAATTTCTTTGTGCAGGGCCTGTCCGGATGCAGCCGCAGCTGCATCTTGCGCCGTTGCCGGCGAATAACATAAAAGGAATCAGTTTTTTTCACCCCCAACGTCTCGTAAAACGTCCTTGCCGATCTATTTGGGTGTTGTTGTTGCTGTCCTCCCTCTCCTGCAGATGCAGCATCTTTGTAGAGAGGCATCGCTGAACGGCAAAATGATGTGAACAGCGTGAAAATAAAAAAAAATATTTTTTTCAGAGTTGTAATTTTGATTGATCGAACGAACAATTCCTCCTTCCTCCTTTCCCCCATCATATATAATTTTTTTCTTTGTCTGAAATGGCTCGCACAAAGGCATCCGTGTTGGCACAGAGAGATGAAGCTGTCCGCAAGTATCGCCAGAGGAAGGAGCGAGCCCGCCGCATCGCCGAGATGATGGGAGAAAAAGGAATCCACTACCGCGCGAAATGGTACCACCTCCGCAGCTACATCATTGTTGCCTGACGAAACAGATACAAATATAAATTTCCTTTATGTCATTCTCTTGCAATATATTTAAAATTCCAGCTTGCGGCAGGCCTGAGGGCGGCGTTTGAGGCAGTAATGCGCGACGGGACGCTTCGGAGTTTCATTTTCTTCCGCGGGTTCTTTGAAGAGCACCTTGGCCGTGGGCTTTGTGCACATGCGCCTGTAATGCATCAAGAACAGCTGCCTCTGACTACGAGGATCGATGAGTTGCTTGCGTGCGACCAGCATTGTTCGTGCCATTGTGAAGAGAGGGAGGGGATGATGATGATGATCGATGATGGATTTTTTTCTTTGAAATTTTTTTCAGGACCTTTTTTGCTGGTGATTTTTTTTCTGATCAGAGTTGTGAAGCCTCTGCGAAAAAGAAAGGTGACGCAGCAGCAGCAGCAGCAAACAAAAACAAAATTAATATTTTCATCATCACCAAGCGAATAAATTGACAAGACCATAAAGATGGCAAGGACAAAGCAAGCAGCAAGGAAGAATGTGGCAGCAGCAAAGTTCAGGGGTGGCAAGATGCCGCGCAATGAAAAGGAAGGAGCGGCGTTCAAGCTTCCAAAGGCAGGTGGGATTAAGAAGCCGCATCGATACAGGCCGGGCACCGTGGCGCTGCGTGAGATCCGCAAGTACCAGAAGAGTACCGATCTGCTGATCCGTAAGCTCCCCTTCCAGCGTCTGGTGCGCGAGGTGGCGCAGGACTTCAACACCAACCTGCGCTTCCAGCACTCGGCGGTCATGGCGCTGCAGGAGGCATCGGAGGCCTACCTCGTCGGTCTGTTTGAAGACACCAACCTGTGCGCCATCCACGCCAAGCGCGTCACGATCATGCCCAAGGACATTCAGCTCGCTCGTCGCATCCGCGGAGAACGCTGCTGAATGCATCCCATCTCTGACAAGAAAAAGGGAAAGAGAGAGGGTTATTTTTATTTTCATATATATATTTGAATAAAAAAACAAAGAGAAGTAATCACACACACGTAAGATGACGTCAAAGCAAAAGAAAAAGGAGCCCGAGCCTGAGCCAGAGGCGGAAGCACCGACGAGCACCACCACCTTGAAAGGTGAAGATCTGCTGGCAGCGCCGTTGAAAACTTGGGGGGACATAAGAAAGGACAACACGCTGGGGCTGCCTGGCTTGGGCAAGAAGAATGCAGAAATCCTGGGCGAAGTTGGCATCCGCACGCCGCTGGACGTTTTCATCTGCTACTTGAAGCACAACTGCATCGACGCTGCGTTCATTGCAGATCTTGATGACAGAGGCGTCAAATGGGTCGGTGGCGGCAAGATGAAGTACACCGTCGAGCAGGTCAAGGAGATGCTCTGCGACACGCTGAAGCGCAAGTGGGACATTGTCAAAGAGTATTGATGACTGAATTGAGAGAGCAACAATAAAGAGAGAGAGAGATACTAGTCATTTATTAACATTTGTTATAGTTCAATCGGATCATCATCCACATCAATGATCAGATCGTCCGCATCCATGATTGGATCGCCATTATCGGCATCTTTTTTATCGTTGCGCCCCTCCACACGCTTCATAAGATGTTTTTGCTTCGGTTTCTTACTTGGAGAAAAATGAGAGTCTACTCTTTCGGCAGCCTTGCCTTTGGCGTGACCAGATCGTTTGGCAGGCAATGTCGCCACCTCTGAAGAGCTCTTGGCGCTGTCATCGTCATCTTTATCCTCTTCATCCTCGTCGTCGTCGTCGTCGTCATTGTTGTCTTCTGCCTCCTCCTCTTCCTCTTCTCGCTTTCTTTTGCGATTCTTTGCCTTTGCAGCGGCTGAGGCTGCGGCAACAACGTTCGAACGTTGGGGAGAATCAAGCTTCTTGAGCGCCAACCCCGCCAGCAGCTCCTCTGTCCCAATGATGCGATCAATGGCCGTGGCAACTGCGGGACCGATGCAGCGCGGTTTGAGTCCCGTGCCGCGATCCACCTCCATCCCCGCAATGGTCGTCTGCGTGTTGCTGCGCGACTTGATCAGCGCCAAGACGAGTCCAGGCAAGGTCTTGTACCGTTCAGCAATGGCATCCGCAATGTAAGGGCTCACGCCCGGCACGTGGTTGATCAAGAACCCCTGAAGCAGGTATTTCTCTGCCACGTCGCGCTTCTTGGCCAGTGGTTGGATGTAGTGGGTGTAACTCAGCGATCCCCGTGAATCGGCAGGCTCCTTGTACTGCTCCAGCCCCAAGTGAAGCATCATGAGCAAGTTAGCTGTGCCCTTTCCATCCTGGGTGTTGCCAATCTTGCACCCGTCGTTCATGATTGTGCTGATCATCGCGCCGATGCTGGCCTCGGGCCGGATACCGTGGTGATTTTGCATCACGTCGCCCTCGAGGATGTAGAAGAACTTTGCATGGTTGGTGTCGAGGGTGAAAAATCTGCCGCGTTGCTCCTTTAACCTGCTGTCAATCACGCTGGCGCTCCAGTCGTTGTTCTTTTTCACCTCTACCACAAAGCCATACATCACTGGATCCTTCATCGCATTCATGTTGTTGCTGCTGTTGTTGTTGCCAGCCATGAGCTTTCCCTCCGTGCCCTTGACTACCCACATCACATCTCCAACAAACATCTCGGGCGACAAGATGACGCGGTCTGCCATTCCATTCTCCTCGAATTTCTGCTTCACCAGTTGGTAGAAGCGGCCAGTCTCTCGAGGATCGATGACCATCACCAGCTCGCGCTGCTTGGGTGATTTAAACGTCAGGCTCATCGCGTCGCGCCGTGTTTCGTGTTCGTGTCGTGTTGGCTTATTTTTTTTGCAAATTTTCAATTTTTTTTTCAAAGTCAGAAATAAAAAAAAACACACTGAATCATCGACGATGTCCTCCTTCTTCAGTGACATGAAGCAGTTCATCAGCTGGAATTTCAATGCCTTCTTCATGGAGCCCACGGACGTTGTAATCTTGTGGAAAACTTCAAGATTGTCCCTGCACAATCTGGGGCTGAATCGTCAAGTTCACCATCTTCATTGCGTGGTTTGCTCACATGCCCAACTACCTCTATGCGACCAAGTCCAAACCAAACACACTTATTGCAGCGACTGTGTCTTTATCAACAAATATTCTCCTCTCTATGGACAAACCCCTCCCGCTCATCCACGTGAAGTGAAGGATTGATCTGCAAGAGAAAAAAAAGAGATAAAATAGTCATCCACATTTTGCTTTATTTTTTCAAGTATATATATCTCTCCTCTCTCATTCACAACACACCACACAAAAAAAATGATCCGCGTCCTTTCCTTCTTATTCCTTGTTGTTTTAGGCATTGCAGATGCCGCGACCAGCCGTTCACTGGAAGCAGCGGCAACAATGACAACGACAACGTTGATGCGTGATTCCGACGTGATGAATGTATTTCTTTCTGGGCCCAAGCAATTGATATTTGTGATATCATCCCCGAATGCGATGCGACACCAAGAGGTAATTGTGATACAGCGCCGCGCTGTGGAAATCACCCTCTCTGGCTGCTTGGAGATTATAGCAACACCAGACGACGACGACGACGACGAAGACGAGCACACAAAACCAGTGGCATGCATAGGCTCGTCGTTTGACTGCGGCGCCAACCCAAGATGTGCTGGGATCACAGATGAGTGGCAGGCAATGTTTGTGCAGGATAGCTTCAAAGACTTTACGCTTTCCTACTCTGCCAACAATAACAACAACGATCATCGTCAGTCATCGTCGTTGTCTTTGGAGATAACCAGCTGGCAGGTGGCCAGAGCTGCAGATCACGACTGTCCCACGTTCGAGGTGGAATTTCGACCAGAGTCCTCGGCTTCTTCTTCTTCTTCTTCTTCCCAACAGGTGCAGATAAAGATCACACCCACTGCGGGGATTATCAAGCCGTTTGGCGCCGATGTCACGCATTATCTGGGCAACCTGCCGCTGCCAAGCATTCCGAGATCGGCAACAACGCCGACAATGACGTGGTATGTCAAATCCAGCACGCTGTTCAAGTGGAGCAAAATCACGACGCTGTCAACGTTTGCTATACTAGAAGGGAATAGAATCATGTGTGTGCATGATGCAGACATTGTCGTGGACGTAAAAGGTTTTACGCTGTCTGTTGACTTTTTCATGCGCCCGCCAGTCAGACAGTTGCTCATCGCCTGGCCTACGCTGTCCCCACCGCAGACTGCCATGGCGCCGCCGCTGGTTACGGTGGTCACGCTCACGCACTCTCAGACAGGCACGCTGGTTGATTCGCTGTACCACTCGTACCCGAAGCTCCCGCTGAGACCCTTGGAGATCCACGGCTCGCTGTGCATGGATCGATTCACCCTCAGCGTCGCCATGATGACGGTGGGTGGGTCGCTCGTCGCATCGTCGAATCATACATTCAAACCGCAGCAATGGTGCCCCGTTGACCATCGCCATGTATCCAGCCGCGAGCAGCTCAAATGCTTTTGCGACTGGCCACTTGGTAAGCGCTACTTGCCATCATCAGTTGTCGCTACCGACGATGACAACACATTCTCAAAGAACCAGCTGCAGTATGAAATCTCGCACCATCTCGACACGTACGGCACAGACGGGCCATCCCGCGCAGTCATTGTCATCAACATTTACTCGCCAAACGAAAATGCTCTGCGCGCCCTGCAGATCGACAATGTCTGCGCAGCGTTGTCACTGACCGACGAGACCATCTACGAAGAACAAGGGGGTGAATTGTTTGATGCAGTCTCTGGCATTGGTTATTACCAGCAATGCACCTTGCGCGGGATCCCCCAGGGCAAGTACTATGTCACGCATGGCGGCAGCGACGGCACCGACTTTGACCAAAAGGTCTTTCCCTTGCAAGTCATCTGCACCATCCACCAGCCCACTATTGCGCAACGCATCGACGTGGATGGGTCCGTTTACTTGATTGTCGAGGACGATGGCTATGACTGTGACGACATGGGGGCGCCAAACATGACGTGGTCGTCATCTTCTTCTTCTTCCGTCTTAAAGAGCACCAACAGCAACTCTGAAATCCTGTGGGTGGACAGCTCGGGCGAGTACACGGTGACTGTGTACTGGCAATCAACGATAACAACCACGGCATCTGTGATTGTCGAGGTGGCGGATATTGCAAACTCTGCCGCTCCCAAGCAGTGCGCCGGGCTCACGGCAAACTTGACCTACAACCGCTTGCCCTTGTTTGCGAGTGACCATGATGCCCAAGCCACGGTTGTCGTTGTCAATCAAGAAGAGGATGATAATGATCCATACCAAGCCCAAGATACTGCCTCCTCCCCCTTTGTGATCTGGGCAATGCAACTGAATGCCACCGGCGAATGGATGGTCATGACTCAATTCCCCGTGGCCACTTTCCCCCTTGAAATAGCAACGGACTACGCAGTGCGCGTGATGCGGATGACGTATGCCACTGCCCACCCGACTCCCTTTGTGCAGGACGTGTGCTGCCTGTCTGCAGGTTTTATCACAGCGGCAAAGCCGGCTTGGGTGTTTGTCAACTCGCCGCTCAGTCTGATAGCCTGTGACCTGACCGTTGTGCTGTTCACCGTCACGTCAAACGTTCTCTTGCCCATCCCATCTCTTGGGACTCGTGGCGGCGGCAGCGGCGGATGCTCGGTTGATTTTGTGGGGAAGCCGACTTACGATGCAGCGTCAGCCATGTTTGTTCACAAGATGGCGCTGGCGTTTGATTCGGCCAACGTGACGGACCTGACGCCTGACGAGGTGAATGTGACGCTGTCCTTTGACATGGGGATGTTTGGCTTGCTCACAACCAATGGGCTAGGGGCGCTACTTGCCGAGCGAATCTACCCGGCACCCAAAAGCTATGCCATAAACTCTGTCATCTCTGTGGACAAGCACGACGTGGGCGACTCGCTTTTCCATTGCGGATACGACGAAGCCGCCGAGGACCACCGCTTGGCAGTCGCGCTATACAACCCCACTGGCGTGGACATGTGGGTTTACAACACGTCAGTGCCCAGTTCTCCCGCAATTCAAAAAGTGTTGGTTGACATTCCTGCCGATACGACCACTGTAAGGATTGGACTGGCAACGGGGAGTTCGCAGGTGTTTGCCAAGGCATGCCCGCCGCGCTACGTGCATTACACGCTCCCGCCGTTCGTCAACTTGGATGCCAAAGTTCTGGAATTGCCCCTCATTGACGTCGACGACCGAGACCACGAGCAGATTTGCCTGGGAAAGCGCATGTTTCTCATCGCCGTGCCAACCACCAGCCCTGCCAACTCGTTTGCCTACAGCACCCGCGGCGACAGTGATCTGGGTAGCATCGTCGTCCCGCCGCTCTCTCGACATGCAATCACCATCAATCGGCCCGATCCAATCATCCTCTATGTTACATACATCGGCGGTGGCGGTGGCAACAACAACAACAGTGCCAATGCAGATGAGGGGGTTGACACGGGCTGCACCGCCGTGTTGTCGGCAGACTTGTTTAGCGGAATACTGGCAGTGACGGTGCCAACAGTGACGCTGATTTCAAGCAGCAAGGCGCAATGCGGAGGCACAATGACAACAACGCGCGGCGCATTGATCCTCAGGTCGTCGGACACCTCTTCGACAAATCCACTGCAATTGAGGAACCGACACGGCCCACTGCTGTTCACTGGGTATCCGCGCGTGCCGCTGGATGGCGTCTACAGCTTTACGGGCTTGGCCACGGGCGTTTACACTGCCACTTTACCGTACGGGCTGCTGAACATTGACTGCACGCTCACGCGCAACTTTGTCGTCGACAACGCCGTGGACATATCGACGGTCATCAACCTCCGGGCTTCCACCGTGGCAATGACACAGGCCACTGTTTGTCCCTTTATCCCACCGGCATCTGCATCTTCTCCTTCTTCTTCATCCAAATCAAGTTGGCAAGAGTACTTCATTCTCGTCTTTCAGCCGTCCTTTTTCACCTCCTTCCCCACTTCCACGGTGGATATATGGGACAAGGATGCCCGGCCAGTCGCCCGCAACAAGGCCATCAAGCAAGTGAAGATGGGGATCGATGGCGTTCTCGTCGACCGCGTCACGCAAATGCTGCCAAGTCCCGGCTCGTACTTTGCAGAGATTCTCATCCCGGAGGACGAGGATGAGATTGCGAACAACAACAACATGCAATGCTCGTTCATCACGCCGGCTTACACGGTGGTGAATCCGGCCTTCACTCCCGACTCGTTCATCCTAACCGTGCTTGTCTATCCGCTGTGCAGTGGCAGCGACGACGGGGTCTTGCAAATCCTCTATCCTGCAGATCTCGAAGTCGCTGCGACCATCAGGGGCTGCGTCCGATACGACGGCAGCATTGCCACGCCTCTTTCTGCCTCATCCTCTTGCGCCAGAACGATTGGGATCCACAAGCGCGGAAATGGAATCTTTGAACTGACAAACGCGCCGTTCATGGCAGAGTTGGACGTGGACTTTGAAATTGCAGGCTCCTGCGTGATATCAAAGTCATTCATCTTTGTGCCCAGCCCGGACTCGCATCCAGAGATTCACGCGCTGGCATATGCGCCCTCGTGTGCCCGCGACAAGCAAGAGATTTACGCCGTGCACGAGTTTTCCGGCCAACCCTACCGCATCACTAAATCCCCTGGTTTTATCTTTGACTGGCAAGTGACGAGCAACACGAACCAAGGACGCGATGATGATGATTATCTGTATTTCAGCGTTGGGACATCCACCGCGACAACAACGGGTCCAATGACCATATCGCTGACAATCACATACAACGGCGTCTGCTCGACGAACGGCTCGATCACGATGCAGCCGGGCGACTGGTTTGTGCCGCCAATGGCAAAGATCGATCGCCTGTCTCTGCGAAAGACCAGCCGCAGCTTGCCCGTGTTTTGCCCTGGCAGCGACGATGCCATGCTCGTTGGCTTCTTGGATCCTCCCATCAAGGATCACGCAATCTCGGGGCTCAGTTGGACCAGGCACGGCGAGGGCGACGAGGGAGTGCTGCTCACGCAGCCAGATACCGTCGTCCTGGGCGGATTGGGGCCCGGTACCTACACGCTGACTTACACAATCATATCTGCCATCCACGAGCTGAAGTGCACGGCCACAGACACGCGGACGATCCCGTCAAAGACGCGCTACAATCTGCTGGCGCATCTTGAAATCAGCCGCGGCTCGTGCCCCGGTGACCTCAGCTCTGCCATTCTTGATTCTCCCGACGAGGAAGACTGCGAAGCCATCCCCGAGATATCAGTTTTCAAGGCCAGCATGTTTTCGCCTCAAGATAGAGCGTATCTACCGGGAGACACGGGGCAGGGCACCAGCATCATCTCTGGCGTGCCCGATGGCACGGTGATTTGCTTTGCGGTGGCCTACCCGGACGAGTATGTGTACAGAGTGGCAGCGCAATGCCCCGAGGACATATGCATCGACTTTGGCCAAGTTGCGCCGCCGCCGCTGTTCATCAACACGCTGGCCAGCCCGCCGCACGTGTGGCTGCCGTCTTGGTATGCGACTGGCAATGAAGCGATAGGATGGGTGGACAACGACGGGTTTGTCAACATCACCACTCCGCAATGCGGCTCGCGTCTTTTGGACACTGGCATCCGCCCCTCCGAAGCCGTGGTCTATTACGAAGCCGTGCCCGGATTTCAGCTGCTGCGCTGTGCAGAGGACTATCCGCAGCCCATCCAGATTTTCAAGGTGGACAATGCCACGCGGGAGAGAACGCTGGTGGACACGATTCCGCCGTCGCTGTTCGCCGAGTTTGCGGCGCAGTGGCATTTCGATGTTGTCTTTGCCGATCCCCTGCGCGTGGACGACGTGGAGATCGTCGACATTGTCTGCAACGACGTGCCGACCATGCAGCTCTTGCTGAAGATAAGCAACGTTGCGCAATTCAAACTCAGCCCAACCTCGGAATGCACCCCGCAGGACACGTCGTCGTCGTTGCTGTCTTGTGTAGTTCCGCGGAAAAGAGCAGTGTCGATAAAGATCGGCTACGTCTCGACAAGCAACGGCAGCAGCTGCATGGCAAGCTTCAACACTGCCCTGCAAGTCCAACAGGCTGCGGCATTCGACCTTGCAAGGTACATGCGAGTCGAGGATAATGGCGGCGCTGCCATCTTTAGTGATTATCGTCGCCCCTTATCTTTGATGACGATCACTGGGCCACCGGTGAAAACTGGGCTGGTGTTTGAAAACGTCACAGACACGACGACCGTGATACTCTTGACGCGCCAAAACATGCTTGCCAACACCAACGCCGCATCGGCGCGACAGTGGGGGTACTGCCAATTCAGCTATCCGCTTGCAGTCTTTACCCCCGTTGCAGGAGCCGAGGATCCCATTTCAATCTCGCAGATCCTCCAGCCAAGCTGCAGCGCTGATGGCGCCGTTGTCTTTACCATCTCATCATCCAATGGCAATTTCACCATGGGCAAATATGATGGTGACAACGACAATAATAATAATAATAACGCTACGATGGATATCCCTTGGAAAAGGGAGGAAGATGGAGGTGTGATTGTGGCCGCAAATCTCAGTCCTGGCATTTACTGGATTGAGAGCGACAGCGTCGTTGCAGTGTTTGTTTTGCAGCTGCCCAGACCCATCATTTTCGTTGCCCAGAATGCACTGCTGCCTCCGCCGCCTATATTGTCTGACTCGCTGTCGTCTTCATCGCTCCTGAACAATCTTCCATCCGCAGCGGTGGCTCCAGTGTCCATCGTCATCTACCTGCGAGGTGGAGTGACCAGCCGGGACGTGGTCAAGGCGATGGGCACGCTGATTGTGACGGACATACTGGGACCGCAGATCATCACGCTCGTTGCAACGGTGGAGTTCTTTGACGCAAACACCTGGCCATACATTGCACGGCTCACCCTCACCCCCGGGTACACGTATACCTTTCAAGTTGGCTGCGATGATGATGGTGGTGGTGGTGGCAGTAGTGAGCAACAACAACAATCAGCACCCCTATCACCGCAACTGAGAGAATATCGCCAGCAGCGGAAGCATTCCAGATTGGCCAAGCGCATCATGACTACTTCCCAGTATTCATTGTCTCTCGCGGCAGCGGCACCCCTGCGCGCGAAATGCGCCTGCACCGTTCCGGCAAGCACAAGAGGATCGCGCGATGGCACGGTGACAATCACAATCGCAGGCGGTGCGCCGCCATTCTTGATTATGACGGCCGCCGTTTTCCAGACGACCATCCAGCGCAGCTTCAAGGTGCGCGGGTTGGAGGTGAAAACCCACAACTACATTGTTGTTGACGCTGCTGGGGAAAAGGCGCTCTGTCAGGTAGCCGTGACAACAGAGACTCGGTTTGAAATACAGGCCGCAACCATCACCGGCATATCAGGCTGTGGTGCGCACACTACTGCCGCCGTCACGGTAGTGTTTACGGGCGATATGGCTGCCGACGTCATCTTGCCCGTCCTTGTCACGGATCCAGCTGTGTCCAGTTGCATTGCTACAACAACAATAACAACAACAACAACAACGACGACAACGTTGCCTTACCCTGGCAAGTGGCGCATCTTTGCATGCCGCAAGGGCGTGCTGGCGCGCTACGAGCCCATTCTAGAACTACATGATCAAGCGGCGGATCTGCGAGTCAAAGCCACGGACGGCGAGATCTGCACAACGAATGATGGGCGGGTGGTGCCCAAGATAAGGCCGCAGCTTGTGGTGGAGCATGCAACCGGCCAGATAAGCATCAGGAATCGCTACTCGCCCACCTTGGATGACATCCGGGACATTTCGCAGCTTGCATCGGGGCGATATGCACTGGAGGTGTCAGACTCTCGCGGCTGCACGGTCGATGTGACGATTAGCAACACTGACACCGGGGCAGGCGTGTGCGGCACGTGCAACCCGCATGACCTGACCTGCCTCGGCTGTGACGGCCGACCATTCTCGGGGCTGGTGGTTGACATCTGTGGGGTCTGCGGCGGCAACAACGCCTGTCACTCTGACTGCGTGCTCACCCTCGACGAGTCGGAAGACTCCCACAAGACCGAGCTACTTGAATGCCTGGCAATGGGAAGGCCAGTGACTCTTGCAGATGGCATTGTTTTGTCCAACACTGAGATAATATTGCCCATGCAAGATGTCGTATTGACAGGGAAGCAGCACAACCTAAAGAATCCTCATCTGATTCCGCGTCTTTTCGGTTCAACTTTTATCAGGGCGCGAACCGTGTCGCTCTCTTATTTGGAGATAGACAACGAAATGTCAATCTATGGTCTGCGCGCGCATCTTTATCTGGTGAGTTTAAACTCTGGCTTCCTCACGCTGGGCTTTGATGATAGCTGCAGCAGCGACGACGACGACGACGACTCTAATTATGACGAAAACATGAAAGTGTCGCTGGATCAATGCAACATTTTAACCTCAAAGATCCTCGTGGCGTCGGGAGATGAAGGGTTGTTTGGATGCATCCCTTCTCAGCAGCAGCAACAACAACAATCCGTCTTTTCAACAATGGACCGCAGGCGTGGGCAACGAGATGATGGCAATGCCAATGATATCAGGCCACGGCAATCTGAGAAGGGTAGAGAAAAAGAAAAGAACAAGCATCATCATCATAATGGAAAAGTGATTATTGACGTGTCGCACACGGGCATTGACGGCCTGTCATTCGGCGGCGAGGGCAACTACTCGTTTGGCATCTTGAATTCCACACTGCATCGTCTGGTCCTCTTTGGCGCAGTGCCCGCGCAGGATGTGGCTGTCGACAAGGACTCGGACGTGAGAGTGGTGGACATCACGGCGCTAGAGTACACGCACAACGACACCGCGGCGCGCCGTGCGGTGATCTGTATCCTATTCAAACAGATCCCCAGTGTCCACTCGGTCATTGACGTTGGAATAACGTATGTGCGGCAGGACTACGACTGTTCATCCTTTGAATTCTCTGCAGATGGCAAATATGTCGGAGATGACTGGACTACCCACGATACGACGGTGGTTGTGGACGTGTTGGTGACGCTCTTTGCCATTATTGGCTTTATATTCATTTTGACGCAATGGAAATGAATTTATGGGTCGACAACAAAAAAAAGTCCTTTATGAGAAAAAAAACCACACACACACACACATAAGCATACGCACAACACTCACAGAGCATGGTGCGAAAGAGCATCCTTGTTGCGTTTGCCTTCGTCATTGCACTGGCGCTAGTACCTCCAATAATAATCAATCGCGTAAACCAGAAAAATCATTGCACTGCCTGGCGAGCGATCCATCCCGTGGAGTCGTGCACAGTCACCTCGCCTGAATGCACATGGAAGCAGATTAAGCATCAAAGGGGTTACGAGCTCCTTTGCTCACTGCAGCACATTCACGTTGCGAATGAGACCACTAACGTGCAAGCTCTCAATCTCACTGATCGCGTGAGAGTCGCCGTTGGCAAGGAGATCGCCATGGAAAGATTGGCGACAAAGAACTACAGCCTGGGGTCGGAGGTGCCCTGTCGGGTAAGCACAAACAAGACTCGCATATTGGTCACGGATTGCAAGGCAGAGAAATTCAAGATCGTTCGCGTGTTTTGTGAGGTTATAATCCCCGTCGTCGCCATAGCCTTTCTCATCATGGCTGGCGTCTTTGCCCATTTCAACAAAGAGCATGCAAATAACCAACGAAAGGAGACCGAGATGCGACGCAAGCAGGTTGGCGCCAGAGTAGGGTTTCAACCCCTTCCCGCTAGTTATATACCAGAGACGGTGGTGTGAGATGCGTATTAACAAAGAACAAACAACAAAAAAATGAAAATTTTCACTATAAATTTTTTATTTGTTAGCAGAGAGTGCAAGAATGCATGTTGCACGGAAATCTACGTGTACGCGAATTGTCCAGAAAATGAGGATTCTCCTCCATCCCATTCTTTCTCAGCAAATCGCGTATGGCATGAGAGTAGAGGAGGACAGTGTACGTCCATCCATCGCTCTTGAAGGTGAATGTGACGTCGTGCTGGCAAGGATAGGATGTATAGCATCGATTTGACACTGAAAACGTATATGCTTCGTGCTTTATTCTCCTCATACACTTCCTTTCGTCTTCTTTCGCTTTCATATACTCTGCGTCTTCGTAGACCATCCTGCCAAAATCACAAACTGTCTCTGCGTTTATTTGTGCCTTTATTTTTTTTTGCAAATAAAAAAAACCTTTGTCAAAGATGAGCGTGAAAATCCTTTGACACTCGCTATTTTGCATTTAATATTCCAGCTGCCATGCTATCGACAAGAGACTTGTTCAAATGGGTCATGCTTTCCTTCGTTATAACCTTGACGTTGGCGAGCATCCTTGATTGCAGTGCAATTGTGTGCGGATAGAGATCGCGCAGAAAAGTTGCATCCGCGGCGTTGAATGATTGCAAGAAAACAACCGCGCAATCATCTTCACTGGCCACCGCGTCATGAAATGACACGTAATGATTCCACACAACCACGCATTGGATTGAGAATGGCTCCTGGCGGTTCTTCGCCACCAAGGCGTTGATTGCTTTGTACATTGGTGACTTTGCATCCTTCAATGCCATGCGCATCTGTTCAATCATGTCGGGAAAATCGCGATTAAAGATACCTGAATTTGTGTCGCGCCCCAAGAAGACATGCACGGCGTCAACCTTAAAATCCCGCATGAGCTTGTAACTGCGAACATTCAATGCTGAATGCATGCTTGTTATCTTTGGCGGGCGGGTTTGAAAAGCGACATTCTGATAGAATGGATAGTTCTGCATGAAGAATCTGTCCTCGGCGCCCTGGCAATCGCTGAAATCTTGCACACATTGCCACGACGTCGCATACCCATCCGCACGCCCATCCATATGGTAAAGTATCAGGTCTTTCGACAGCGTTATCACTTCAGGAAAGAGCGTGGGCGCAAGTTCAGTGGCTTCTGCCATGGTCATATTCGCTGACTGATCACCAGTGAATGGTCTCAACGATAAGAACCTCGTTGGCAAAATGGGGTCACCTATGAACCGATAATCATTTATGCCTGCCCCATACTGTGGATGATAATCGTCGTTCTCCAACTCGACAGCAGCAGCTTTTTTTTGCAGACCCGCTTTTTTGGGTCGTGCAAACTTGATGCTGCCATCGGCAACAATGCGGGCGTACAGAGTCGTTTCCTTTTCGAACTGAACGACAGCAATGTACCGATGTATCTTCATGTTGTCATTCTTGTTGAAGTAGTTCCGAAACGTGATTCTCCCTTCCTTTGTTGGTTCCGCATTTGATATCACATCCATACTCGGCACCGTGTCTGCTCCGAATACCATAAACAATACTCTATCCTGTCCTGACATCTTAATTGTCAGATGCCTGAGCGGCACATATTCGTCCATTGCCGACTTTACTTGCATATCAAAGAGGGGCAAAATATCACTCAGCCCATCGGACTCTCCGGTTGTTTCCCGCTGGAAAACGAGATTCGGCTGCCAGAACGCCAACTCTTCCCTTTCACTGCCACTGCTATTGGCATCTTGTTGTTGTTGTTGTTGTTTTTGCTGCGATTTGGATGAGGATTCCTCACTTCTCGTTGAAGATGGCGAGGCTTGGTGCTTTTTATGGAGAGGCTTCGCCGTCTGCTCCATTGTTGTTGCTTGGTGGTGGTGTTATATTTTTTATTATTATTATTGGAAATACAGAAAATTTATCTCTTCTATTTCTTCTGCTTGTTTGGAGTGGCAGCCTTTTCCACTTGTCGCATCACAAACTTGTATATCGCATTATCAATAATGTTGTGGATTGTCACTGTGGGATCCTTGTTTTCACCGAGAAGCAGCAGCTGCTCTGCTTGTGTGTAGCGCAGCTGGCAAGTGCTGCGGTGGAACATCCGGGCAATGATCTCGTTTTCAAACGCGTGGAAGCAGAACAGATTGTGCTCCAGTGGGTGTTTGCGCTCTTGCTTTGCATACTCGCTCGACGCAGCGCGCGTGAACAATTCCAGCCGCTCGGGGCTGTCTGCCAAACTGGCAAAATAGACGATCGGATCAACACCACACAGCTTGTTTTCGTAAAGATCGTCCAGCATGGGTTTGAGTGTTGCCACCGCAACTTTGTAGAAAGCCGCATCCAGCACACTGCGCCGCCTTTGCGTATCTTCTTCAGCTGATGCGTCGTAAAACACGTCCCCTTCTGAATCTTCTCTTCCATATTTCATCGTTATTGGAGGGATAGTTACCTTTCCTTGTTCTTCTAGCTCATCATCTTCGGCTTCTCTGTCATAGTCATATTTATCCTTGCTCGTATCATAGTTCGCCCGTGGTGCACCGGCTGGGCGACGTTCATACTTGATCTTGACGTTGCCCGTGCGTTTTTTCATCGCCACGCCGCATTGCCAGAAAAAAATGGCAGCCATTGACATGACAGAGATCACATACATTCCAATATCTCCTCCGAATTCACTTATCGTGCGCGTGAGAGTCTGATGTGCGGATTGCGGTTGCGTGAATGAAGCCGCGCGCGCCCTCAATTGATGCATCAGGTCTGCATCCCCCTTGATGATGGCAATGAGAGTCTGGCTACATTTTACATACTCCTGCATGTCGATGCTGATGTCAAACATGATACTCTGCATGGCGGATGCCTTTATGCCACTCGCGATGCGCCCGATCGGTTTATATCCCCACTCGACGTAGTCTCGTATGGATTGGGGTGCAGCTTCGGGCTCGGGGATGACCAACTCGCGATCCGACAGCGAGATTTTGAACTGTTCTTGAAGATTGTTCTTCAGTGTCAGGTAAAACTTTGTGAGACACGCTTGCATGCTAAAGCTCGTCAAAGATTCCCACATCGACGGGCCGACAACTTCATCGTCGATCTTAATTTCCAGCCCTTGCACATTCCCCGATACTGTCACATTGGCGACTATCGTCTCTGCCATATCTACATACGACTTGTTAAACAAGGCGATCGCATTATCTTCGCCGTACACTTTGACTGCGCTGGCAACGGCACCAATGGCAGGATGCAATATGAGCGCAGACTTGTCGTCCTTGGCCAGCTGATAGATGATCGAGTTCTGCTGTGCAACGGTCAGCTGTGCCATCTTCTGGTGAAAAACAGTGAGCTCGCACACCAGTTTTCGCACGTCAGTGCGTGAACTCTCGCGGCCCACTTGCATGACGGGGGACCTGTTGAGCCATGCCGTCATTGCGTCCATGCTCAATCCAGCGTGTGCAACTGCGGGGTCCCTGTTGAATTTCGCCGCATCAAGTCGCGATATTCTGTTGTGGTGCATCGTCGCAGTGGATATCCCATAGACAGGCGACGTATCCTTCACATAGAACCACAGCAACAGGGCACGTCTTTGATTTTCAGAAGTCCACTCACTGGGCGCGATCGACTGGATTATCTCATCCGCGCGCTTCTCTGCTGCTCCCAGATCCGCGTGCTTGTTCTTCGCCACTCCCCTGAGCATGGTGTCCAAGTGATACTCGACCGTGTCGCGCAGCTCACTCACGGCATTTCGCGCGAACTCTCTCCCCTTTTCACTCGTATCGCGCATCACCTCGTCCACCGCCATGAAATTGAAAAGAACCATCGAATCTTGAAACAGAGACCTCTCACTTTTGCCATTGGTTTGCGCGAACACTTTGCAAGCATTCAAATAATATTCCTGTGTCTGATCTCCGATCTCAGCGTAAATGGTATTGACATCCGTGCAAAATTCAAACAGCGTTCGCGTCGCATCATACACTTGTGATCCAACCCGTTCGGCACCCCCTTTGAAAATGTTGTGCACCAATCCATCAAGATATTTCTTTGAAAACTCTTCCGTGTATATCTTGTCAGGCAGCCCCACGTCAATGTTAGATGTGGCCTTTGCCTTTGCTTCTTTCAATAGCTTCTGCTCGCTATGGGAGAGTGGCACTGGCACAATCTCAGGTATTATGTTTAACACATTCTTGTTGAACAATCCTATCAACGTGCCCAATGCCCGACTGGGAACGCTATACTCCTCATGTGCAGCCAGTTTCGGCTCCAGCGCAATGGTCGCATCTTCGGCTTCTTTCATCTCCTTTGCCGCAACGCGTGCTTCTGCAACGATAGAAGTTTTCGCAGCAAACCTCGCTTCCTTTGCCACGTATGCAACACTGGTATTTTTCCGTTTGGCAATTGCCTCCAAGATCGAATCCGTCGCCACTTGAACCTGAGACATTGACATGTCTGCAATTCCCATGTCGGCATCGCTTCTTGTTCTGAAGCTGACCGTGCCATCTTCGCGCCGGACGAGTTTCAGATCAAAACCAATCACCTCTTCCTTTCCACCTTTTGCAAGTTGTGTGCTTTCTCCTCCTTTCTCACCTGTGCCAGATGACGACGACGACGATGGTGGTGGTGGCAGTGCCAGCCGTGCATTGGATAGAGTGAGTAAGGCTTTGGAGAGTTGCCGAAAGGAATCCTTGTAATCACCTTCGGCATGGCTGCGCAAGGCATTGACAGCTTCAACGGGATGTTCTTGCAAAAGAATCTCCAAAGTAGCAACTCTCTCTGCCTGAAAGGTATAATTCTCGGTATCAACAAGCACTCCCTCCGCTCCGCGCTTGACTGCATCTGCAACCACCAATGCGTGGGGCATGGGATGCTTTGGGTACTGCATCATGGCGGATGACTGGATCCCCATGAGCTGGTAGGCGGTGCTGTAGAATTGCTTCAGCTGCATGGCAATGCTGAGAGCCGCCGTGGTTTTTTTCAGCTTCAGCAATGCCCAATACTGCGCCGTCAGGGCCATTCCGTAAAAGACGATGCCAATCTGTTCACTCAGAAGAATCTGTTCGCTCTCCAAACCGTCGGTGCGCCCCTGACCGATGCGAGCAATGTTGTAAAAAGCATGGGCGCTGTTGCGATATGCAACGGAAACATCCCGCATGACGGCCGAGTTACTGACGTCGCTGACGAACGGCATCGATGCAAAGACTTGCAGGCCAAGCGATCCCGTGTTCAAGACAATGTCCAGCGGCAACAACCCTCCCATTGCAGACACAAAAGAGTTGATTGCCTGCAAGAGACTTGTGTTTTGCAACGGCCCTCGCGGCTGCACGCTGCTGAACGGCGCCACGTATCCATAATTGACCCTGGCATTTCCCGTGAGCCCACTCACCCAAGATCCCAGCGTCAAGTAGTTGTTGTTGCCGTAGTACTTGAAATTGCCTTCAAATGCCGACCCTTCAGTAAATGACAGCCCACTGCCTCGGTAATACAATTCCCACACGCCAGCGCTGACTGCCACATATGCAATTGCACGGACAAGGTCAGAGTTTGATGCAAAAAAACTCTTGCTATTAATGTCCAAGAACGGGAAAGTGATCTTGCCAGCGGCAAGCAGTTTTTTCAGCCACTGCACAGACATTGTGGATCCTGCCATGTAGAGCAAGTTGCGGCGCAAGACGGGATCCACGGTTTGGTCGTATGATATCAACATCAACGACAAATACATGGTCATCGTGCTCAGTTTTTGATAAACAGCAATCATGTTTTTCTCGTTGCGCGCTCCAAGCACAAGTTCGCCCGCGGTCATGTACACCGTCTTCACTCCTCTGTTTGCCATGTGCCACACACTAGTTCGCAAGATGTCCTCCCGCAACTCTCTCACGCTCTCGTCATCCTTGAAAAACTTGTAGATGCTTTCCCGCAGATGCTCTTCGAATGCAGCGACCAGCGGATACAAAGTCAGCAAGGCTTCCTTGTCGTTAAGCAGATGTTTGGCGACCGTTATCCTCTTCTCGTCAAAAAAATCAATCGCAGTCTGATTGTTATTATTATTATTATTATTATTATTATCATCAACACCACCAGAGCCCGACCCTGCAGCTAGCCGGAGCTGACCCTTAGTCTTCGCTTCTTCTTCTAGACGGAGAGACTCTTCAAACTGCTTGAATAGATATTTCGTCATAAGAAACGGACTGCCATGTCTTGCCTTCTTTGCATCACGCTTTTCATTGAGATCACGATACAAGAAATCAGAAAGATTCTTCCTCATGCGTATCATAGCGATACTGGGGCTTTGGAGTTGACGGGCAAGCAAGACAAAGCTCTGAACTTCGAACGTGGATAAGGGTTTTGCAACGTTTGTTGCTGCCGTTGCCGTTGTTGTTGTTGTTATTGTCGGCTCAAACATGTGCTTGTAGAGCGCAATCTTGATAGCCTTGTACAGTTTGTAAGAGTCTATACGTCTGGCATCAATGTTCGTTTTGTCCTTGAGGTATTCAACCATGATGATGGTCAATTGCATGACGCGCTCGTCCTTTTCGGTTCCCCGGAGGAAATCTTCGGGCCCCTTTAGCAAGAGATTGTCCATAATCAAGGCAATCTGCTCGTTGAAGCGCGCGTGGATTTCAGGCGGCACATCCTTGCTATCCAAATCGGGCTTGTGTTTTGCGGCCTCGTAGTCGGTCTCTTCATCAATTTTGTTGATGGCCTCAACCGCAGCCGCCCTCACGGCGTCATACAACCCAAACCCAACCTCGGTGAACACACCCGCAAATATCAAGCCCATGAGAACCTGCGCAATGGCAATAATGAATTTCCCCATCATGTGAATGATGCCAGTCTCGCTTAGTACCAACAACACAAAGTGGGTGGCGATAGCCGTGCAGAACGTCAGAGCGGTACCAAGCCCCTTGGCCACGAACCACATGGCAGCACCACCACCAAAGATCCCCATCATACCCACAAAAATCAGCAGCATCATAGTCTTGCTGATTCCGAAGATCGACTGCGAAAGCACCCCCATCAACTTGTACATCAAGGCCGCTACGCCGCATATTGCAAAACCTCCAGCCATCGTCTCCACCACACCGCCAACCAATGGCTGCATCACCGTTGTCATGTATGGAATCATGACGGCTGCTGCTGTTGCCCCCGTTGCGGCCACGAACGTCCAATCACGCGCCGTGGCTTTTTTGATTATGCCCGTAAAGCTGTCCACCACCCTACGGGCCCAGCCCTTTTGCTGATTCAAGGAATCCGCATCTTGTTGATCAGGTGGCGGAAAATTGCGTTGGAGAATCCCCCGAATGTTAGACAAGAGGCTGTCCGCGTCTTGTCTGTTTGTTGGCTCGTCCCCTCCTCCTCCTCCTCCTCTCGCGGCGTTCAACGTCTGATACAGAGTCTCCAAGATACCCGTCACTACATTGCCCATGCTCTCTGCAATCCCATGCGGAACAGCAACAATCCTCTTGCCGACTTCTCTCAATTGCATCGCCACAGCTTCATACCCCTGTTCATATCTCCTGAAACTCTTGCAAACATCTTCCGACGCCAGGGGTGAAAGCTTCGCAGCAGCAGCAGAGCCAGATCTCTCGGGCTGATTGAGATGGATAAAAAGCAGCTCCTCCGCAGCTTTGGCATTGTCTCCAAAGTAGCCGCGCACTGGCACATCGCGGTTGCCGTTCGCGCGCAAAAGCTCGAGGGAGGCATGGATGTTGTCAAAATGCTCAACAAACAGGCGATCCAGCGCGCTTCGAAAAGAAAACAACTCTACCGGCAACTCGCGCTTGGCACAAGAGGCGCGCATAATGGTTTTATACATGGACCCAAACACTCCTCGTGCAAACGGCTTTACCGGCTCCATGTCTGTGATCGCCGACCCAGCAGTGTTAACTGCGAGTGGTTTTGTAATAATGTCTGCCGCTGCCAACGTCGATTTTTGGGCAATGTTGATGCCCTGCCCTGAGTCAAGGCACCCTTCATACGTCACGAGCATCACTGCACCCGGCATCATGCTTATCTGCGGTGCCATGTTTTTTGTTTTCTATTTGTTATTGTTCGCGCGAGTATGTATGTATATGTTTTATATTTGTATCTCTTTGAATATGTATGTATGCGTGTGGAGGATAAATTAATATATAGCAATGTTTTAAGTTATGGCGGATCAAGAAGAATAAGAAGATGCCCCGATCTGATTCGCGCTTGGGGGTACCGCTGCTGCTGCTGCTTTTTGCCTCGCGATTTCCCTCCGCTCCTCCTCTTCATGCTCTCGCTTGGCTTCCTCAAAGACAAGTCGGATGGATTCAATCTCGCCGTGATCAAATACCGCGCCAACATCAAAGTCAAACAGCCCGAGAATCATCTCTTCAACCGCGGCATAATGTTTGAGGGTTTGTGAATATAAAAGGGGTTCGAGAGCGAGATGCGCAATTGCTTCAAAGCTGCAAAGATTCCAAGAATCGTCAGTGATCATCTTCTGTGCAATGCAAAAGAAGATCAAGAACAACTGAGCGTCGTTCTTGTCCGTCACCTTCAACCCGTGGCTGTAAACTGCAGTGGACATCAGCAACATTGCGGCCAAGTGAACCTGGTCGACCAAGAGGTTGTAGTAAAAACAACCAATCAGCTGATCGATGAGCACCCTGCCACTGTTGGGTACTACCGCGAGAAATGCCTCTTCCCTTTCCATTTTCCATTTGCTGGGATTTGTCGGCGGAGCTATCGACGACGCGCTGCATATCTGCATGGATTTCAGAAAACTCATCGTCTCTGTGATGATGCTGCCACACTCGTTAATCGCCTGTTGCTTGGTGACAGTTCTTGATGGGGTGAAGCGTGGGACGGGGACATCCTCTTGACCATTCTGATTATTGTCCCTGACGATACTTGCCATTTTTTGTGGGTTGCGGACGGACGGACGGACGGACGAACAAAAGACTTCAAAGAAAAAAAAATAATATTCAAAAAAAAATTTTTTTCCCCGAAAGATGGAAGATTATAAAAGCAATTCCTTTCCTTTTATATATATATATGTATAAATCATTCAGCTCTCATCTTCTTGCTGAGGGGAGGGAGTAACAGTGGAAGGCGTTACGCCCCAACAATGACATAGGATCCCTGACTTGCATACTCCACCTGGAGAGGGAAGAGAATGTCATGCCATGGCTTTAGCATCATCCGGAGGGCGACGATCTCATCATGATGTATCACCGCTTCGCTGATGCTTCGGCTGGGTCGACGATGGACGAAATGGCCCATTTTGCTGACAAGCACCCTCTCCGTTTTTCGTTCGATAAACGTACCGACCACTCTGTCCTTCCGAGTGCCGATCTCCACACCGCCAGGCGCCATGTGGGAGAAGCTGTGAAATGGCTTCGTGCGCGGCCGTGCGTCGATCAGGACAAAACGCACATACACTGTAGTCATGTCTGGCCAAATACCCTGGGATATGCAGAAGCCAACGTCGGCCAACGAAACGCCGCGCGGTGCAGCAGCGTTCATCTCCGCTTTGTACGTCTCGCACATGCGCTCCTCCACGCTTCTTTCCCTTGGATCGGGTATGACGACCCCTCCTTTGGGGTTTTCATTCAATGGTTCAGTTGGTGGCATACCAGAATACTCCCAAACACCCTCAATGAGCTCTGGTCGCCAATGATTGTCCTGCATCCTTGTCTTTTTTTTTGGTTCTTGTTTTCTTTTTTTTTTAAAGAGATTTAAAAAAAAATATGGATCAACAACAACAGCCACTGCCGCGCCAGCAGCAGAAACAACCGCAAAAGGGATCGTCAGCGACCAAGCGCGAGCTGCGGAGATGGCTCGTCATTTGCTTCCTGTTTGGAATCACGCTGCTTCCATTGCAAGGGTTTATCAAATTCAAAAAGGAGCAGCACTGTTCAGAGTGGCGCAAGCTGCACATTGATGAAGCGTGCAGGATCGTGCATCCCTGCAAGATATGGGCGCTGGGCGGATACAACACGCTTGAACTGCGCTGCGACTTTTTCTTTTTCTACGTTGGCGATCTCTTATCCGTCGATCCCCATGAAGCTGGCAATGAGACAACAACAACACCATCATCAATGCTCCCCGACGAAGCGGCCACGCAAATTCACAACATTACCGAGAATGTATCTGTGGCAAAGGGGCGCAGTCAATGGGAGTTGCTGAAGCTGACAATGCCACCGAAGGGCCCGTACCAAATGGGCTCCATCAAACGCTGCCACATCCAACTCGAGACCAAACACATCAACATCCTCGGCTGCCCGCGCGAAAAGTACAAGGAAATGTCATTGGCAATGTATATCCTCTTCCCCTTACTGACTGCGTTCTTTCTCTGCTGCGGCTACTGTCTGATAATGAGGCATGCAAGAAAGAGGGCCGTCAGCGCGCGCAGGTGGAGCCGACTCACTAAAATCGCTACGCAAGAAAGGAGAGGTCTCAATCCCAATGGCAATGCAACAATACTTCGTGACAAGGAAGGCGATGATGATGACGACGACGATGATGATGATGAAGTTGAATCAGATGAAATACTAATATTGGAAAAACGACAACAAGCACCCCACACTGTTGTAACCAAAACCAAAGAACAACATGAAATGCTGCCTCTGAATGATAACAACATCAACAAATAAAATCCAAATTCTCTTATAAAAACTTCAAAAAAAATTTTCGTCATTTGCAAGCGAAGGGGTTTTTTTTGAAGCTTGGGAGCGTTGACACAACACAAGCGATCCTGTCAGAAAAACAAACATGCCGAGCATCATGCCGTCATTGCCCGCTCTCATTATCATAACCGAACAAGATACTGACGGCAATGAAGTAATAAACCAGAGATCGGCGAAGATATCTCCATTGACAGACAAAGAAAGAGTATTGCTCATTTACACACAATGTGGAGATAAGGATGTGGCAAATGCGGCAACTAGATTCCTTGCCTGGGTCGTCGGAGATTGTTGCGTGTACCAGGATTGGCAGGAAGATTTGGATGATTTGTCATCGGAGGTTTACATTTCCTATGGCATTCATCTATCGATCACAATGGACGATATCAAGGTTATCAAAGAGAAAAATGAATGGAAGGACATTGGTGACGATGATGTTGATACCAACACGTACCTAGAAACCTACAAGATGTCAATTTAATGATTTTTTTGCTTAAATGGCCCAGTTATTTTTTTTTTATAAACTCTAGGCCTGTGTCAATGTTAGCGTTATGTCAGCAGGCTCGATCTTTCTCTTCTTGGCGCTTGGTGCACCGCCGCCGCTGCCGCCGCCGCCACCATCTGCCTTTTCGGTTGATGCGCCGAGTAAGAGTTCTTCTTCAAGCGTGCGGGCCATCACGCGCATGGGTGGCGGGCATTTCGCGTCGGCCATCGAAGTTGGAAGGCCAACGCTTTGCAATCGCAGGCGCTGACTATCCTGAAAGCTGACGGTGCCATCGTGATACAGAGCATATGCTTGTTCGGGCGTGGTGCTGAAGCGGGAGGTGAGTTCGACGGTGACAGAGTACCGAATGTTGTTTGATTCCCTGCCATCTTCCCTTACCGCTGACTTGTCGCCACGCGGTCTGAAATTCTTGCGAATGTTGTCGCTGTTGATGGACTTGAGGATGTCCCGTGTGCGCAGCTTCTCCTCGCTGATCATCTTGCTGTTGTCCTGTTCGAACGTCGGCTGCGTGTTTGCCACCATCAAGCTGAGCGGGTCGTGCAGGAGCCTGTAGACGTCGGTGAGCAAGATGCTGAACGTCACCCACCACATCTCCAGCGTGTTGAGCAGCATGGTCTTGTGCAAGTCGATCCCCGTCGACGATATCTGCGCAGTCGAAGTCATCAGGGCCGAATAAGGGATACCAAACAGGTTGTAGACTTCTTCCACGAGCATCTGCCGCTTCTTCATCCAGTTCGGATCCCCCTGCACCGTTACCGTGCCGCGATACGTCATGCCGTACGGAGGGATGACGAAGCGGCCGGCAGGCTTGATGTCGCTGGCCACCTGCGCGCGCTTCCAGCAGGGCATGGCCCTCCCGCCATTCTCGCCGCCAAGAACGTCCGAGTTGTTGTTATTGTACACGTTCATCTGCTGCATGCGGCGCACCCGGCCGACAGCAAGATCGTCATTCCCCATGGCGATGGTCTTCTCTGCCCATCCACGGCCCAGAAGCTCGTCCAGCGTCACGGTCTTTGAATCCGTGTTGTTTGTGCCCGTGCGCATGGGCATTTCGATCATGATGGGCGCGCGCGCGTTGTTGTGACAGGCGATCTCCTCGTTCATCGCCGACACCTGCAGCATGCGGATCAAGTTCTTGGCGCTGTCAATCATGCTGTTGGGCTCCTCTGGAGTGATTCCGAAGGTGCTTTCGTTGTTGAAAGTATACAAGATGATGTCGTGCAGCTGGGCCTCCACCCATCTCACGTCCAGCCGCGTCTGCCCCGTATTCCAGTCGCGCACAAACTTGTAGTTCAGCTGACTGATGTCGGGGACGTCGGGGATCGCATACCCCTTGGGAGTGCGCACAATAAACCACACTAAAAACCCCCTGGCCATGATGAAGCGCAGCGCCTTGCACAGGAATGGCAGCCAGTGGTGCTGGACGATCGCTGCAAACTCGCCCGACGGCACCATCCATTCCCCCTCGACCAAAAACAGCAGCCCCTTTGAAAAAAGCTTGGCCTTTAAGAAGTTCTCAATGGTCTTGAGCACCTCGTTGTCTCGGAGCAGTTGCTCGTTGGAATCCACAAACGCAGATGTTGCATCTTCCAGCGGCTTCTCCTCTGTCACCGCACTCAGGTGCATCTTTGAGTAGATGAAATTGAGCCCATCTTTGCTTTGCGTCATGTTTAATTTTTTGCTTTGTTATCTAATTGCAATGCCCATTTCTTTTGTAAAACACGTATATGTGAAAAAACTATCTATCTCTACTTTGGATTGTTGTAATGATAATGATTCCTCCACGATCTGATGGCCACGGGGTCGGCATCAAAGACAGCTTTGACGACGGATGCCGGGAAGCGATTAAAGACGGCGGGGCTGCCACCTGCGGCAATAAACATGGGCCCATGGAATTCAAGCAGTTCAAACTCCGCCTCACTGGGCACGATGTCAGTCCCCAAGCAATCCACCGTGATCCCTGCCAGCGCGAGCTTCAGCAGTGTCACGCCAATCTGCGGGCTCGTCAGCAATTTCCAAGGGAACCAGCTCAGCGTCAACAGACCCACGCGGTCCTTGGGCGTGCCGAGTGCCAGTTGGAACGTCAGTCCAAGATCCAGCAGCTCCTGAGGTGTGAATCGCGCACCCGCTAATAGCCAATAGAACAGGGGCGGATACTCTGAGCGATGGCAAATTACATTACCATTCCCGTTGCTGATCATTTGTTGGTTTGATTCAAACGCAAGCTTGCGCATTGGCGTGGGGTAAGCGGGCTCCTCGAAGCATGCCAGGTTGCCTGCATACTGCTCCTTGATCATGGCAGCTTTGGCCCCAGCTTCAATGTTCATCTTTATCATGCCACTGTATGCCGCATGCTGTTGTTCGTCCCTTGATATATTGCGCTTCAGGATCGGCACCACCATCTGGCGCTGCTGATGTTGTTGCTGATGATGATTTCGAAGTGACACCTTGCGCCTCCATCCTTCCAGCTGCTTGGCCTCTGCTCTCCTATCTGCAACACAGATCGGACATCCCAGTCGTCGGCGAAGATTCGTGTAGATGGACATGCAGCGCAGATGCGTCGCCGCATGCTGACAGTGCAGCAGGACGACATCCGTACCCGTATCCTCGTTGATTGGCAGCTTGCAATCGGAGCATGTAAGAGGAACTACGCTGCCGCCACTGCCACTGCCATGGTTGGTCCCGGTACTCATTCCCGTGAACTCCTCGTTCGTCAGCCACATCCCTGCAGAGCCGCTCTTCCCCGTGACGATGCTGCAGTTCATGCGGAGTACCCAGCAAATGAAATGCATCCGGCAGTTTCGGTAGATGCACCGATCCATCTCACGCATCAATATCACATCATCGCTGCCAAAGATCTCGTGATAGCACAAACAACACCGGGGCACGCTCAGCGTGATTGTTGCACTGCCGCCGCTGTGATCCTCGCTGTCAGCCATATCGCCTGTGTCGTTGTTTTTTGTTTGGAAAAAAAAGTAACCAATCAAAGTAAAAAACAGGAAAAAATGATCAGCAGCAACAACAACAACAACAACAACGCCAAGAGGAGGAAGAAGCTCACCACCACTACTACTACTACTACTACTACTACTACAAATCTTCCGCCTCGACGGGAAGGAGGCGCCGTGGTGGCGCTGAGGGCAAAGGACATGAAGCATGTTGACATGGCCAGCGACAACGGTGATGCCTTTTCCGACTCGACGATGAAGCACAGCAGCGTCACGGACACGTGTGTGCGATTGAAAAAGATCATCTTCGTCCTTGTCATCTGGGTCCATTCGCGCTTCGTGGATTTTCACCAAATCACGGATTGGCTTGACGAAAAGACCTTTGTCAAGAGACTCGCAAAGATCTACCTTTTGGCAACATCAACGACACCCACACTAACACCATCGGCATCGTCGGCGGCATCACTGTCGGTGCTCGGTAAAAGAAAGTCTCCATCCGCCCAAGAAGGATCAGATGGCGGCGGCGGCGACGACGATGACAACAACAACTATAATTACCCGACCCCAGAAAGCCAGCATAGGCAATTCCCAAAAGATGAACTTGACGAGATCGTCAATGACAAAGATAGTAGCTGCAACAATAACAACAACAACAATAACAGCAATAATGTGTTCGCAGCCGCAGTTGCCGCCGCCGCCCTACTGCCGAATGAGCAGGCCGAATCACCGCAATACGTGAATCAAATCTTGAGCCGCAACGTCTTTGCCTGCAGCCTGTTTTTCACGTTTATGATGGACAAGCGAAAGAATGTGCATCTCTTCAGGCTGGTGTTGCAGCCGTCGATACAGACGGATCTTCTTCGCTTGCACTATCACCAGAGAATGGGTTCGTCATCATCATCCGGCAGCGGTGGCGGCGGTGGCATGGGGCTGCGGCATGCCGTCTTCGACATTATAACGTCCCGCTTTGAGCGATTCATCGACATCGAACCGCTGCTGCCTGCTCAACAACGCCTGCTCAAACTTGCGTCTGACGTGCCGCTGCTGAGCCACCTGTCGGTCACCGACAGGCAGATGCGGTTCTTGGCAGCCGTGGCCCTGCCATCAATCGTCATTGGCTTTACCAGCATGGAGCTTGCAGATTCCGGCGTCATGTTTGACCTGATGAATGGCATCAGCAATGCTTATCGCAGGGGATGGAAGAAGATCCAAATCATGAACGGCGACGACGAAGATATCGAGTCACTCGGCTGTGCCAAGCAGGCAGACGTGCATTTCACGAATGTCTTGCGGCTTTGCAAGGAATTCCTCGAGGCGAAGAAGAAAAAAATTGGCAATGGAAATGGAAATGGCAGTGGCAGTGGACGCGACTTGGAAGAGTGGACAAAGCAGCGCGCCGTCCGCAGGAGTCTTGTGATTCGCGTGCAGGCGATGCAGGCCCACGCATGGTACTACGCGGGCTTGGCGCGACTGCGACTGGGATGCAACAACAGCGCGCGGCATGCCATCCTGACTGCGGGGACGTGCATGCTGCGCCATTACGGACGCGGCGCAGAGCTGATTGGCATGAAGATGCAGCTGCTGTCTGCCTCTGTCGGGAATGTTTTTTATCACGAGGATAACAAGGAGCAGCTTGCAGAACTAGAAATGGTGGCAAAGACATATGCAGGCGGTGAGCTTTTCCGCAAATACGCCATCTTCTTTTCAAACATGACGCGCAAACTGAAGGACCAAGAGATCGAGCACAAGAAATTTGAGCACGACAAGCATCTCCACTATCAAAAGAGGATTTCAAGGCTCGAGGCGCTTGCCAACCCGGGAGAACCCTTCTATCTCTGGGGGTGATTTGACTTGAATTGATCTCTTTTTTTTAATGAATTGTTCCTTTCTCCATCTCTTTCTCTCCCGCTCACTTTTTTTTGATTATCGACTTTGTCGTGTTGTTATTCCTCTTGTGCCCCGTCGTCGAAGAGACAGACTTGATGTGAGCCAGCCGCACTGCTGCCACTTCCAACTCTTCCTCGTTGGGGTATCGCGCAAAGGTCTTGAAACACTTCTCCCCCGCCACCATGAGCCTGCGAGAATCAGCGGTAAACAAGAGACGTGCGCCTTCAAACGCACCGGCGAGGCTGATCGTGCGCAGCTTGTCCCCAGTTTCAAAAGACCAGAGCGCTGCATGAGAATGGGATGAGCGCCATGCATCGTAGATCCCCGCGACCAATTTTCCATCGCAGCTGACTGTCTGAACAAAGACGTGGTGCGACTTTGACTGTATCTCCACGGCCAGTGTCCTCTTCAAGTCAAACGAGGGGAATTCAAAGATCTGCGGCGCCTTGCCGCAGTACGACACGACGATGTGCTTGCCATCGTCGTGCGCTGTAAAAACATATTTCCAAATCTCACCAATGTCCGGTCTATAGACCTCCGCGGTGTATTGCGAGGAGGGGATCTTGTAGAATTGGATGTGACCGAGTCGGGTCTGTATCAATATATCCTTTGACGGCGAGATTTTGCATGGCGCAGTTAACCCCGATTGGAAATTTAACCTGGCCACAATCCGGGGTTCGAACGGCAGCATTGGACTTGCATTGTTGCTGTTGTTGTCATCGTCGTAGAAAGAATACACCAAACGCCTGATATCGCTGATATCGTTCTGGAAGACGAGCGAAACGACGAAATACTGGGTGCTGCCCCCAGGCATGAGATTCACCGACCAAACGCTCACGCCGCCAAAATACCAGAAATCTCGCAGCTCGAACAAATTATTTGGCCACGGGCATTCCACCAGCTGCTGGCTGGCAAAATAATAAATACAAAGGCAATCGCCGCCATGGTACGAAGATATAACTGAAGGTTTGTGGGTGGCGGTGACGATGATAATCTTCCTCTCATCACCAGTGAAGCAGATAAACTTGACATTTCCTCGGGTCATCTCAACCAAGAATTTCATACTATTATCCCCCTTCTCTCTCATGTAGATGTATCCCTTGGGACAGGAAAAGACAACCCGCTCAGAATGCGGCGCGATGGTGACATTTTCCGAATACGGTGGCAACTCAAACTGGCACGTCACCTTTTCCTGCTTGAAGAACTCGACATCGCTGGGAAGCACGCTTGGTCTGCGGGAAATCTCGGCGTCCATCTCGCGCTGCCGGCGATCCTTGACGGTCGCGTGCAAATCATCCGCGATCAACCGTGCCACGTTGGGCGTCTTGCACAGCACGTCTGCCATGAGCGTTTTCCACTTCTCACCATCGTCATCGTCTTCAGTGTACTTGTCCAGTTCGGCCAGCGTGGTGATCTTTAGCGCGACAAGTTGCTGCTGCTGCTCCTTTGTCTTGACACGCAGAATCTCATTCACAAGTGCCCATTCTGCCATTGCTCTGTGTGTGTTTTTTTTTTTTTT
>Ga0210388_10000234_pt1 | contig 49423 bp, 28 predicted proteins | sample IncBWC19OmetaG_FD_155485 | JGI IMG/M metagenome (GOLD analysis project Ga0210388, IMG submission 155485) | Forest soil microbial communities from Barre Woods Harvard Forest LTER site, Petersham, Massachusetts, United States - Inc-BW-C-19-O ...
CAAAAGACCCGCCACCCAGGAGGGGTTGATGGCATCTTCGCCTACTGGCGGATGAGCATGGCCGGTTGAGGCATTGGGAGCAAAGTTGCCATGGTTCTCGTCGGTATATAATTGCCACCCCAGCATCAATTGCTTCAGGTTGCTGACGCACTGGATGCCCTGCGCCCGGATTTTGGCCTTGCTCAGGACCGGCAACAGCATGGCCGCCAATATGCCGATGATCGCAATGACCACCAGAAGCTCGATCAGGGTAAAACCGGGGCCATTTCCAATGGGAGCACAGCCGCCCCGGCTGTAGTTCGACGCGCCCTCGCGCCGAACTCGGGCGGTGGGAGGCGCACCAAACGGTTCGATGTTCGCGCGCGTAATTGTGGGTCGCGAAGGCGCGACCCACTGCGCCCGGGGCGGGCGCGCTCCCTTTTCAACTGAATATAGCCATAGTTGAAATCCCTCCCATGGCGTCCTATTCAATTTCTTTAAGATGTGTCCCCTCGCGTTCATCAACCCGTTGATTTCAGCACCAAATCCTAAAAACACCCGTCCTTGAAGGAATTACAGGTGATTAATATCAAGGAGTTTGCAGACGAACCTGATTTTGTACAATACCCCCAAATGAGGGTATTAGGGACGGGACTTGCTGCAAAAGGTGTAGTGTCGAGGCTGCGCCTCGACTACTGGAACGGGATACGATGAGAGATGTGGGAAACCAGCGTTGCTATAAAAAAAGAATTGGCTGGCGTGGGCGTATCTACTACTGATCGACTTCAGACACCGTCAACTACTAACTACTGCCTTACACCGTCAACTGCACTCACGCTCACACCAGCCACCTGTACCTTCGTCCTCATTTTGAATTTGTCAAGTGACCATCGCATTTAGTGGTGTCCTGAAGCGTCAAAAAACTGTAGCCATCTTGGCTGTACTGACATTCTCCCTCACCCCAGCCCTCTCCCGCTGGGAGAGGGAGAAAACATGCCCCGCGTTTCGGCATGGCCACGGCTGAATTCCGCAGGGCGACTGACAAATTTTACAAGCCCATTCAACGGCTGTCCCCTCTCCCAGCGGGAGAGGGTCAGGGTGAGGGAGAGCGCGTGGCAACCAATAATGCCAAAGCATTTTTGAAAAACGCTCTATTGCCGACCGGACCTGCATCCTCACTGCCGCGCGCGTGAAGTATATCGCAGCACGGCCTCGGTGCGGCAGCGGACATGCAGCTTGTCGTAAATGGTCTTCAGATAACTCCGCACCGTCTCCACGCTCAGATGCAGATGTTCCGCGATCTCCTTGTTCGACAGCCCGCGCGACAGAAACCCCAGCACCTCGATCTCCCGCGCCGACAGATGCGCCTCGTCCCGCGGATTTGACGGTGCCCGCCGGAATGAACGCACCACCCGCCGCGCAATCGCGCTGCTCATCGGCGCTCCCCCGCTCAACACATCCAGCAACGCCTGCCGCAAATCCGCCGGCTTGGACCGTTTCAACATATAGCCGTCCGCCCCCGCCTCCAGCGTGCGGAAAATCAGCTCATCGTCATCCAGCACCGTCAGGATGATGATCGGTGTGTTCGGCAGCAGTTGCTTCAAGCGCGACGTGCATTCGATGCCCGACATGCGCGGCAGCCGGATATCCATCAGGATCACATCCGGCCGCGCTTCCGGGATCACGCGGATGGCTTCCTCGGCGCTGGCGCAGGTGCAGACACAGGTGAACCCGCCGTAAGATTCGATGATGCGCACCCAGCTGTCGCTCAAATCCTTCTGGTCCTCCACCAGGGCCACGCCAATGGTGGCGGCGGGCGGTTTGGACTCGTTGACGACGTTCGGTTTCATGCGCTAATGGGCGTTTTGAACAAGGAATCGCGCTTGAGCGGCACGCTGAAGGTCACCTGGCACCCTTCGCCCGGACGGCTCGCAACCTGAAAGCTGCCGCCGATTTCCGAGAGCCGCTGTTTCATGTTCGTCAGACCATTGCGTTCCTCGCTGACGGATCTGGGGTCAAAGCCCCGGCCGTTGTCCGCCACCATGACCAGCAGCCGCAACCCGTCCAGTTCAATGCGCACCGTCACCTCCGTCGCCTGTGCATGCCGGGCGGCATTGTTGAGCGCCTCCTTGACGGCCAGGAACAGGTTGCGCCGCGTGAGCTGGCTCAAAACTTTCCCCGGCAATTCCGGCGCGACATCAAACCGGCAGCGGATTCCCGTGGCATCGAGAAATTTCTGCGTATGCTTGCAAAGATAAATGACAAAATCGTCCAGGTTGTCGTGCTGCGAGTTGACGATCCAGACCACCTCATCAATCGTGGCGAGAATCGTCCGCGCACTGTCACACATCTGCGCCAGCGGTGCGCCGGGATCGGCGTGTTCCTCCGGTTTGATCTGCGCCACCTCGCCGGCCAGCAGCAACTGCGTGATTTTGGAGCCGAGATCGTCATGGATGTCGCGGGCGATGCGGTCGCGTTCCGCCTGCACCAGATGATGCGCCTTGGACTGGCTGACGAGCTGGATCAGCAGGTAAAGGCACATGACGATAAAAATGCCGCAGCCCGCGAACATGCCGATTTGAAACGTCCGGGTCTGCCAAAATTGATCCGGCTTCGGCAACAGCGCGCGGATGTGGAGCACCGAGGTCGGTATCGTCCACCACGGCAGGCGGCCGAAATTTCTGGCCACCGAGGCATTCGGCCAGCTGTCGCCGGGAACGATGGCCGTCTGCCAGTCGCTCTCCGCGTTCGGCACCACGCGCCAGGTCAGATCGGAAGGGATATGGATGGTTTTGCCGTTGGCGGTTTCCAGGCGCATGCCCAGAATCAGGCCCGCTTGATCGTTGTCATTGAAGCCTTCCACCGCCAGCACATGCGGGCCGGGATTCAACGTGCCTTCCAGATGATAGATGCTCAACGTCCGCCAGTCGCTGCCGCTGCCGATTTCCTGCCCATCCAGCCATACTTTGTAGGCGTTGTCCGCGGCGATGCGTAATTCGGCCCGGACCACCGGATTTGTTTTGGGGACTTCAAAGCAATTCCAAAACCGGACCGTTTGTTTGTCGAAGGTGACCCGGTCCCAGAGCCAAAACCCAAGCCCATTGGTCACCTCTTCCGAAGGCTTTTCGGTGTAAATCGTCGGATAATTCGTGCTGTCCGCCCCTAAACCGCTATCCGCACGGGTCAGTGGGACACCTGCCGCCAGGACAAGTAAACCGAAGAGGGCGCAGCGGAAAGACCGCCCGCGAACTCCGGCAAAATTTGAAAGACACGATTTCACGGGAGCAAAAAAAATTCAGGGTCACGGTAGTCCCCCGTCTGGCCGGGGTCAATGTGATTTAACCGGCGGCGCACAAGTCATTGCTTCGTTGACAATTCGTCCTTGCCGGCCAGCAGACCGTCACCAGACCCGCTTGCGTCCCGGTTGGCCCGGAGCGCGGCGGCGGAGGGCTTGCCATCCGCATTCAGCCAGACCGCGTGTCGCCCGGAACCTATATTTGTGACCGTCAGCCAGTCATGGGCGAGGTCGCCGTGGACGATTTTGCCGTCCACCAGCGCGACCGGTTTTGTGGCACCGGCAGCCGGCAGCATGACCGTGGCCGTGACGTTGCCCGGAATATCCAAAAGCAGCTGGAAAGTTCCGGGCGCATTGCTCACCGAAATGGAAACCGGTCCGCGGATGGTCGGCACCACGCCGCGCGCACAGGACAACGTCCGGCCCAGCTGCGGCTGGATGAGAATCCGTCCGAAGCCGGCATCAACCGGGCGCAAACCCAGCACGAAGCGCGGGATCAAATTCCCCGGCGCAGCGCCCCACGCATGGTTCCAATCCATGTTCGGTTTGTCATCAAAACTCCAGGCCTCGGTCGTGATCGTGGAGCCGATGGCGATCATGTTCAGCCAGCCGCGCACGCCGTTGGTGGTCATCAGGTCGAGCGCGGTGTCCGCATCTCCGGCGGCGAACAGCCCCTCCATCAGATATTGCGCCCCATAGACGCTGCACGGTATCCCGTCATTGGCGGCGATGCGCGAATGAAGAAATTTCACCACCGCCGCCTCGCGGCCGGGCGGAACCAGTCCGAACGCGAGCGGGAAAAAATTTGCGTGGGCGGACGCGTGGGCAGTGCCGACCCCGTCCACATAACATTTCGCATCTTCGTCCCAGAACGTCGAATTGTAGGCGGCATAAACCCTGCCGGCCTTGGCCGCATAATCGGTCGCGTCACCCGTGCGCCCGAGCACATCGGCGATCCGGGACATGAGTTGCAGGCTGCGATAATAAAAGGCGTTGTTGACGGAGTTGGTCCAGTTCCGATACCTGTTTTTCATGATCACGAAGCCATCGCGATCGGATTTGGGCCAGTCCACCACATCGGAATTCGTCGTCTGCGGAAAATCCGGAAAACCTTTCATCAAAACGCCGTCCGCCGCCCAGGCCAGCGAATCAGCCTGCAACTGCTGGTAATATCGATTCAGAAAATCGGTGTCTCCCGTCTGCAGATAATCCGCCCAGGCCATGAAGACATCGTGGAATTTCCATTCCGTGGGCCAGGTCGGATTGTGCAGCAGATACTCGAGGCTATGACGCGGCAAGGTGAACTCCCGGTCCACGGCATACGAACTCAACTGGTGGATGTAGGCATCGGACTCGTAAGGCTTGCGCTCACGGTCACCATCCACATAGATGCCGTCAAACGTCAGCGTCTGCATCGAATTCCGGCACAGGTTCCAGATCCGGTTCAAGGCGGGACTGGAACAATTGAAGCTTGCGGCGTTCGTATTGAAATCCGAAAGCAGCCGCATCTGCGCCACGTCGGCGGCGGTCAATTGGCCGGGAAAATTGACCAGCTCAAAATACCGGAACGGCATCACTTTGCCGCAGCCATACGGGTTGATGGCACCGTGCGGGTACGGCTCGGTTGAGCCATGAACCGAACAGACGGGATTTTCGCCGGCCAAATCGAAGTTGGTGCTCACATAACGCACCATGCTTCCCGCCGGCGGCGATTCAAGAACGGCAAAACCGTTCGACATCTCCCCGAAACGGGCCTCCACGACCGTCGGCTGGAAAGTGCCGCTGGCCCGTACCGTGGCGTAAGCGAACGCGTCCTGCCCAAAATCAACAAACCAGCGGCCCGGCGCGGTGTTCGTGAGCAGCACCGGGGCGGCGGCCACGAATCTCAACGGATAACGCCCGGCAAAAGCGTTGGTGGCCGGGGCGGTGATGAAATGTTGCACGGCGGAAAACGGACCGTGTTGGCCCGTGCTGTCCGCCGTTTGCACGCGCCAGAAAAAATCAGCGCCGACGGCCAGCGGCGCGCCGACGTAAGGAACATTGATCGAAATGGCATTGCTGACCCAGCCGGAATCCCAGACATCGCCGCTGCCTTCATCTGCCAGTTCCCGGCTGGAAGCCACGATGAGGTGATAGCCCGTCTGCAGGTCGTTGCGAAACGACGGCTGGTAAATCCAGCCAAACTTCGGTGTCGGGTCGGCGATGACGGTCTCTTCCGGATGCTCCAGCAGATCGCAGAGCAATCCGTCCGGCGCAACGGTGGCGCGCAAGGCCGCCGGCCAGGCCAGCCACGCCAGCAAAATGCAAAAACAGATCATCCCGCGTTTCTTCGCCGCCAATCCGGACGGCGGCAGATATGTCGGCCCTTTTCTCATCGCTTGTTCATTGAATCCTGAATCACTGAATTTTCAACATATAAAATTTCTGTGCCAGGCCGGGTGTCAGGGTGTTGGTGAACGAGAACGCGTTGCCGGTGAAGGTGTTCGTCGCTTCATAGGTCCAGCTGCCCGCCGGCGTCGTCAGATTTGTCGTGCTCAACACATAACAGTTGTCCCCCGCAAAACCGTTCGTGCCCGCGAGGATCACCTTCCCGCCGCCCACCACCGTGTTCGTGATCACCGGCGCCTGTTCCCCCAACCCGCTGGCCAGGGCCACCTGATCCAACACCACCGGCGCCGTATAGTTGTAAAAAGCGACCGTCTCCGGCGCGGATTGACCGCTGGCCGGCGTGCCGTTGACCCAATGAGCTTGGTTCAACGCTTGATGATCCAAAACCGTGCTGTTGGCGTCGCTGGTGTAAATGTTTACGGATGGCGTCGCGGCGTTGTAATTGCCCACGATGCGCAGACGATAAACGTTCAGGGTGTCGCCAGGGTCGGTGTAGTTGCCGTTGCCGTTATTATCCACGGAGAAAGCGACCGTGCCCAGCCCGGACAAAATCGTAAACGTGCCGCCGTTGTAGATGCCAAACTGGCCGCTGTTATTTACGCCCACCGAAACCTTGCTGCCCGCGATGTCGTTGTGGAACAGGTCCACCTTGAATTTGGTCCCGGTGCCCGTGTACGCCGAACCGATGGCAAACAGGCAGTCCAGCGTCCACGCCGGTCCCGGCGGGGTGATCCACTGGTAAACATATTGGCTGGTCGTGCCATCAAAACGCAGCGCGTTGGTCGTGCCGTTAAAACCCGGCGACGAAAGGATGTCTGTATATTTGGGGCTGCAAAACCAGTCGCGAAACAGGCACTGATAATCCTTGTCGCCGGTGGAAATCGGCGTCGTCAGCATTCCCTGCTTGTCAAAATTGCCGTTGCGCAACACCGGCACCGGTCCCAGCGGCGTGCCGCTGGTATCGGGCGCGTTGTTCAGGTTAACCGTGCCCGTCCAGTTGTTATACGGCGCGGTGGCATCATCATGGAGATATTCATAGTCCATGTGGTAGGCGGTCACCCCCGAGTAGGTATTGCCGAACATTTTGACGCTCGCGGCCAGGATGCCCATGTTCGTTTGCAGGTAGGACTGTTGATAGCTCGTGCTGCCGCTGCCCAGCGCGCTGGCCTGCGATGAAGTCAGGTCGCAATAGAAGCTCTGGGGCGACCATGAGTCGTTAAAGAAGTGCATGGAGGAATAGACCCCCGCCCCGCCCGATGCCTGGTAGTTGAACTTGTTGCTGCTGATCTGGAAATACGTCCCGAAGAATTCATCGCCGGCCGAGTCGGAGTTCGTCTCATTATACAAATCCTGGCTGACGAAGGGCCATGCCGACGAGGCCTCGGTGCTGATGAACGTGCAATTCTTCACCACGCCGTATTCGGAATCATCCCGGAATTTTATATAATCCCCGGACACGCAATCTTGCATGATACAGTTGGACACCACCACGTCCTCGATGTCATGCGGCGCATAGATCATGTGGGCATGATCGCCAAAGGGGATGTTCGTAAAATTACAATTATAGACCTGCACGCTTCTTGTTCCGTTGAGCAATCCGATGGCCGCGTAATAGGCATTTGTCAGATTGCAGAACCAGCAATTGTTGATTTCGATGTTCCGGCACGGATTCAGAAAATTAGGGATGCAATAAACCGCCCAATAGGACACCGGACCCGTGAAATAGAATCCGTTCAATTCAATGTTTTGCGAGCCGACGAACTGGATCGTAGGATTGGCGCTGGGGTTGAAGACCGCGCCCTGCGGCGTCACGGCGGTGAGGATCAATTGATGCAGCGGGTTGCCCACGTTCGTGAAACCCATGGTATTGGCGCTGTAGTTGCCGGAAAGGAAATTGACCGTGACATTGCTGTTTTGGAGCTGGCTTTGGACCGTGTTCCAAAAGCTGGCGTTCTGATAACCGGCCGCGTTTGCCGAAGTGGAACCATCGCCCGTGCCGGTGGCGGCGGGTGCCGCCCAGTAGCCGTAACCAGCGGGAGTAATTGAGGTCACCAACTGGGTGACGGAAAGCGTCCAGTAATTCCATTGGATTCCGGCAGCGGATTGCCCGGCGAAACTGGTCTGGCCGATCCCGGCATACGCGATGGCGGGATTCGAACCATATGTCAAGTTGGTGCCCATTTGCGTGCCGCCCAGAACGTTGGTGCCCACGATGGTGCCCCCCAAATATGCCGACACCGTCCATGGCGAGCTGACGGTATTTAAAACGATCGTCAGATTGGTGGTGCCCGCAGGAATCATGGTGGTGTTGCCGAGTGGCAATGCTGTTCCCCGCCCGGCATACACGCCTTGAGTAACATTGGCCCTGATCCCCATCCACGCATAGCCGCCCGGGGGATTGTCCGTGAACCGGCAATAATTTCCAGTGGCGTTATTGGTCTGGGTTGCCAGCCCCGTAAATCCCATCGCCACCCAGTTGGGCATGCCCGTGGGCAGCGTGACCGATGCGCTCATGAAATAAATGCATCCGGACAGCGGGGTGAAGGGCAGGAGCGCACATCCGGGATTGGTATCAATGGTGCCGTCACCAAAAACGGTGGCGCTCACGCCGTTCGTGGTTGTGCAAATCCATTGCGCCCCGCTGGAACCGCCCAGCAGGTTGGTGGCAACCGTCGGCGCGGTTCCACTGATCGTGGCCGACGCTCCTCCGTTAAAGGCGTTGGAATAGATGGTTTGCGCCTCGCTGGTCAAACGCCAGAAAAAAACTATCGTTATCACCAGCAATAAAATTGTCTTCATTCGGATCACAATACGCTATAAATCACCATCGCGAATCATTGCTGCCATTTCAACCGGTTTTGGAACTGGGTATTCATCTGAAGGTGGGGATTTTGGGGGTTCAACTGAAAGCACTTTGGTGGACTTGAGGATTTACTCAAATCCGGCCGGTGTTTTCAATGGACTTTCTGATATTCCTCTTATATGGCGGGGACGGTCAAAGCGGCACAATTTCGCGATATGTAAGTTCGAAGATTACTTCAAATCCTTCATCGACACCACCGGCGAATCATCCAGTTTTGTGATACTCCCCTGCAAAACAACAAGTAGTGCAGGAGCCAACCGTGGTGTCTCCCCCTATTTTCGTTCCCATTTCAATCCTCGTCCATACCCCCAAATGGGGGTAGGTTCGGATATGCCCGGAAACGGGCAGACCAGTCAAACTGACTGCCGGGTTGTTCCGCTGATTGACTAAAATAGCCTGAGGTCTAGTTTACAATCATGAATGACATTTCCACCAACCCGACACGTGCGGAGCGGACGACTTGTTGCGTCGTTGGCGGCGGCCCGGCGGGTGTCATGTTGGGTTTTTTATTGGCGCGCGCCGGCGTGGAAGTGATGGTGCTGGAAAAGCACAAGGATTTCTTCCGGGATTTTCGGGGCGACACGATTCACCCCTCGACCATGGAGTTGATGAACGAACTGGGTTTGCTGGAAGATTTTCTACGCCAGCCGCATCAGGAATTGAGCCAGATCACCGCCCATTTCGCCGGGCAAACCATTCACATCGGCGATTTCTCGCGGCTGCCCGCCAAATGCAAATTCATCGCGTTCATGCCGCAATGGGATTTTTTGAATTTCCTTTGCCGCCACGCCAAAAAATATCCGTCCTTCCAACTGCGGATGGAAGCGGAGGTGACCGGTCTGCTCATGGAAAACGGCCGCGTGGCCGGCGTGATGGCCGCGACCCCCGGCGGCAAGCTGGAAGTGCGCGCGGATCTGGTGGTCGGTGCCGATGGGCGCAGTTCCACCGTTCGCGCCCGCGCGGAACTTGAAGTGATTGATTCCGGAGCGCCGATTGACGTGCTCTGGTTCCGGTTGCCCAAGCATGCGGATGATCCGGCACAGGCCTTCGGTTTTGTCGGCATCCGGCAATTCATGGTTTTGATCGATCGGGCGGATTACTGGCAATGCGCCTTCGTCATCCGCAAAGGCAGTTTTGACGAAAGAAAGGCGGCCGGACTGGACGCGTTTCGCGAAGAAATCGGGCGTTGCGCGCCGTTCTTAAGCGGACGCATCGACGAGCTAAAAAGTTGGGATGATGTGAAGCTCCTGTCCGTCAAGGTGGATCACTTGCGCCAATGGCATCGCGACGGACTCCTGTGCATTGGAGATTCGGCACACGCGATGTCGCCCGTCGGCGGCGTCGGCATCAACCTCGCGATCCAGGACGCCGTGGCCACGGCAAATCTGCTGGCGCAAAAACTCCTTAACGGCCAACTTCGCGAGACCGATCTGCAATCGGTCCAAAGACGGCGTGAAAAACCGGCGCGGCTGACGCAAAAGATGCAGGTCTTTATGCACCGGCATCTGCTCGAGCGTATCTTTGATTCGGCACAGATGATTTCGCCACCCTGGCCGATGCGGCTGTTGGAAACCTTTCCCCGCCTGCGCTCACTGCCGGCGCGGATGGTGGGAATCGGTTTTCGACCGGAGCATATCCACTAATTCATGCCTGCAATTTCTACCGCGTGGACAATCCGAAATCGTTAAACCGGCCGACCGGCGGGTCGAGGCACCAAATTAATTCCAACCAGCGCGATCCCAATCATTTCGCGAGCTGTTTGCGGATCGCCAATAATTCCTTGCGGCGGGCCTTGCTCGTTTCCGGGTAATTCATCTTAAGTCCTTTCAAGGTCTCGAGAACAATTTTTGAGATGATGAGGCGGGCGTTGATCTTGTCATCGGCCGGAACCACAAACCACGGCGCATGGTCGGAACTCGTGGCGTCCAGACAGGCTTCGTACGCCTGCATGTATTCCTTCCAGAATTTTCGTTCCGTGAGATCGGCCGGGCTGAACTTCCAATTTTTTTCCGGGTTGTCGATGCGTTCCAGGAACCGACGGCGTTGTTCCTCCTTGGACAGGTGCAGGAAAAATTTGAGAACCCGCGTGCCGTTGCTGTACAAATGCTTTTCAAGGTCGTTGATGGAACGAAACCGGTGTTCCCACAATTTTTTACCCTCAAGCAGCTCCGCCGGTAATCCCTCCGCCTGCAAAATTTCGGGATGCACCCGAGCGATGAGCACCTCCTCGTAATATGAGCGGTTGAAGATGCCGATATGCCCGCGTGCCGGCAGGCAACACGTGGTACGCCAGAGGAAATCATGCGCCAGTTCCGTCGCGCTGGGTTGCTTGAAGCTGAATACCTGGCAGCCTTCGGGATTCACCCCGGACATGACGTGTTTGATGGCCCCGTCCTTGCCGCCGGCGTCCATCGATTGAAAAATTAACAGGAGCGAATACCGGTTATCCGCGTACAGCAGGTTTTGCGAGGCCTGCAAATCTTTGAGGTGCTCCGCCAGGATGTCTTTGTAATCATCCTTGGATTTGTAAAGCGGTTTGATTTTCGTCGGCCATTTCTTGAGCTTGACCGCTTCGCCTTCGCGGACGCGAAATGTTTTGATGTCAATTTTCATAATGGGTCAAACCTGACCCATTTATTGAAACTTCTCAAAGAAAAACTTGGAAAGCGTAGGCCTCAGCGAATCTCTGCGGCCTTTGCGTCTCTGCGTTAAAATCAAAAGCTGCCAAACGCAGAGCCGCGGAGAGCGCAAAGCAACGCAGAGAAAAATTCTGCCGGCAAAGTTTTGCGTGATTGAATGATGTCCAATCCCGTCCGAAATTCCCGAGCACCTGTTTCGAGCGTAGCAGCCGACGTTAGGAGGCTCAAATTTCGTCCGTAAAAATGGAGCCTCGTCACCTCGGCTGCTACGTTCAAAAAATAGGGCAATCATCCGCCGCATGACGCTGATATGGATGGTAGGGCGCGTCACTCCGTGCGCGCCGTCGTGGTAATCCGAATATGTTCGTTCCAATAGGCGGCGGGCAGAGGACTGCCCGCCCTACCTTTCGCGAAGCGTCTTGGACTGCGCCAGTCCTCTGGCGCTTTTGTGTCTATTGCAAATGAGCCGCAGTCCGGCAAGGCCTATCCGACCGCAGTTCACGCGTCTTTCTCGCCTCCAACATTACTGCACAACCTCAAAACCACCCTTAAGCTTGATGTCGGCGGACGAGGCACCAACCAGCACCTTAAAGGTGCCCGGTTCGACGACCCGTTTCATGGCCAGGTTCCAGACCGCCAGGCATTCCGGCTTGATGACCATGGTGACGGTTTTGCTCGCCCCGGGGTCCAGATGCACACGGTCAAAGCCGCATAGCCGTTCGTCCCATACGGTCACGTCGCTGAGGTCCTGATGCGTGTACAACTGCGGAATCTCGTCGCCCGCGCGGTCGCCGGTGTTCTTGATGGTGAAACTGACGGTGATGTCGTCATTCGTTCCCGGTTTTTCCGGCGATACGTTCAGGTCGCTGTAGGCGAATTTTGTGTAGCTCAAGCCAAAGCCGAACGGCCACAGCAGGCCCGCGACATTCACGCGGTCCTTGCCGCCCGGCTCGGCGTTGGCGGCGGGCTTGGTCGGAAAGTTCATTTCCAACTGCCCGGCTGTCTTCGGGAAGGTGCAGGTCAGCTTGCCGCCGGGATTGTAATCTCCGAACAGCGCATCCACGATGGCGTGGCCGCCTTCCATGCCCGGCAGAAACGCCTGCAGAATGGCCGGACACAACCGGTTGGCCCAGTTCAACGTAACCGGACGACCGCTGATGTCCACCACGATGACCGGCTTGCCCGTCGCCGCGACCGCGCGGATCAAATCATCCTGGCGTCCGGTCAGGTTCAAGCCGGTGCGCGAACAATTTTCACCGACAGTCGCGCGGTCTTCCGGCAGGCCGCGCGGCAAATCACCCACCACCACGATGGCGACATCCGCCTGTTTCGCATCGGCCACGGCGGCGTCAATCTGCGCCTGCTCGTCCGACGTCGGCGGTTCCCACATGATTTCCGTGTCCGGCCAGTGCGCGTCAAAATAATCCGCGCCCTTCGAATAAAGGATCCTGGCCTTGCCGGCGAAGCGTTCTTCCAAGGCCTGGCGCACGGTCACGACCGGCGCATTGATGGGGCCGTAATGGTCCTTGGCGTAATCGGGATTGTCCGCGTTCGGCCCGCAGACGGCGATGGTCTTGATCTGCTTTTCATCGAGCGGCAGCAGGTTTTTCTCGTTCTTGAGCAGCACCAGCGATTCCTGCGAAACCCGGCGCGCGAACGAGACGTTGTCCGCGCTCAACACGATGGCATCGGCATTAGTCAACGGATGGTAGGGCGCGTCAAACGTGCCCTCCCAGAATTTGACGCGCAGCACATCGCGCACGCGGTCATCCAGCACGGATATCGGCACCTTGCCTTCGCGGACCAGCTCGCGCAACGGCACCACATACGTTTCCTGCGGCGTGAAGGTGGTGCGCACATTCAACCCGGCGAGCACGGCCTCCCGCACAGCATCCTTCATGTCCGCGGCGGTGTGATGCTTCTTGGCCAGATATTCCACCGCGTCGCTGTCACTGACGACATACCCCTTGAATCCGAATCGTGTCCGCAACACATCGGTCAGGTAATAATGGCTGCCCTCGATGGGCACGCCGTCGTAATCGTTGTACGAGCACATCACGCCGAGCGGATTGGCCTCGCGGATGACGCGTTCGTAGGGCCAAAGATGCAGCATCTCCGCTTCGCGTGGCGGGCAACGCGGATTGTCGCGGGCATAACCTTCACGCGCGCCCTCGTTGTCGGCGTAGATGCAAAAATGCTTCATCGTCGAGACGATTCCCTGGCTCTGCATGCCTTTGACCATCTGGATGGCCAGTTCGGACACGAGGAACGGATCTTCGCCGTAGGATTCCAAACAGCGACCCCAGCGCGGATCGCGCATCACATCCATGATCGGCCCATAGACGTTCGCATAGCCAAGCGCATGCGCCTCGCTGCCCTCGACTTCGCCGATATGATGGATCAGGTCACGATCCCAGGTCTGGCCCAGGCCGAGTTCCGTCGGAAAATCCGTCGCCTTAAAATGTTCGACGCCGCGGATGCCTTCATCCGTGAATTCCGCCGGCACGCCCAGCCGCGTATCCTCGATGAAAAACCGCTGCACCTCGTTCAACGCCCAGGCGTGCTTGGACGCCGGCCAGATGTAGGCGACGCCCGGCAGGTTTTTTTTGTAATACGGATAGCCGGTCAGGTCCTCGTCGATATTGGCAACGCCGTCATGCCAGAAAGCGTTGTGCCAGTTGGTGGTTGGCAGGTAATCCTTCAACACGCGCTGGTAGCCGTAGAGCGTGGCGAGCTGGCAGGTCTTTTCCTCCAGCGTCATCTGCGAGAGCAGATCGTCGATGCGCTTTTCAACGGGCTGCGTCGGGTCTTCGTAGATGTCTTTCTTGCCGTTCTTGTTCAAGTCAATCCAGCCGTCGTGATAGATGTCGGCGCGCGTGACGACAGGCCTGCCGGATTGCATGCATTCGTCGTAGGTCGGCGCATAGATGAGGCCGTCCGGCAGGTTGGTTACCAATGCGGTTCCGGTTCCGGCGTTGTCCCCGGTCGATTGCGCCAGGCCGGTCGCGCCGGTCAGCAACAGGCCGGAGCAAAGCGCGCAAAATATTTTGTTATTCCATTTCATAAAAATCATATCAACCAAGTGATCGTTGGAATTATAACGGTTCAATAAAAATTGTGCCATTCACTTTCCGTCAGTTTTCTCCCTCACCCCGGCCCTCTCCCGCTGGGGAGAGGGTGAAACGCTCTCCGCCGCGTTCACAAATCAGTGGCTGGATTGGAGTGCGCGGCACTCAAAGAAAGAAAAAGCCAACATGGCTGTTCCCTCTCCCAGCGGGAGAGGGTCAGGGTGAGGGAGAGAATGTGGCACACACAACGCCTACAGTCTGTTTTTGATGCTCCAGCCGTTGGTTTTCACGCCGGGTAATCCTGTTCCAGCCGCGCAAATCGGCCAGCGGCCTCCGCCCACATGTCTGATTCCGCCGGTTCGTAGGTCGTGATCGAACTGGAACAACGGACGGCCTCGCGGATTTCCGGCAATGAGCCGATTTCGCCGGCAGACGATGCCTGAACCAACAGGTTGCCCATGATGGTGGCTTCCGTCGGGCCGGCCAGCACGGGCCGCTGGCAGGCGTCGGCGGTGAACTGGTTCAGCATGCGGTTTAGCGAACCGCCGCCGACAACGTGGATGACATCGATGCGTTCGCCGGTCAGTTCCTCCAGCCAGCCAAGCGTCCGGCGGTATTGCAACGCCAGGCTTTCATAGGCGCAACGGACCAGCTCGCCTTTCGTTTTCGGAACGGGTTGCCCGGTTTCACGGCAAAAATCCTGGATCGCGCGCGGCATGTCCGGTGGATTATAAAATTGCGCGCGGTTCACGTTCAGGAGCGAGCGCAACGGCCTGGCGGCGGCGGCGGCACGTTCCAATGCGTCATAGCCGTTTTCCCCGCCACGTCCGTCAAAGGAGCGTTTGCACTGCTGCACCAGCCACAGGCCCATGATGTTTTTCAGCAGGCGATAAGTCCCGCCGAAGCCGCCTTCGTTGGTCATGTTCAATTCCAAAACGCGCGGCGAGAGACAGGCCCGCCCAACTTCAACCCCCATGAGCGACCAGGTGCCCGAGCTGATATAGGCCCAGTTGGTTTTTCCTGCCGCCGGCACTCCCACAACCGCCGACGCGGTGTCGTGCGTCGCCGGGGCAACGACCTGGATTTTTTCCAGGCCAAGCTGGCGGGAAACGGAGTCACGCAAGGTTCCAAGCTTGGTTCCGGGGGAAACGATTTTCGGGAACATGTCCTTCGGCAGCCCCATCTTTTTCAACAGATCGCCGGCCCACTTTTGGTTCTGCGGATTCAGGCATTGCGTCGTCGTGGCGTTCGTGAACTCGGCGCCGCGCGAGCCGCAAAGGCACCAATGGATGAAGTCGGGCATCAGCAACAGGCAATCCGCCTGCGCGAGCAGTTCCGGGCTTTGATCGCGCAGGGCGAGCAATTGAAAGAGCGTGTTGAACGGTTGGAACTGGGTGCCGCTGCGGGCAAAAATTTCGGCGCGCGGCATTTTCCGGAGCGCCTTTTCCATCATGCCATCGGTGCGGGCGTCGCGGTAATGGAAAGGCTGGCCGAGGATTTCACTGTTCCGGTCCAGCAACACGTAATCTGATCCCCAGGTATCCGCACCGACCGAGACAATTTGTTTTCCGTATTTTTTCCCGGCGGCGGCGAGGCCGGTCTGGATTTCCGTCCAAAAGCGCAGCACGTCCCAGCGCATGGTATCGCCCAGATAAACCGGCCCGTTGGAAAAACGGTGAAGCTCGTCGAGCTTCATCGTCCGCCCATCCCACAGTCCGGCGACGATGCGGCCGCTCGCAGCGCCTAAATCGATGCCAAGATAAACTGACCGGGCGCGCTTCATGGTCCGATCAAACCGCGCGGCTGGATTTTTCCAGCAGTTTGGGATACGCCAGGCCGTAGATCGTGGTGGCAATAAAACCGACCAGCGGCAAGGCGAAGGAAATCATCACGCTGTGGTAATGATCCCACAGCCAGCCCATCAGCACCGCGGAGATCGAGCCGGCGGCGCCCACGGCCATCACATGAAATGAAGCCGCGATCTTGGTCTGCACGCCGAGGTTGCGCAAACTCATCGCAAAGATGAACGGGAACATGATGGACATGAACAGAAAGCTGAAGGGAAGAACCATCCAGGACACCAGCTTGATGTCGGCCATCGCCAGCAAAACGATGATGGCGTTGACGACGCCATAGAGAGCGAGCAGCACGTTCGGCTTGACCACCCGCGCGATGGGCGCGCCGGTGAAACGTCCGATCGCATACAAGACCATGGCGAAGCTGATCACATAGGCGGCGGTGGCGTCCGGCGAAGCCGCGTGGGTGAGATTGCCATACCAGGAAAAAAGCGGAGAAACGGATTCAGTTCCGGATGCATCCTTGACCACCGCGTTTTGCACGATGTAATTCACTGCAAATGCGCCTATCCCGATCTGGGAAATGATGTAGAGGAACTGGGTGAAGACGCCCCACTTGAAATGCGGCAGGCGGGACAGCGGGGCCTTGAACATCGTGGAGTCATCCGGCTCCACGGTTTTGTTGTCGCCCTCGATGACGGGCAATTTGATGCACGAAAAGATTCCGAAGATGACGAGCACCACGCAACCCAGCACCACGTAAGGGAGGATGAGCGTGTGGAAATCCACGGGCGCCCCGGCGTCCGCCTTGTGGCCAAACAAAAGGAAACCGCCGACGGTGGGCGCGATGATGTAAGCGCAGGAATTGAATGCCTGCGCCACCGATAATCTCCCCGGCGCGCCATCCTTCGGCCCCAGCACGGTCACATATGGATTGGCCGCCACCTCGATGCACGCCAGCCCGGTGGACAAGACGAACAGCGCCCCGAGAAAACCCCAAAACGTCTTGAACACCAGCCCGGCCGGGATAAAAAGAAACGCCCCCGTCGCCAGGATCACCAACCCCGTCAGAATACTTCGTTGGTAACCGATACGGCGATTCATCAATGCCGCCGGAAAAGCCAGAAGCAGGTAGGGCAGGAAGACCGATGTCTCGACCAGGCCCGACTGCGCGCGGCTGATGTTCAGGATGTTTTGGAAATGCTTGTTCAAGACATCCAGCATGGCGTGGCAAAATCCCCAGATGAAAAACAGGGATGCGACCATGAGAAATGCGAACACCAACGGGTTGCGTGTGGATTTCATTTTGGGATCAACGAATTCTCGCGGTTAGCCGGCCGGCAATCAATTCGTTTTATTTTCCTTCAAACTTGGTCGGCCGCTTTTCCACAAAGGCGGCGATGCCTTCGCGGGCATCCGGAAATTCCAGACAATGGATATAGGCTTCGGTTTCGGCCCGATGAGAAACCTTTAAGATCTGCCCGTCGATCGCATGGAGCAGGAGCTTGGTCTGCCGGAGCGCCTCGGCGGGTTGCGCCAGCAACCGCTCCGCGAACTGTTGCGCAGATTTCATCAGCATGGTGCCGGGCACAAGTTCGTTGATCAGCCCCCACTCCAGCGCCTGGTTGGCCGTGATGGGTTCGCCGGTCAGGCACATCTGCAACGCGCGCGATTTGCCCACGAGTGCGGCCAGTTGCGAAACGCCGAAACCCGGCGGCCAGCCCCGCTTTATCTCCGGCATGCAGAAACTGGCCGCGTGCGACGCAAACCGCAGGTCGCAGGAATACGCCACCGTGCATCCGCCGCCATGAGCCGGCCCGTTGACCGCCGCAATCACCGGCTGCGGCAGCCGTTCCAGCGCGAGGCAGATATTTGCCTGCCGCAAACTCAAGATGCGCGCCTCGTCCAGCGACAACCCGGCGACGGCCTTCAAATCAACCCCGCCACAAAACGCATCGCCCGCGCCGGAGATCACCACCACCCGCACCTCCTGCGGATGCCCGGCCAGCCACGCCACGAGCCGTTCCAGTTCATCCGTCATTTTGATGCTGATGGCATTGGAAGCGCGCGGGCGGTTCAAAGTCACATTGGCGATCCGGTTGGCGACCTCCACCGTGATGGTTTCCAAAGCGCCAAGTTCGCCGGTGACGGGCGGGAGATTCATCACACGCTCTTCTGTCTTAAGCGTCTGCATCACATTGGCGACCAGACGGTCAAGCCGGACCATTGCGCGACGATGTTTGCCCCGGCCGATCTCGCGGTCACCGGCAAAAGCCTGGATATCGAAACCCACACGGCGGCCGTCCAGCTCCACCACCCGTGCGACACCCCGCACGGTCGAGCCCAGCATCGCCGCGCCTGTGTGCTCCACCTGCACGTCCACCCCGACAGATTCCTCCCCGTCTTCCAAAAAAGGCCGCAGCACCTCGCGCGCTGCCAGTTCCATGAGCATGATCATGCTGGGCGTCGCAAACACCGTGGCCTGCGGGACACCGCCCAATGTGATGGTCATCGTCGGGTCAACCACCCAGGTCAATTCGCCGGTATCGCCAATTTTTATGCCTGGTTTCATTTTTAGATCATCGGAAGGCTGATGAATTTATTTGCAGGATTCAATCAAAACTCTTCCACGTACGGCTTGCCCTGGTACCAGGCGATCATGTTCAAGACGAGATAGTTCCAGTCCTGGAATCCCGCATTCATGACCGGCTCGCCGTTTTCCGGCAGATAAAATTCGTGCGTGATCCCGTTCTTCTCGAAATCCATGCCGATCAGCTTGACGGTTTTTTCCACCAGCTCGCGCGCCTCCTTGTCGTAGCCATATTTCACCAGGCCGCGGAAGGCGAAATAGTTCGCATTGAGCCAGATCGGGCCGAGCCAGTTGGAGGGATTGCTGGTGGCGCGCACGTCGTACATCTTTTCCATCTTGGAAAGGGAACGGATGCCGTACGGCGAGGCAAAGGTATTGGTATCGAGCATGTTTTTCTCAACCATTTGTTTCGCTTCTTCCGGCGTGGCCACCCCGGACCACATGGCCAGGAAACCCGACCAGACACCGATGCGTTGGATCAGGCAATCCCAGGCGCGCGGCTGGCCCATGTGAAATTGCCACGCCTTGTCCAGCGGCTGGGTCACGGGCCGGAGATTCAGGTCCACGCTGTAATAAAATCCGTCCTTGGGATCCCAGCAATGTTCCCGGATGGAATGGAGCAGGTCATCCGCCTCCTTTTGATAACTGTTGCCGATCTCAGCCTGGTTCAAACGGCCGGCGAGATAGACCATCGATTCCAGTTCCTTGTACATGAAACAATTCAACAGAATGGAGCCGGAGCTTCCGTAAGGCCGGAAAAATGTGCTGGGGTCGTTGTCCACGCCAAGAAATTCATCGGTCTGCCAGAAATACAATCCGGTGGCCGGATTGCGATAATGGTTGTAGTAGGCGTTCACAAACGTCTGCATCTTGGGAAACTCGTCGCGGAGCCATTCGGCGTCGCCGCCATTGATCTTGACGAGAAACGCGGCGTGCTGGGCGAGGCACGGCTTGTGCATGTTATGCTGCCACGGGATGAAGTTCGTCTCGTTGTCAAAAAAACCTTTGCCGTTCGGATTGATGACCACCGGAATGTAGCCGCTGCTGGCGACATCGAGAAAGTTCAGGATGCAACCCTGCTCATATTCGACGGCGGCTTTCTTGTCGTCGTCCGATCCGTTTTCCAGAAGGATCTGGCGCAGGGCGATGTCCGTCAGCCAGGAATCCCAATCCCACAACTGGTCCTGATACGAACTGTTCCCCGGCGTGATGAAGCCGTGCTTAAATTTTCCCTTCGCCGGTTTGAACATGCCCTTGTAATCCTGGAAAATGTTCGACTGGATGATGCCGATGTAATGCTGCATTTCCGCCGGCGTATCGGCACCCCTCGCCACCAGGGCTAGGCAACCAGCAATCAGCAAAATGATTTTTTTCATAAATTATAAAAATTACGGACTAAAATAAATTTTTGGCATGGCAGTATCCTGAATTGGTGGGGCGAGCGTCCTCGCGAGCCGCTTAAACCGAAGGCTCACGACGGCTCGCGAGGACGCTCGCCCCACCAGTCTCCCAAAACAAAGACACTACCCGCAATATCATCATTCTTACGGGCGGCATTTACACTAAAATAAATACGCCTTCACTGCACGGCTTCGGAAGATTCAAATTTGCATTCCATGACGTTGCTTTGCCGTTTCCAGATTGTTTTGCCGTTGTCAGGCAGGCGCACGGCGAGTTTGGGGATGGGGCCGCCTTCCGTCACCTTGAGCGTGAAGATGACCTTGCCGTCTTTTCGTTCAAATGAAATGTCGGCCCGCACCATGCCCCGGCTGGTGCGGATGGGCCAGTCTTCCAAATGGTAGCCCGACCAGGACGGCGGCACGCGCGGAATGATGGACACTGCTTTCAAAGCCGTGTCATCGACACCGGCGATGAGACGCGCCACCTTGAGCGGCTCCGAGACATTGACCAGATTGAGCGGCCCGCAGCCGGCGGTCAGTTCAATCTGGCCTTGCGCATCGGGCGAATACATCCGTTCGTAAAAGTAGTAGGGCGAGAGACGTCCATAAACCTGGTTGGTATAACTGAAGATGACGCCGGGGGAATTGAAAGTTGTCTGCGCCAGAAAATCGACGCCATGACCGGCCATCGCCACTTTGTCGAACAACAGCATGTCTTGCAGCGCATAGCCCTGGCCATAGGACGGGCTGGTAAGCAAACCTTTGTGCGTATAGTTCATCTGCGCCCAAAAACCGTATTTATCAAACCGTTCCTTCCGCTGTGGAAATGCGTAAAGTTCATCGAAAGTTTTGCCCCCGTAAATCACCGCGCCCTGCCACGGCCAGAAGGAAGAATCAAATCCCAGCACGTCGGCCGACATGGAAACCACGCCGTTCAGACCGCCGCTGCCCCCGCGAGTGGCACTGTCGGTATCCGTCTCGTTCGGCTTCATTGTGTTGGTTTCAATGCCCCAGATCCAGGAACCCTTGGCATTGATCAAATATTTTTCGATATTGCCAAACAATGTTTTAGCGTCCTTGCGCCATGTTTTTGCGTCGGTATGATCTCCCGCCTGGTCCTCCATTTTGGCGGCGCTAAACAACGCGAGCGCGCATAAATTATTTTGGACCACATTATAATTTTCATGACCCTTGCCCCCGCCGAATTCGCCGGAGCCGGGAATCAACGGGCGGCCGGATTCCAGAAAATGGTGGATGCCGCGCACGGGCGACGATGGCTGGTGGAGAAATTCATAAAGCCGCTGGCGGAACGGATTTTCCGGCGGCAGCCGCTGCCACAAGGCAACCATGCCGATGATCGTCGCCGTCTGGCCATCCATTTCCGAACCGCCCACGCGGCCTTCCCGCGGATCGATGAACCGGGGAAAGGAAACGAAGCCATCGCTGTTCGTGCCGACATAATCCATCATCAGTTGGGCCACCTGGCAGGCGTGTTCGTAATAACCCCACGCGACCAGCTCCCGCAGGAAAGTGCCGCCGTCGCGCGTCCACATGGTTCCATACCAGGGCTGGTTCGTCGGCGAGGCATTGAGAAACCCCACCGGGAATGTTCCGCCCGGGCTGGAAACAAAATCCAGAGCCAGCGTTCCCTTGAATGATTCCTCCACTTCCTTGCTGAACAGGCCGGCCGTATCCGGGCCGAGGAAAGTCAGCTTGCCAGGCCGGTCAGATTGCAGATCAAAGGCAGTTGAAGACGTGTCCGCATGAACGCCATTGCAGAAAAACGCGACCGCCAAAGCGGCGACAGAATTAAGTATCAGTCTCATGTTGAAAACAGCAGCGGGTTGGACGCAACCGCGCAACCAACGGTTGCATGCTTTCGCGTGCAGGTTGATTGCGAAGTTTACAGACCAGGAATTTAACCGTGTAGATATCCTGCCTTTTTTTGCAGATTTCTGATCGACAACCAGATTCAATGTTTACCAGTGTGCACCGGGAGAGGTCACCCCCGCCATATAAAGAGCCGCTAAACGTGCATTATTTTTTTGAGTATAGAAAGCCGGCAGGCTGGCAACGTCTTCATATATGTATAGATTTCGCAATCCGCCTGTACCCGTTGGATCAGCCCACGAGTGAAAAGAATACCACGGGGTGGAACTGGTGCTCCCGGTCTTGCACCATTGGGCATGTCCATCACAAAACACTTCGTTGCCACCGGGGGGTATGGGTGCTCCGCCATTCCTGTGCGTAGGCAGGAAGGACCAGCCGGAGGCACTGGTTTCCGAATCCGTGGGCGGGGAATTCCAGTTGAGACCGTCAGGTTGCGCCACCACATCGGCACACAAACACCAACCGTTTTGTGACGTGCTCGTCTTGACCGGGCTGCCGGAAGGCTCGGGGCTTTGGTCATTGGCGACGGCATTAATCCAGTTGGTTATCCCGCCATAATACTGCATACCGAGCACCAGCTGGTTGCCGGCCCATTTGTTAAAACCCGGACGATCAGGACAGCACCAAACATTTGCTCCACTGATTTGATCGACGGGCGCCTGCAAACTACGCCAGGCAGCAATGCACGGATCGCCGCTGTTTATCTGGAGCGGATACAAGTTGATGCTGGCGGGCGGCACATAGTCGTTGCTATCACCGGCATAGACCAGTGCGGCGGTGCCGATTTGTCGCAGGTCGCTCAAGCATTGAGCACGCTTGCCACGCTCCTTCGCCTTGGCCAATGCCGGCAACAGCATGGCCGCCAAAATGGCGATGATGGCGATGACCACCAATAATTCAATCAGCGTAAAGGCTGCGGGTTTGCCTGGCCTGGCTCCCGGAGGTTGTATTTCTTTCATGACATTCACTTCGTGTTTATTTTTCCCGCCCGGCCGCGGTTTAAATTCCGCGGCCGGGCATAAGATGCTTGTTGTATCGACATTAATTCGTATTGCTCAAGATATAGAACTGCTGCGGTTTACTAGTGTTGAACACGTTGGTCCCGGTAAACGTAAATCCAAACGTGGCGCTGCCGTTGGTGGTGATCACATTGGTCGCCACCGGGAGCCACTGACCCACCGGCGTCGTCAGGTTCGTGGTGCCAAGCAGGTAATAAGTCCCGCCTGTCTGCCCGTTGGTCGCGGCGATCGACACGTTCGCGCCGGCAATGTTGAATCCGGTGATGGCCGGCTTATTCGTCGGAATAATGACCGCATTGGTCACAACCACCGTGACGTACGAGATGTTGGTGCCATACGAGTTGGTCATGACCAGGGCCACCACGTTGCCATTCCAGCTGATGGGCACGCTGGCAACGCTCAGGTTGGCGGTCAGTGGCGCCAAAGTGCTGCTGGTACCTGATCCAAGTACGGCAGCAGTGTTTGTGTTGATCCAGGAGTAACCGAAGTTCGGCTGGCCGAAGACGTTCTCATTGAATGACAGCGCACTGCCCGCCAGTAGCGTGACACTGGCCGGCAGCGAACTCATCGGGTAAGGCGCAGCCCCGCCGGCGGGCGCCACCTGGGTCAGCGCCCAGTAATTCCATTGGACATTGGTACTGGCGCTCGTCAGGGTGGTCTGGGTGATGCCAACCGCACCGATCGCCGGGAGGTTGGTTGAGGCATAATTAGTTGTCCCCGCCAAAACGCTATCTACGTAAGCGGACGCTTTCCAATTATTGGTTGTGGTATCCAATAGGACTTGCACCGTATGGGTGCCGGTGTTGGGAGAGTAAAAGTTGTTCTTGTTGGCAATTCCTCCATTCCCGCCGGACCCCGCAAAGTACTGAATGTTGGTGGTCGCTTCAGACAGGATGATCCAATCATAACCGCTCGCAACGTCATCACTGAACCGTCCGTGACCGCTGGCTGCATTCGTGTTCACGTAATTATGCGCAAAGCCAAGCCCGACCCAGCTGCTCGGATTGCCGTACCACGTCAATGAAGCGGTTATGGTATAAACATAACCAGGGTGAGGCGTAAACGGCACCACCCAGCTATCCGGCGCCGCAGTCGCATCGACGCCGTTGGCCTGCAAGATGCCGGGGTCATTGGTCCCCAATATATCAGCCCACACGGTATTGGTGCCACCGACCAAAAGGTTGTCCACCGTCAATGGCATGTTCCCGATCGACCAATTCCCCCCGTTGAAATAATTAGAATAGAGGATGGAGCTGGAATAATCCAACGCCACCGGCGGGGCCGGATTGAATAATACGAAGGTCACGTTGGTGGAACTGACCGGGTTGGTGACCACCAATTCAATCTGATCACCGCTGAGGCTGGAGGAAGCGTTCGGAATGCTCAAGGACACGTTCAGCGAGCCGGATGAATTGGTCCCACCGGAACTGATCAGGGTAGCCGTCGTCAGGTTGGTCCAGTAGTAACCAATCGGGGAGGAACCGGCAACGGTCATGGGAATGGTCAAGGTCTGGTTCGCCAGATATGAGAAATTGGTTCCCGGCACAGGAGTGGCAAAAGTGAGCGGAATCGTGGAATAGACCGCCGAATAATGGGCAACCACCGACCCGATTGAAAGCGCATGGCTATAAATCGCCACATCAGAGATGTTTCCAGTAAAGGGAACATTGTAGTCGGCAGCGCCAACCCTTTCTCCTGCTCCAATCGCCACCGGCATGCCGCTTTCAAAAAGTCCCGCCCCGGACGGGATGGCTGTTTGCGCCGCTAAAATGCCGTCAATGTAAAGTTGTATCACCCCATGGACCTGGTCACACACACCCACCAGATGATGCCAGTTAAGGTCGGGGGCCGAGTCGGCCGCGTTGGTATCATCCGCCGAGTAGAGCGTACCGGCCGCACTGCGAACGTAGAACTGGTAGCGCTTCGTGCTGTTCGTATCCACGCCCAGGAAGAATGTGCTGGACTGAAACAGGCCCTGGCTGACAACCGGGGCACCGCCGGTACCGCCATTGCCGCTGAGACAATTGGCCCACGCCTCCACGGCAAAGGTCGCACTTGTTCCATTGGTAAAGGTCACCGCCAAATCCGAGTTCTTGACCAGTTTCACACACTGCGGCTGCGGCTGCGCTCCGGCGGCCGTCACATACATTGAGGGTTCCGACATTTCCGCAGAATTATATCCGGTCTGTTGCAGCAGGACATTGGTGTAAACGCCATTGTCGCCACTTGCATAATCACTGCAATTGGAACCGTCATCTCCGCTGCCATTATCCAGCTCATTGAGCCGCCAGAAATTAAGCGGCATATCCCCCAGCACGGCTTGCGGATAAGCCGCGGTCGGCGTGGCCAGATAGGTTGCCGTCCAGGTTATGTTGGTCGCGCTAAAGCTGTTGGACACAGTGCAGGTGTAGGTGGCCGGACTGCTCGCAGTGCAATTCGTAAATGCGAGGCTGGCATTCGTCGCCCCGCCGACCGCCACACCGTTGGTCAGCCAGTAATAAGAAATCGGCGGCGCGCCAACTGCCACCATTGAAAATTGAGGGCTTGATCCCACATTACCGCCGGATCCGGCGAACAAGTTGATCGGCCCCCCCACGGTCGTGGGTATCGGATTCGTCAAAACCGTCACGCTGGCAAAGGAACTCGTGGCCGAACCGTAAAGATTGGTCACAATCACATAATAATTGGTGAACATATTCAAGCTCGAGATTGGATTGATCACCAAAAGATTGGTATTGGCACCGCTGACATTATTAACACCATTGGTGAGCGGAAAACCGTTGGCATACCACTGGTAGGAGAGCGGCCCCGCAATGACATTCGTATCAGCCAACACCTTGACGATGTTGGTGTAACGCGAACCGCCACCCACAATGATCGACGCCGGTGTTGGCTGCTGGCTGATATAGGGAGCGTAGGTGGTGACAAGTGTGAAATTTTGCCATTGGACAGTCGTCGGAGCCGTCACGGCGGTTTGGGTGATGCCAGCGGAAGCGATCAACGGATGGGCGGCATAGGTAAAGTTTGTCCCGGCTTGATTGCCATTAACATAAGCAGCCATGACCCAATTGCTGCCCTCCGTATCCAAAAGCAAACTCATTGTATTCGTACCCGGGCCCGGCGGGAAAAAGTTATTTCCACTGAACACCGGGTTGGCTGCTTTTGCTCCGCCAAAAGCCTGCACGTTTCCAGTCCCTTCGGTTATGATTTCCCAATCAATACCAGCCACAGCGTCGGAATATCGCCCATTGCCGACAGGTTCAGTTTGAGTATAAACCTGCGCAAAACCCGCACCGACCCAGTTATTCGGGTTATTGGTGAATGACACCGTAGCCGTCAGGAGGTAAACATAGCCGTTGGTCGGCGAAAATGGCAAAACCCAGCTGGTCGACGCTGTTGTGGTATCGATGCCATTGTCCTGCAAGTCCGCAGTGTCACCAGTTCCCAGGGTATCCCACCACACTGCGGTGTTGGTTCCGCCAGCGTAGCTGTTGGCCACCGTCGGCGGCAGGTCGGTGATGTTCACCGAAGAGCCGATCAAGAAGTTGTTGGAATAAATGATCTGCGCATTCGCGATCGAGCAGCCGAATGTCACCAGCAGTAACGCCAGCAGCATGTTTAGGGTTTGTTTCATTTTGGTTTTTGGGGTTGGGTTCAAAGATTCAAATCGCTTTATCGCACGCCGTTGTCAGGTTCGGTTTTCGGATAAAATTGTGAAGGGCAGGTTGGAATGAATTACACAATTCGGTTGTTTTCTAGGAGATTGATGACTCAAGCTAACCTAGCAAGCCTGCCCCGTCCATACCCTCAAATGAGGGTATGGGGCAGGCGGGATTAGCTGTTCTACGGATGCAGATTTGTTGAAATTTCCAATATTTATGGGGTTGGAATTGGGAATTTTTGGCGTGAGCGTTTATCAGATGGCGATTTTTACGTCATTCAGGAGCCTTTAGATGATTAAAAAAATCGCCCCCCTCTATACGCTACGCCGGAGCCGGCCAAAGACGATAATTACGTGAGGTAATCTGGCGGTATGGCCAACCTAAAATCAAAAAGTTTGGAACGTGGCATGCGCTTCCAACCAGCCCAGGTCGCCCATATTCCGCTGCGAAACTGTCCCGATGGGATCCACCCATTTGGCACACCACTCCTGTTGGGGCGTTGTCGAATTGGCATTGGCTGCATTTCCACTGCCAACCGTCCAATCCGGCCCCATTCCCAGCCAGCGGTGAGCTTCCACATGACCATCGCCGAATGAAAGCACCCCGGAACCTCCATGGTTGTTACCCGGCATATTATTGCAAGTGGTGGCGCCTTGAGCCGGAGGAGGAATCGCCAGCATACCATCATCGATGCTTTCGCCCCGCTCTTCGATAAAAACAAAAAGGTCGGAGGCGCCAACGGGCCCGGACATTGAAGTGGTCTTGGTAAAAACTTGATAGCCTTTAAAACCGCTGTCATTAGTCCGGTTATAGCCGACCCAACTGCTCATGGAGATGGTGCGGACAATCCGGGAGCCCGGATAACTCTTTACCTGAACAAGGTTTGCCGGACATAGAAATATTCCTGGTTGTCCACTGGTGTACGGGGCAATGGTGCTGTATTGCGAACTCGACAGTAGAAGTGTGTTGGTGCTGTCGGCATCTCCGGTGCCGGGTGTGTCCCCGGTATTCGGTACTGATCCGGTCGGATCTTCCCAGCCGGAAATCCAATTCTCATTCTGCACCCATGCCCTTTCATCCCTCCAATTGTTGCCGGCGGTGAAATCAGTATAGTCACCGGCATACAGGATCCACGCCTTGGCCAGCTGGTTTCCGTTTGCAATGCAGGATACTGTCTTGGCCCGGGTCTTTGCAGCCGACAACGCCGGTAACAGCATTGCGGCCAAGATCGCGATGATGGCGATGACCACCAGCAGCTCAATGAGGGTGAAGGCGCCATCATCCGTGATTGATGACCAACGCTTGGGGCACCCGTCGCGCTTTTTCTGGTTCATCATCTCTGGCTGCATTTGCAGACTGCTCATATTCGTTTTGGTTCAATACAACAGCCGGTAAAACACCGCGCCGTTGGCCGGGTTGACCGGAATCACCACCTGATTGGTCAGCGCCGAGCCGGCTACATTGATCCAGTTGGTACCAAGGCCTGTACTCAGGGAGTTGGTTTGAACCTGTAATTGCCAGCCGAGATGGTCGGTCGGCCAGCTCAGATAAAGGCTGCTGTTCGACTGCAATACCATGATGTTTGTCGGAACCAGACTGACGACCTGTTGCTGGGTGAGCGCCCAATAGTTCCATTGCGTAACTCCTGGATTCAAGTTTTGACCAATGCCGGCGAAATTGATTGGCTGGGCGGCAAAGACGGCATTGGTACCCATTTGCGTGCCATTGATAAATGAGGACGCCGTCCAAGTGCCATAAGTGGATGTATTTAAGACCAACTGCATGGTATCCGTTACCGGCGGAATCGTCACCGTGCCGAGTGCGCCCGCCTGGGTTGACGTTCCGGCCCCTACGTAAAAGGTTCCATTGGCATTTTGCACAGTCATCCACGTATAACCAATCGGAGGATTGTCCGTGAACCGCGCGAAACCGGGATTAACGCCATTCTGGGTATCGAGTTCGGTGAAGCCCATCGCCACCCAGTCACCCATGGTTGACTGCGCCGTCAGCTCGCCGACCATGGTATAAATATATCCCGGCTGCGGTGTGAACGGCAGAACCGCGTTGCCGCCGTTGGTTCCCAAATAGCCGTTCGCAAAAACGGTTCCACCAAAATAGGCATTGTTGGTGAACAAACAAATCCACGTGGCATTGGTGTTGAACGCGGCGTTGATCGCCGTCGGCTGGGTTCCGTTGATCGACCACCCGCCTCCGGCGCTGAGGGCGAAGGAGTTGGAATAAATGATGGGGCCACTCAATATTTGCGCCGGGGTCGCGGCGAACACCGTGGTGACCAAATTGGTCGAACCTTCGGCGTTGGTGACGACCAGTTCCAATTGATCGCCGTTCCAACTGCCGGAAACGCTCGCGAGGGTCAGGGTGGCGTTCAACGTCGCATTGCCGTTGGTTGAACCCGAGGCGATGAGAGTGGCGGTGTTCAAGTTGGTCCAATAATAACCCACGGAGCTTCCACCGAAGGCAAACGCGGGAATCGTGACCGGCCCGTTCGCCGTGTACAAGACGTTTGTCGGTGGCAATTGACCGGTAAAATAAGGAGTAATGGGTCCGCCATAGAGAGCAGCCACCTGAGCCGGACTCAAGGCATAGTTGAATATGGCCACATCGTTAAGCGCCCCCAAAAACTGGTTGTTGACGCCGTTTGCCGTGGTTTGGCGATTGCCGATCATGATTGGAAGCGCAGAGTCATTCTCCAAGCCGCTGCCCGGGGGGATACTGGCCTGGCCGGCCAAAGCGCCGTTGATGTAAAGGTTAATCACGCCGTTGCTCTCATCGCACACACCCACCAGATGATACCAGGTATTGTCCCCGCCTAATTGGCGTGTGCTACTGGCGTTATAGGCGGTACCGACGGCATTTCTCACCTCAAATCTCGCGTCACCGCCCGCCGCGCCGTTATCCATCGAAAACTCCTCCCCGTTAAAGTAGCCCTTGGACACCATGCCGCTGGGGGATGCCTCAGACCCGCCATTATCCACGCCGCCATTGGCCCAAACCGATACCGTGAACTCGGCATTGGTGGGGGCGCTGAAATCAACACTCGGGCCGACGATTGAATACGCGTCGGATGGACTGGGATCGTAACCAAAAATGGCTGAGGTATCGGCCGGATCGTTAACCTGATCGTATCCAACACCGGAATTGGCCAACTCGGTATTGGTGTAAATACCGTTATTACCGCCGATGTATTCGTCGCAGATTTCACCGTTGTTGTATTCATTTACGTCGAGGTTTGTTTCATTCAAGCGCCAATAGGCGACCGGCCCGTAACCCATGACCCGGGACGGGTAGGGCGCCGTGGGCGACGGAATATACTGCGCGCTCCAGGTGTTCGTTGCCTGGCCAATAAAGTTGCTGGCGACACAGGCGAAGTTGGTGGCACTGTTCAACTGGCAGTTCGTGTAGGAGAAAGTCGCGTTGGTCGCGCCGCCAACGGTCACGCCATTGGTCAACCACTGGTAAGAGATCGGCGACGCCCCGGAGGCAGCGACCGAGAAGATCGGACTGGAACCGGGGTAATTTGTCCCGCTGATATTTGTCGCCCCGAACAATATCATCGGATTCGTATAGGTGACCGGGTAGGCGGCCGTGAAGACCGGATTGGTCAGGACCGTCAGGGATACCGGCGGGCTGGTGGCCATACCGAATGAGTTGCTCACCACCACATAATAATCACTGCCTGCATTGCCGGGTAATACGGAACTAATCACCAAGGCATTGGTATTGGCCCCGCTGACATTGCCGCCGTTGACGATTGCCACACCGTTGCTATACCACCAATAGCCGAACGGCGGCGTACCACCAGCCACGACCCTGTTGGTGAAGTTGGCACCCTGGTTGACTGTCGCCGATACTGGCGGGGTCACCATCAAAAAATGTGAGGCATACAGCGTGAGCGACGTCCAGGTGAATTCATTGTGGCTGTTCAGCGCACTTTCACTCGTTCCCAGCCCTGCGATGGTCGGGTTTGAAGCATAGGTATAGTTTGTCCCCATTTGATTACCATCAATAAAAGCGGCTATCGTCCATTTATTGCCATTATTGCCGTTGGCGGTGATTTGATTCGTAGTTGTGTCCAATATGAATGTTAACGTATGGGTTCCGCTATGAGGCGTGAAAGTGCCACCCGGTTGGCCAAGCGATGTTTTGCCGCCCCCCCACCATGAAACCGCTCCGCTGGATTGAGTCAAATAAGCCCAGTCCCAACCGTCGACATTGTCATTAAACCGTCCTTGTCCGTTAGCCTGATGGACATAGTTTTGGCAAAAACCTCCCCCGACACTGTTGCCAGGATTGCCGGAGAAATTTATCGAAAGATTCAGCGTGTAAACTAGATTCGTATACGGCGTAAACGGCAAAATGGCGCTATCCGATATCATAGTGCCGGAATTTCCGTTTCCATAGAAAGCGTTGGTGTCGTTGATTCCCAACACATCGAGCCAGGCTGGGTTATTGCTGCCGCCAAGGGCGCCGGGGAAAGGGGGGGAGTAGTCAATCGGGATAGCGTTGGTGATGTTCGCGGTACCCCAGCTGGCATCATAGCCGTTGGAATAAACGAGGACTGCCCCCACCGTGGAGTTGGTATAGCCGATTTGTGCCTGGCTGATGGAACAGCCGAGAGCAATTACGGCGCTTACAGCTAGCAGTTGGATAATTTTTTTCATGGTATCTGTCCGGGGGCAGGTTAAGGCGGGTAGAGTAATCGCTGATAAATGTGTTCAGGTGATTCGAGTTCAACAGTAGGTTGACTCAAGCGAATTGTCCATACCCTCAAATGGGGGTGCGGAAATGCGACATTGAATTCATAAAAAACACGCTTGAAATATCGATTAAATCGACCAATGCTTGGATTCCGCGATTAATGCTCGGATTCCGATGCTTATAACCATCAATTAATCCATATGCGAATCTTTGCCGGGGTGAGTTTGCAACTGAAAATCTGCGCAGATTTTTAGTTTGGCCGGACACCTTTGCAGGTCGATAACCGTCCGTTCCCACATGAAACCAAGTTTTATTCCTTTCCGGTCCATTCCATGGCCCGGTTTTGCCATGCCTCTCTGGCTGGCAATTCCGTCCTTTGCCCAACCTCTCGACCAAACCATCTACCGCGGTCTGCTGCCGGGTGGCAACCAAACATCCGATGCCCCGGCAACCATCCGGTATGGCGCCAGCGATGATATCGGCCCGGTCGTCATGCGGCTCGGACCGTTTGAAACGCAACCGGAAGTTTCCAAAATCCGCGTCAACGGAAAAAATCTGGCAAATGCCGTGACCGAACAGAGCGGTGATTCGTGGTGGGTAAAATTCACTGCAAATGTTGGGTCTACCAAATAACGTGTACAAATTTAAAAGTGTAACTCTGCTGCCCGGCTTGCTCTACCTGGTCTTTATGCAATTCGAGGTGTGTGGTGGTCTTGCAACAGCCACCGTGCCCCCGGCCGGTTTGCCGGCCATGCAAAAAATCGAGTGCCTGCCGTTGCTGCCTCCCAGCGGGACACAAACGCGCCAGTTCTCCTCCTATGACCCCTCGGGCGGCAATGAAGACGGAACGGTACCGGAAACCTGGTCCCGCCGCCTCAACGAGCGGGGCGAAATGGTTTTTTTTGACGAATATGGTCCGGGCTGTCTCTACCGCCAGCAAATGAACCTCTGGAAAAGCAAGCTCGACCCGAAGAAGACCTGGATCCGCTACTACTTCAACGGTGAGAAGGAGCCCAGTATTTCGATGACGGTTGATCAATTCTGGGGCAGGAAAGGGTACACGGCCCCGTTTGTTCCGCCGTTAAGTTATTTTGACGATCTCATAAATCCCCATCGCACCAATCTTTTAGACCGGATGGGCGTTTGCTATCTGCCGATGCCGTTTAAGAAACGGCTGCAAGTCACTTTGTCTCCGGCCATCGAGCCGCCCGGTAAAGGCGGCGCCTGGTTCCAATACACCTATCAGTTGCTGCCAGCCGATAGCCACGTCCGTTCCTGGACCAAAAAGGCGGATGTGAAGGACGTGGTAACTCAATGGCAAAATTTGGGCCAGGACCCCAAGCCGGATAAGGGCAATCAAATCCTTACCAACACGGTGACGGTTCCGCATGGCCAAAGCGCAGAGCTGCTCAATTTCCGCGGTGCGGGTTCATTGACCGCGTTGCATCTCACACTTCAACCGTTTACCGCTGAAACTTTTTATCAATCCATCATCCGCATTTATTGGGATGACGCGACCACGCCGGCCGTCGAAATGCCGTTGGGTAATTTTTTTGGCGGCGGCGGCGGCTTGTTTCCTCACCATGATCAAATTTGGAATCTGGACCTGAAGACCCTGCTTTACGGCTACAACAAAACGAATGGAACCTTCTATAGCTACTGGTCCATGCCATTTTGGAAATCAGCGCGCGTTGTGATCGAGAATCAGGATACCAACACGGATATCGGGTCGCTCACGTTGCAGGTGGACTATAAACCGGCTTCCGTGTTGTCCTATCCGGCGGAACAAACCGGCTATTTCCATGCCCGGCGCACACTGGACGCAGAAACGAATAACGCTGGCTTGTTCGTCCATTCTTTTTCCGAACGCGGCTGGGGCAAGGTCGTCGCGTTGACTTTTTTTGCGGACCACTGGTCGCCCGACGGCGATGAGTTCACGTATATGGACGGCAGTCTCACGCCGCAAATCCATGGTGACGGGTCCGAAGACGATCACAACGGAGGTTGGGGCAATGACCGCTACCACAAGCCGCTATGGGGCAGCTTCTCCCGCTGGGGTGACTTTGCGGGGATTCAACAGGATTACCGGATTTACCTGAACGACAGTTACGTTTTTCATCACGACATCAACATCCTCTACGAATGTGCTCACTTCGGGGACCGCAAGTGGGCCCAGACCGAGAGCACCGTTTTCTACTATCTGCGGGATGGAATGGAAAATCTTCATGAAACAGACGAGTTGGACGTGGGCAACGGCGACTCGGAACGCGCCCATGACTACCAAGTCACCGGCCAAACCTGGCAGGGTACGCTCACGAGCGCCTATGACGGATTTGAAAAGAAGCGCGATTTTCATGCCGTCACGGATGATGGCCGCGCTTTTACCGGGGCGAGTTCGTTCGTGGTGGGAATTGATCCCAACAATGACGGAGTCCGCTTGCGGCGTCGGGTTGACCGGCGTCAGCATGGAGTGCAATTGGCGCGCGTCTGGGTAGATGGCCGGCAGGTTGGCGAGCGGCCGTGGCTGCTAAGCGACCTCTCGGACGAGCCGGAGAACCAGTGTTGGCGCGATACGGATTTCGATATTCCGGCACGCTATACCCGAGGCAAACAACGAATTCAGGTGAAAATCCAATATGTAGCCGACCCGACTGCATCGTCGGAACTGAATGAGTTCCATTACTGGATTTATAGTTTCGGACCACAGCCGTGTTCCACTCAAGAAGCCGGGCAAAACCTCGATGGAACTGGAACATTTTAAAAAAAGATGTATCCGCACGATCTCCCTCACCCTAACCCTCTCCCGCTGGGAGAGGGCTGGGGTAAGAATTCCCCGGCAACTTCGCGTATTGAACACCTGAACCGCCCGACGCGTTCCAGTGTCAAGACGCTGCGAGCGTTTCTCCCTCTCCCCAAGGGAGAGGGCCGGGGTGAGGGGGAAGTGGTCATCCAAATTTCCAGGCCCGCACAATTTGAAATGAGCGTCGCCTTCCCCCTCATCCTGACCTTCTCCCCTGGGGAGAAGGAACAGCAGTTGCACATTTCTGCTTTCGCGAAAACCATCCGGGCCGCTGACTGGGTTCATGGGGAGGTGGAAAATTATCGGAAACCAACGGCTACAACTTATCTTGAACCGCTCTAGCGGAGAACAAAATGAGCACATATATTTTTGATCGCATGACAGGTACAACGAAAACAATCCGGTTGGAACATTCGCTAAAAAACGCAACCCTCGCATCGCTTGTCCTGCTAAGTTTGGCGCTGCCACCGGCTGCCTTCGGCGGCGCGGTGGCCGCCCTCGCCCTGCCCGGTCTGGAGACCATGGAACATCCCGAGTTGCTCCCGCTCTTCCTGCCGGATGGCACGGAAACCCGCCAGTCCAGCTCGTATGATTCGAGCGGCTCCAACAACGACGGAAATTTCACCAACGCTTACACCAAGTATGTCGACACCAATGGCGAGTATGTGATCTTTGACGCCTATGGGCCGGGCTGTCTTTATCGCCAGCAGATCAACGTCTGGTCGCGCGGCCGCAAAAAACCGGCGGGCCAGGCGCACATCAAATATTATTTCGATGACGAATCGAAACCGCGCGTGGATGCGACGATTGATGATCTATTCGGCGGCAAGATCGCGCCCTTCACCGAGCCATTTGCCTTTCTGGATCCGCGTCCGCGCTTTGGGATTCTCTACTACCCGTTCGCCTTCACAAAACATTTGAAGGTGACCACGACGGGTGACTTCAGCTTGCTGCCCGATCCGAACGGCTGCTGGTATCAATACACGTATCTGACCTATCCAAATACCAATGGCGTGACGACCTGGGCCGGGCCGGAACTGGACAGCCCGACAGTGCGGACCCAATGGACCAATCTCGGTTCCGATCCCAAGTCCGCGACCGGCAATGTCACCGTCTCCAATTCCATCATGATTCCCAACGGCAAAACCGCCGTTCTAGCGGAGCTGCAGGGCGCCGGTTCGATCGCCAGCATCAAACTTCAACTCGATCCTTACGGGCGAAAAGAATTTTACCACACCACGCTGCGCATTTATTGGGACGGCGCCAAACGTCCCGCGGTGGAAATGCCGCTCGGACTTTTTTTTGGCGGCGGCGGCGAAACCTATCCCACCTGCACCAATTTGCCGGACCTGTCGCTGCGCACCCTCTTCTACGGTTTCGATGGCACCAACCACCAGTTCTATTGTTACTGGCCCATGCCTTACTGGCATTCGGCGCGGCTGGAACTCGCCAACGACACCGGCGAGGACTTGAAGTCGGTCTCGTGCGTGATCGACTATAAGCCGGCGGACGTGCTGAATTATCCGGGCGGCCAGGCTGGATATTTTTACGCCAAACGGACGCTGGCGCGTGATCCCGGACACGGCCTGTTCAACACCGCGTTTGAGGAAAGCGGGCGCGGCAAGGTCGTCGGGCTTTCTTTTTATTCCAATCTATACGCGATGGATGGCGATGAGTTCACGTACATCGACGGCAGCCGCACGCCGCAGATACACGGCGACGGCACGGAAGACGACCACAACCAGGGCTTCGGCGGCGACGCGTATCAAAAACCGCTTTGGGGCGGACTCGTCAACGGCTATCAAACCGCGTATCGCTTTTACTATAACGATTCCTACCTGTTTAACCAGCACATCAAAATCAATTACGAGTTCTCCCGCGAAGGCGGCCACGACAATGGCGGCGAAACCGACGCCGTGGTTTTTTATTACAAGATGGCTTCGGCAGGCAATTTGTTGCTGACCGATCAACTGGATGTGGGCGACCCGACCGCCGAATCGGCCCACCAGTATTCCGTCACCGGCCAGACCTGGTCCGGAACCCGGCACAGCAGTTACGACGGATACGAGCGCAACTACGAATACGATTCCTGTGCGGACGATGGCCGCGCCTATACGGGCCACAGCGAATTCACCGTCAACATTTCGCCCGACAACGACGGTGTGAAACTCCGCCGCCGGCTCTATCGCCCGGAGAACGGATTACAACATGCGTGGGTGTATGTGGACGGTGTCCGCGTGGACGAACGGCCTTGGGACGTTTGCACCTACTCGTGCGCTCCCAAATACGAAGGCTGGCTCGATGATGATTTCGAAATCCCCGCCGCCTACACGCAGGGCAAACATCAACTGCGCGTGCGGGTGGAAAATGCCGGCGGTGTAAAATCCGGGATCAACGAATTTTATTATTGGATCTATAGCTATGTTGATCATCCGGCGACCAAAACCGCGCCGGTCAAAAATTTGACCGCTACCACGGCTGGCAGTTCGTTGGTGGAGTTGCAATGGAACGCGGCCAGGACGGCTGACCAGATAAATTATTTCCAGATCGAACGCAGCGAGACCTCAGACTTTACTCATTCAACCGTGATAGGTCGCAGCAACGCGAGCCGCTTCAACGATTCGCGGGTGAAGCCGGGGACCACCTATTATTATCGGGTCGCGGCGGCAAATCTTTCCGGAGCGGCCGGACGGTCTTCCAAAACCGTGAAGGCAACGACCGGAACCAACATGCCCGTGTCCACGGCGGTCTTTCTGGGAACGGATGAAACCACCAAAGGCAACTGGCCAACGAACAACACTTACGGTACGGATGGTTTCATCCTGCTCCGGTATTTTTATGGTCGCGACTGCCATGCCCTGCCCGATTACCTGTGTGCCGTGGATTACGAGGGGTTCACCAACCGGCAGTTGTCGCTCTGGAAGGGGGCCACGTCCTCGACCCTGCTCACCAGTCCGATCTCTTACTGTGCACGCTACCTCGGCGCGGTGGACGCCTCGAGCTCGGGTGCCATCACCATTTACACCGGCGACGCCGGGTCGCATCAACTCTCGTTGTACGTATGCGATTACGACAAAAAGGGGCGCGAAGAGTCCATCGAACTTCAGGATCTGGCCGGCAACGTTTTGGTTCCGGTAACCAACGTGGAGAGTTTTGCCCTGGGAAAATGGTTGAAGTTTAAATTCTCCGGCGACATCCGGATTCGCGTCACCAATTTGAACAATAAATCCACCGCCGTGCTCTCAGCCTTGATGTTTGATCCACTACCATGAAAAAACAAAACGATTTAGTAAGTATCATCCGCCGCCCGGGCGGATGTGTCGCCGGTTTTTTAACCGCATTTTTGATTTTGAACCGGACGGTCGACGCTACCGCCCAGCCGGCCACGGAAACGGACCCGTTCCATTTTGCTTCGGCGAAGCTCGATATCGAGCTGGATGCCCAGGCACCCGTACTGGCCGCGCTCGATGTGGATGGTCTTGGGCTTGGCAAGCGCGGAACAAATGTTCTGCACGAGCTGACTTCATCCAACGCCGATTTTACGGCCACGGTTTCAACCAATGACGGCGGAAAACAAGTGGATTACCGCCGCGTTGGCCAATCAACCGACACACCACCGCCATGGAGCGTGGCGGCGGATGAAGGTGGTATGACGTTCATTTCGCAATGGAGCGCGGCCGGCGCGCCCGCGGTGCTCTCGCTGAAGTTTGACGACACCCGGTGTCACGCCACCGTTCTGGGAATCATCAACAGCAACGGTGTCATACAACTGCCCGCGCTGCTGCACCTGCCGGGTCAAGGTTCGCTGCGGATCACGGCCACGGGCACGGAGAACGCCACGCTCGGTTACACGTCGCTTCGCAAGGGCGGAATCACTGTGACATTTCCGGCGGCCACGGCGGCGGCGCCGCAGGTGGAATATCGGCTCGAAGTGACGGCAATCTATCCGGATCTGCCCGGCATCGCGGATGACCATCGCTTTGACAGCTTTCGTCGCAACTGGCTGGACGTGTTGCAGCTCAATCCCGGCAGCCGGCAACTGGCCAACAACAGCGGCAGCACATCGTGCGCGTTCTGCTATTACGAATACGGAGACATCGCGCTGAAGACGCCGCCGTTGGCGGATGGATTGACCGCGCTGGACGTGGTGCGGCAAACCTTGGACGCCATTTTCGCCGGCGCCAAGGCTTACGGAATGCCGGCTAAAGGAAATTTTCCTGCCGAATCGTCGGACACATTCCCGTCGTTCATCATCGCGGCGGATGATTGCGTTCTCGGCGGCGGCAGCGATGCGTGGCTGGCCGCCAACTACACGAAGATCAAGGGTTGGGCGGACAAGATGCTAGCCACGGACACGAATGGCGACGGGCTGGTCAAATATATCATGAGCGGGAACTCCGGCACCTGGCCTCCGGGATTTCCCAAGATACGCCCGGCCAATTGGTGGGACACCATCGGGTTCGGCTACGAGGACGCCTACGGCAACGCACTGGCCTATCGTTCCCTTGGCTGCATGGCGCACATGGCCGCGCAACTTGGCAATACCAAGGACGCGAAGCATTATCGCATCGCCGCCAAAAAATTGAAGGCCGCGTATTTCAAGACTTTCTACGACCCGGCCACCGGCGTCATCGGCGGCTGGCGCAGCGCCGATGGCCAGTTGCACGATTATTATTTTCTCTGGGTGAACGGCATCGCCATCCGCTACGGGCTGGTTCCACCGGCCAAGGCCGGTGCCATCATGGACAAACTGATGGCAAAGATGAGCGAAGTCGGCTACACGAATTTTAACATGGGGCTGCCGGGAAACCTCATCACCGTCACCTTGAAAGATTACGTTCACCGGACGCCGGACGGCCGTTTCGGAGGCGGGGTGCGCCCGGACAATGCCGACGGCTTCCAGAAATATGAAAACGGCGGCGCCACCGGTTGTTTCGCCTACTTCACGCTCGCGGCCCTCTATGATCTCGGCCGCCGCGACACCGCCGATGCGATCTTGTTCCCGATGCTGGCAGAATACAGCCGCGGCGGATTTGAAGGGCGTAATGCCCTGGGCCTCTCGAACGACTGGCGGATGTGGGACGGCACCGCGAAAGGCTACGAAGGTTTTCTGACCGACAACTATTACACGATGCTCGCCGTTTGGGAGCGCCAATCCACCAACAGCAGCAACTCGCCAAGGTAAGCCTCATCGCCCGTCAAAATTTTAGTCGGACAATTCGAACTTATTTGCACTCGGCAAAAGTCGTCAAACGGGTCAAAACCTTCTTTGACTTGGAATCATAATCGTTCACGGCCCCGAGTGGATCGGCTGAGTAAACTCCGCCCTTTTTCCCCCGCTCCTGCATGAGCTGGGGAAACCCTTCTGTTTTACGGGAAAACTAACCGCGTTGAATTTAAAACGACCAGTTGAGAATGGGAAAACCGGTCGCCAACTCGTTGGGGAAGTCCTTGAACCATGTATTGTTCATGGCCACATTCACAAACCCAAGTTGGACGCCGCGGAGCTCCTGCGCGTAGTTCACCAGCCCCAGTTGCAGCCCCTGGCATTTTTCCGCGTAGTTCACAATCCGGGCACACTGAAAACCTTCAAACTCGCCCTGCGAAATATTTACCCAGCCCATTTGCCAGCCCACAAAGCTGGTCCGGCTGTAGTTGGCCAGACCCCACGCGACGCCCGAGTAGGAATCAGCATAATTGACAATTCCCCAGGTAAAACCGCTGCTATCGCCCGTGCTGCCGTTGATCAAACCAAGGTTGATGCTGTGCTGCGGATTTTCACCCCAGACGTCCAGTGAAAGCCCATGGATTTCCGTGCTTCGCGGGTAGATGGCGATATCCGGCGTCAGCGAAGCTTGAAACATTGCGTCCTGGGCTTGCACAAAACCGATGCCTGAACCCAAAACGATCAGTGCGATTATTTTTTTCATAATTTTTTCCTTAAGCTGTTTTCATTTGCGATTGCTAGTTAAGCATCACGCCCAGCGCCCTCTTGACCGGGCGATTACTGCGGCGGATTCGACCCGCCAGTGCCTGAACCACCGGTACCTGAGCCGCCATTGCTATTGGTTCCGTTATTCCACGATCTCGCATTGTTGGCGTTATTATTATTGTTCCAGGACCCTGAATTATTATTGTTATTATAGTTGTTACCGGGTGTATTCCCGGCCGGATTATTCGGCGTATTTCCAGCCGGATTGTTCGGCGTATTCCCTGCGGGACTATTGGGCGTCATGCCTGTTCCAGAACCCGGTGCGCCACTACCTGTGCCGCTTGAGCCGGATGAACCCGCACCGCCCGTGGAACCACTTCCACCCGTGCTGCCGCCGCCGGTGCCGCCACCACCTCCCACTTGGGCCTCAGCCCACCCGACCACGCTGCAAATAAGAACGACCAAAGCTATTTTAGTTTTCATATACGGGTTAAATAGCATTGTTCGCGCCACGGCGTTCAGTAGCTTTTTGTGCTTGGGATCCGACCAAAATCCCGAATTAAGCCCTGTGAAGGTTCAAATTGCACAGTCTGTCCGGTGCATATTGCAGTGCGGCTCGCGTATTGGCGTCTTGGAGGTTAAAGCCTTTCAGTTCTTAGTTTGGATTCCGCACTCCGCACTTCGCATTCCGAAATCCGCATTCCGAAATCACAATTTCCCCCGATAGCCGTCAGGCTCTGACCCGGAATTGCCGCCGGTATTCGCGCGGGCTTAGACCGGTGATCTTCCGGAACTGGCGGTTGAAGTTGGCCAGGTTGGTAAAACCGCAGGCGAAGGCGATATCCGTGACCTTGCCGTTTTCCGCGGCCAGCAACTGGCAGGCGCGGCCCGCGCGCAATTCGTTCACATAGCGCGGCAGCGTCTTCCCCGTGCGCAGTTTGAAAAAGCGGCTGAACGTGCCCTCGCTCAGGTGCGCTTCCCGGGCGACCTGGCCGCGTTCGACCCGGCCCGCCAGATGCGTATTTATGTGATGGCACACCCGCTGCATCCGGTCCTGGTCGGCGCCGTCCAGTTCCGGCGTGAAACCCGGGCTGGATACGGGCTTGAGTTCATCCGACTGGGCCAGCAGGGACAAAAGGGAAAGCAGACCGCTGACGCGCTCCAATCCTTCAGCCTCCGCCAGAAGCTGCATTTTTTCGGCGGCAAGGTCGCGCGTCCGGCCGGTCACCTGCAATCCGCGCGCGGCCTGGCGCAACAAGCGCCGCACCGGGGCCATCTCCGGAATCTCCAGAAAATCCCCGCCGGCAAACGTCTCCAGAAAACGCACGATGATCGCATGAACCGCCGGCTTCGCGCCGGTTTTTCGCGCCGGCCGGACCTCGTCCTGCTGCCAGACGTGCGGCAGTTTTGCGCCGACCAATACCAGGTCGCCCGGTTGCAGCGGCGTGATGTTGTCGCCGACCAGCCGGTGGCCGCTGCTCTCGAGGACCAGGGTGATCTGATATTCGGGATGAAAATGCCACGTGGCATTGTAGCTGTCGCCGCGCACGACCTCGCAATGCAACGATTCCCGCTGCGTGCGGGGTGTCTTTTCAAAGACCGGCTTCATGCCCTGATTTTAAAAGGGCGGATGGCAATCGGCAAGGCCGGAAAAGCACAAAAGTATCAAAATTCGTCAGAAAATGCGAAGCCGCTCCATGGTCCGATATGTTATAAAGACAGGATAAATTTATGGGCAAGGAATTCAGCATCATCCCGCAGACGGTTCCGCACGTCGGGACGTCGCATCGCCGCATCGTCACGCCGTTGCCGCATCCCGATTCGGTCGCCACGCTGGAAAAGCTGCGGCAGTTCGAACCCGTCTCCATGCGCGGCCAGCCGGCGCTGGTCTGGGAACAGGCCGAAAATTTTTATGTCCGCGATAAATACGGCAACCAGTGGATCGACTGGTCGTCCGGTGTGCTGGTGACCAACGCCGGCCACGGCGCGCCCGAGGTCAAAAAAGCCATCGTGGATCAGGTGAACAGCGGGCTGATCTACAACTACGTTTTCCCCGGCGAGGAACGCGCGGCACTGGTCGAATGTCTCGCCGGCCTCGCGCCCGACGGTCTGAAAAAAGTTTTCCTGCTCACCACCGGTTCGGAAGCGACCGAATGCGCCATCAAACTGAGCCGCGCGCACGGCATCAAGGTTGGCGGCACCAAAAAGATCGGCATTGTCGGCTTTGAACGCGGATTTCACGGACGCACCCTGGGCAGCCAGCAGGCCGGCGGCATGGCCGGCCAGAAGGCGTGGATCGTCAATGAAGACCCGGCCATCATCAATGCGCCGTTCCCGGACGGCTATTGGCAGTCGGATACCAGTTTCGAGACGTTCCTGAAGTCCATTTACGACCGCGGCTTGAAACCGGAAAACATCGCCGGCGTGTTGATGGAAAGTTATCAGGGCGTCGGCCCGGATTTCGCGCCGGTCGAATACGTCCGCCGGCTCGCGGAATGGTGCAAGCAAAACCGCGTCGTGCTCGTGTTCGACGAGGTGCAGGCCGGCTTCGGGCGCACCGGCAAATTCTGGGCGTTCGAGCATTACGGCGTCGTGCCCGATCTGATCTGCTGCGGCAAGGGCATCAGCAGTTCGCTGCCGCTTTCGGCGGTGCTCGGCCGCGCCGAGATCATGGATCAATTTCCGCCCGGCTCCATGACCAGCACCCAGACCGGCAACCCCGTCTGCTGCGCGGCGGCGCTGGCGAGCGTGAAAAAAATCACCGGCGAAAATCTCACGGCCAACGCCGCCCGGCTCGAACCCGTGCTGCTGGCCGGATTGCAAAAAATTCAGCGCCGGCATCCCGAGGTGGTCGGACACGTCACCGCGCGCGGACTGGTCGGCGGCCTGCAGGCCGTCAAACGCGGAAAACGCGAACCGGACCACGACCTCGCGCACAGCATCATCGAACGTTGCTTTCAGAAGGGACTGTTGATGTTCTCGCCGGTGGGCGCCTGGGGCCAGACCGTCAAGATCGCGCCGCCGTTGACCATTCCGCTCGACGCCTTGGAAGAAGGTTTGGCCGTGTTGAGCGAGGCGGTGGATGAAGCCGTACAAGCCTCGCAAGGTCATGCCCTTTTGAGTGAGGCAGTACCTGAACTCGCACCAGTCTCGAAGGCCTGAAAACGGGAATGAAGATAACCGCCAAAGCTTCACTGTGCCTCCTTTCTTTGGTCGTCCTTCATCCCGTATTTTTCATCACCGTACGGGCGGGCACGATTGACCTTTCGGGCCGATGGGATTTTGAACCGGACCCGGCCGGTTGCATGTTGGCTGCGAAACTTTTCGGCCAGCCATTTTCCGACACGATGGATCTCCCCGGCACCACGGCGCAGGCGCAAAAAGGCGGTTTTTCATACATGCCGTCAGGCTTGCCCGTGTTGCCGCCGGTGAAATTTGATCCGAAAAAAGGCCTGCTTTATGGCCGGGACATGGCGGGCCTGACCAATTCCGCGCTGGCTCATTTGTACGAGAATTTTCCCTACGTCGGCACGGCCTGGTATCGCCGCGAAGTGAAAATCCCCGCCAGCTGGACCAATCAAGATGTCCAACTGGTGCTGGAACGCGCGATGTGGGAAACCCGTGTCTGGGTCAATGGCCGTTGCATCGGCCGGCAAAACAGCCTCACCACGCCGCATCGCTACGAAATCGGCACCGCGCTCCAGCCCGGACATAATGAAATCATCATTCGCGTGGACAACCGGCGTCAACTGGCGATCGGCGATCCCCACGCGTACACGGACCAGGCCCCGACCATCTGGAACGGCATCATCGGTCGCATCGCCGTCGAAGCGCGAAACAAGATCCGGATCGACGGCCTGCAACTGCGGCCCTCGCTTGAGCTAAACGGAGTCGAAGTAACGGTGCAAACCCGCAACGGAACCGGCGCGCCGGTGACGGCACAGCTTTCGTTGCAGGCCGCGCCGGAAAATTTTCACGCCCGGAAAACTCCGGAATTGAAATTGCCCGTCGTCCTCGCGCCCGGCGATGGCGAACAGAAAATTTTTTATCCGATGGGAACGAATTATGAATTGTGGTCGGAGTTCAATCCCAAGCTCTATCGCATGCAGAGCACTTTGACCGGCGAGGGTTTTGTCTCCCAAACCGCTGGCACTTTCGGGATGCGCGAATTCAAGGCGGTGGACCGTCAATTCGCCCTCAACGGCCGGCCGGTGTTTTTGCGCGGCACGGTGAATTGCTGTGAATTTCCCGAAACCGGTTATCCGGACATGACCGGCGGGCAATGGCAAAAAATATTTTCCATCGTGAAGGCTTGCGGTTTAAATCACGTCCGCTTTCATACCTGGTGCCCGCCGGAAATCGCCTTTGAGCTGGCGGACCGCGACGGCATCTATCTGGAAACCGAGCTGCCCGACTGGTGTTTCAAGATCGGCCAGGACACGAACGTCACGGAATTTTTTCAGGCGGAAGGCCGGCGCATGATCCGGGAATACGGCAATCATCCCTCGTGGGTAATGCTGACCATGGGCAACGAATTGAAGGGCGATTACAAGGTGCTGAACGGTTTGGATTTATATTTCCGCCAAATTGACCCGCAACTGCTTTACGCCTGCAGTACTTATCCTACAAACAAAATCCCCGAACCGGCGGATGATTACTATATTTCGCAGGACACAAAAAAGGGCCGGGCGCGCGGGCAGGATATTTTTGAAGACAACCGGCCCAACACCGCAACCAATTTCTCGCCGGCCGCCTCCGCGATCAAGATACCGTTGATCAGTCACGAGGTCGGCCAATATTGCGTTTATCCGAACCTGGCGGAGATTCCAAAATATAAGGGCGTGTTGCGGGCGCCCGGCTTCGAGGCCATCCGCGCGGATTTGGAATCAAAAGGCCGTCTGGCCGAGGCGCCGGTCTACACGCACGCGTCCGGCGAACTGGCCGCCCTGCTCTACAAGGAGGAGATCGAGCGGGCGCTACGGACCACCAACCAGGCCGGTTTCCAATTGCTCCAACTGAACGATTTTCCCGGCCAGGGCACCTCGACCGTCGGTCTCTACGATGCCTTCTGGGACAGCAAGGGCCTCATCACCCCGGAAGCATTCAAAAAATTCTGCGCGCCGGTCGTGCCGTTGGTCTCGATGCCAAAATTTACTTATCAAAACGACGAAACTTTTGATGCCGGAATCGAAATCGCCAACTTCGGCCCGGCCCCGATGACCAACGCGGCGGTGGTCTGGAAAATTTTTGACGGTAAAAAAGTGATCGGCAGCGGTTCATCCACGGCGGCCATCATCCCGCAAGGCAATGGCATTTCGCTGGGCCGCATCCGGCAACCCCTGTCGGCGGTCATCCACGCCGCCGATCTCAAGCTGACCGTTCGCGTCGGCAAAAAATTTGAGAATGATTGGAGCTTCTGGGTTTATCCAAAAAATGAAACTCCGGTCGCGACACCAGCCAACAGCGTGGAAATATTCAAAACCGCAAACACCAATTTTTACAATGCCTTACGCGACGGCAAAACGGTTCTCCTGCTCCCGTCGCATTCCGGCGTGAAGTCGCCGCTGGCGGCGCAGTTTGGTCCCGTCTTCTGGAACCCGGTCATGTTTCCAAACCAGCCGGAGACGATGGGCGCGATGATTGACGCGCGGCATCCGGCGTTCGCGGAATTTCCGACCGACCCCTGGACCAACTGGCAGTGGTGGGAATTGTTGCACGGTTCCTTTGCCCTCGATCTCGACGGCCTCCCGGCGCGCGTCGCCATGCCCTTCCGTTTCGTGGACAAGTTCAATCGCAACGCGCTGCCCGCCGCGATTTTTGAGGCGCAGGTCGGCAATGGGAAGCTCCTCGTCTGCACGCTGGATGTGAGCAGCCACCTGGATAAACGCATCGCCGCCCGGCAATTGCGCCGGAGCCTGCTGGATTACATGGGCGGCAAAAAATTTCAACCGCAGGCCCGATTGTCCGCCGACGACCTGCAAAAACTGTTTCCTTAATCCGACCAAACCATAAAATTGAGAACAACATGAAAACATTCCTCACCTTCGTTTGCGCCCTCGCCGCGTTGCTGCCATCCACGACGCGCGCCGCCCTGGACGCCCCGCCGGAATTCCGCACCCAATTCTTCCAGCTCTGCGATATGGAGACGGGCAAGGTCCGCGATGAAAACAACAAGGTGCCGTTCTTCGTGGATTCCTATGCCGTCCGGTCGTTGTGCGTGGCCTACGACCTGACCGGCAACACGAATTATCTCGATGCGTGCCGCGACTGGTCGGAGCGCATGGTCGAGCATCAGGAAAAGATGACCCCAAGCGGGGCGTATTACATGCACTACAACCGCAAGCCCGGCGAAACCACCAATGATTGGTATGCCGCTGACAGCGGTTCTATCGGCATGGCGGTCTTGGCGACGGCAGTCCGCTGCCAGGGCGCGGAACAGGAGCGCTTCCTCGATTCGGCAAAAAAATTCGCCGACCTCGTCCTCAAAAATTATGTCAAACCGTCCGGCGGCATCAGCGACGGCCTATGGCATCAATCCAGCAATGAATGGTGGTGCAGCTCGGGCATTGACGGGTCGTTCCTGTTCAACCTCTACAACAGCACCGGCGACAAGCGTTATCTTGAGGCGGCCCTGCACGCCACCGATTGGCTGAATGATCTCGACCTCACCAAGGACATGCCCTTCCCGCTTTCACAACAAGGCCCGGCCATGATTTTTTATGTCATGGAAAATTATTCCGCCGGCTGGCCGTATATCACCAAGGACAAAGCCCGTAAAAAAGCCGCGATGAAAAAAGTCGGCTGGTGTTTCGATTGGATTTTCACACAACAGCTAATGCCCGTGGCGGATCGCGCCTGGCCGCCGACCAAAGGTTGGGGCCTGAAGTTCGGCGGCCTGCCGTTTCATGAATATGTTTTTGGACGTTATTTGCCCAATGGCCGGAACTTCATCAAGCCGGGCGATGCCGAAGTGCAATTGCTCGCGCCGTTGATGTTTGGCAACGGTCAACCGACGTGGGCACAAGTGTTGCCCATCTATCAACTGCCGGCTTTCACCATGATGTCCTACGCCGAGAGGCTGGACCCGGGCGCGATTTACCGGCCATTGAAGCACTGGTGAAATTGGTGAGGCGAGATGCCCGTTTCCCACGAGGAAACAGGATCACGGCTCTGACAAAAAGCTGAGAGCGTTTCTCCCTCTCCCCGAGGGAGAGGGCCGGGGTGAGGGGAAAGTCGTCATCCAATTTTTTAAGGTGGGCATCTCTAAAACGAGTGCCGCCTTCCCCCTCGTCCTGACCTTCTCCCTTGGGGAGAAGGAACAGCAGTTGCACATTTCTACTTTCGCGATGCCATCCGGGCCGCTGGCCGCCCGCAATTCGCCAAGACGTACCTTCGTTGAGTAACGGCTCATTTCAAACCATATTCACCCGCCGCGGCAGCACCGATTTCCTGCCCGGCGAAATCCGCGAGGTTGATCGCTTCGCCGAGGGTTGCGCCGGTGGGAAGTTTTTTTCCATCGGCGAGGCTTTTTTCCGCCGCCTCCAGAACCAGCGTGGCGTAAAAGCCCAGCGCCATCGGCGTCAATGCGGCTTCTCGTTCCGCCGGCGCCAGCGTGCCATTGCGCAGCGCCAGAATCTGCTGGTACATCTTTCCGGGACTGCTCAGGCCGTAACCGGTGACCGTGCCGTCCTTTTCAAAATTCCGGAACAGCGGATTGATTTCATTCATCCCTTCGGCGTGGATTTCGCGTAAACCGGGGGTGTCAAAACCCAGGTCCAGCAGGCCGTTGGAGCAGATCAACCGCCCGGACTGGACCGCGATGGACCACGCCGTGTTCGGCAACGCCCAGCCGGTGATGACGTGGGCCACCGCGCCATCGGCAAAAAGGATTTCCGTGTCCACCAGATCGTAACCTTGCACCGCGATCGGCTTGAGCGACGGCAATTTGTGCGCGTACCCGTTCGCCCGGACCCGGACGGGGATCATCCCCACGATCTTCATCAACGCGTCGGCCATGTGCACGGTCAGAAAGGAGACCGGTGAATTCTTTTCCGCATAATCCGGTGTCGCAAAAAATCGCGGCGTATGATTCGGATCGGACACCAGCAATTTATCGATCATGTAGAAAACGCCGGCCTGAAATTGGCCGTAGCGTCCGCTTTGATACCGCGACTCGGCCTCCTTGATGCGCGGATCCTCGCGCTTGTGAAAATCTATGCCGAGAAAGCGCCCGGATTTTTTCAACGCCTGGATCATCGCATGCACATCCTTGATCGTCACCGCGGTCGGCTTGGGCAGGATGACATCCACACCCGCCGCCAGCGCCGCCAGCGTCGGCGCGCAATGCAGATGGTCGGGCGTGTTAATCTGGATGGCATCCAGTTCGACGTTGGCCAGCATCTCTTCCGAAGTCGCGAACCGGCGGTTTTTGGGCACGTTCGCCAGGTCACCGAGCCAGTTCCGGTTCTGTTCGCTGGGATTGGCGACGGCGCAGATCTCCAGCATGGGTGAATACTGGCTGCGAAAATAAAGATGCTGGTAAATCTCGCGCACGACGGCGCCGGCGCCGGCCACACCCAGCCGCAATTTAGTTTTCATCGGGTTAAATCGTTCCTGTCTGGCGCAATAAAAACAACGCCAAAAATTCAGCGGCCCGCGCGATGTCCTTCACCACGATCTGCTCGGAATCGGAATGGGCCACCGCCAGTTCGCCGGGACCGAACGTCAGCACCGGCATTCCGGGATATTCCGTGGCGAACAACCGCGCGTCACACGAAACGGTCCAGCCGCACACCGGCTCGTCCTTCCAAAACCCGCATTCCTTGGCGGCGGCAATCGCATGACGCATCGCCGTCGAATCGGGATCGCCGTCAAATGCGGCATTGTGCAATTTTTCATACGTCACCGTGACGGCCTGCGCCCCGGACTCCTTGCTTTGGCAACGGCGCAGGTAATTTTCCGCGCCTCTTTCGGCGGCACGTCGCATGCGCGTCATCACTTCTTCGATGCCGTGCGTCGGAACGAAACCTTGTCCGCCTTCCAGAACCAGACTGCCTGTTGTTTGCTCGTCGCGGGACGATTTCGTTTTGCCCAGCTCCAACCGCACCGTACCCACGGTATGTTCCAATTTTGCCTTTGAAAAAATCAAACTGCGGACGAGGTGCGCCATTTTGGTGATTGCGCCATCGCGCTGGCGGATGGCACCCATGTGACCGGTCGCACCGTGGACGGTCACCTCAAAACCTTTTCCCGCGCGGCGCAAATCGTAATGTCGCGCTACCAGCGGTTTTTCGGTGGCCGGATCAGCGACCAGGGTTTTGTCGCCGTAAATCCCGATGTAATTGGCGAGGCCGCTCTCCAGGCAGTCGCGCACCAGCAGCTCA
>Ga0210388_10000235_pt1 | contig 49057 bp, 63 predicted proteins | sample IncBWC19OmetaG_FD_155485 | JGI IMG/M metagenome (GOLD analysis project Ga0210388, IMG submission 155485) | Forest soil microbial communities from Barre Woods Harvard Forest LTER site, Petersham, Massachusetts, United States - Inc-BW-C-19-O ...
AGTCTGTGCCTTGATGCCCTCTTTACTGAATGGCCCTGCCGGAAACCACGTCATCGGCACGCCGCGCACCAGATAATCATTCGCTAGGTCTAGGAGATTATTTAGCACCTTCTGAATAGGTAGCAGCCACTTGAGCAAGCTAGCTCGGTGCATTCCATCGCCAGACCTTGCGTGTATCAGCGTCAAATGGTCGTCCATAGAGATATTACGCGCTTCGCAGAACGTCTCGCCCATGTACACCACGCGGCATCCGTTCGGGAACATCTTGAGCAGGTCGTCACGCATCGGCTCAGTGATGTCAGGGTCGTAGAATATCGAAGGCCGGAACCAGGTTACTTGTCTCGTAACGTCGTAAGCCACAGAGTCTGAAGTCTGAAAGTTATTCTCGACGCCGAGCTTCACGTTCACACGAGCAAGACGCGCAATGTTATCTCCGCCCGGCCCGGCGCTTGATGTGGAGATTTGGCTAGACTTATCGGGGAACTCCGCTTTGGCAATCGAGATGGGAACTTCTTTGCTTATCTGAGCGTAATCGCAGTCACCCAGACAGTTCGCCTTCATGGGAAGCTTGGATTCTAGAGAGCCATGTGCGACAACGGTTTCTCGGCCTCTGGGAGGTCTTGCATTACCCAACACTTGAGGTCCAGGTAATCCACTCTGCCCGGAAGTATCGGAATCAAGCCCTGCTGATATTTCTCCGCTATCTGAGCTAGTCTCTTGCGCTCCCATGCCGTCGAGTGCTCCGCTCTCATCCTCCGGCACCACGCCCGGACTGTCCGACTCGTAGCCGTATTTCTGGGCGTCTTTGACATAGTTCGTCTCCAGTACTGTGCGGCCATCGGTGCAAAGCAGCCTGTCTATGTCCTGAAGCAGCGAACGACCGCCGATGTTAATTTCTACCGAGTCCTGCAAGTCAGATGCCGCTTCTGCCGCGGTGATGTCGATGTCGTTCTGCTCGTCGTTTGGTTCAAAGCGTGTCGGTGGGAACTGCCTCGACAGCGCCGAGACAATCATTTCCTTGTACGAAGAAAATATATTGGCGTTGAACATCGCCCGGCTGCCGGCATCGTTCGGATGATAGCCTGAGCCTAACGCGGGAAGCGTCCAACCCTGCGTCTTGCTATAGAGCAGGTTCTGAAAGCCTCTATCAAATAGCCGCATCTCCCACGCGCTGATTATCTCCTCGCGCCATGCTGGTAAGTCCTTCTGTCCGACCTTTTGCACCTGCGCTTTGATAATCGCAATCTGCGTGTCAACCAGCTTTACAGGCTGCTCCTCGAATACTTCATAAGGCGCGGCGATACCGGGAGCTAATTGCTGCTTTTCAGGCTGTTGGTTAGTATCCACTCTTGGACCGTTTCTTGGCCTTGTCTATCACGCTCGGAAGTTTCTTACCTTTCGTAGCAGAGTTCCACTCAGCAACACCAGCATCGCCAAGCGCCTGATGACCTGCTGGAGAGTTTCCCCATCTACGTTGTTTGTCACTTTTCCACGGCATTGTATTGGCCCGCGTCAACGATGAAACAATGCCCATCCGCATTCTGTCCTATTACGAGTCTCCTAATCTTGCCAACCGTTCCGCAGTGCGGGCAAGTATCGTTGTAAGGTGGAATCCACATCACGACACCGCACTCAAGAGTACTAGCGCAGCCATATAAAGCGGGGGCACCTTGCAAGATGCCATCTTCACGTTTCACTTCGGAGGAGTCCACTACGCTCTTACCCCCTGTCTCAAGCGTCCCTCTCACTGCAAGGTTAGACAGCCTGAAAGCCTTTGTGCTCCGCCATCCCGCCCATATCTCCACCGCCCTGTTCCTCTTGCTGCTGAGGCATTGCGGTATCGACGTGGTGATGCGCCGAGTGTGCGTCGTGGTGCTTGGCCTTATGCACGTGCCCGTCCCGATGTTTTGAGTGAATCTCCATCTCATCGGCTGGGCCGTGAGCACCCACCACCTCTTCGATAGGCTGCTCCATATTTCCCTGCCCTGGCTGTTCCTCGCCTTGCGGCATGGCTTTAGTTTGGGGCATAGGACTACCGCCAGAGCGGTCGGCAGCGCGGCCTATCTCGTGGTTCTCATAGCGTTTACCGCTCTTTGATTGGTATGCGGCCACTAGAGCACCTTGCGTCGTTCTACGCCGTTCGGCCCGACTCCTGCTACCTTTCTTCGCTCCGGGCCGCTATACACAACCTGCGAAGCAATCCCCGCTGGAGGCTTTGCCGCAACCGCGGGCTTAGGTGGCAAACGTCGTTCCTTCCCTGAATATGCAGCCTTGCTCACTCGCCTTTCAATCTCAACGTGTGACATGCGATTCTCCTTTGTGCTATATTATCCACGACATTCTTCGATGCTTTATCGCTGAGAAGAGTGGGAACTGGGGTAGCTTGGCACGCATCCAGTATAAACAACACGTGCTCCACTTCCTTAGCCGCCTGCTGGTACTGCTACTGCGTAGAAGCCCCAGTTTCCGCTGATGATGTTGTAGGTGAGCAATTGGCTCGTGCTGTTGCCTGCCGTCGAGTTCACGGTCGTACCATTCGGCACGTTCGTGTAAGACAGCGTGCGCGAGCCTGTGCCGTCCTGCTGGATAATCAGGTTCAGCAACTGTCCGTCATAGCCCCCGATAATCTGAAGCGAGCTATTCGAGGTCAGCACGATGCGTTCCGTGTTCACCCCTGATACGTTTGCAATTATCGCTGCCATAGCTAGTTCTCCTTTGGTTTGGCTGCTGCTTCTTCTGACTCGGTTAACTGCCTTTGAAGCTCTGCGAGACTGAGCCTAGATGACCTTTGTGCGTTATAAGCTGGAATGAAGTCTTTGGGAAACGGTTCAGGCACGTTCATTCGTCCCGATTGCATCAGAATAAGCTCTAGCCGCTCTGCTCGTCCCTTAAAGTAATCTCGCTGCTGCTCAAGGTCTGCAATACGCTCTTCGCGCAGCCGTGTAGCCGTCGAGCGGAATAGCGTGCGCAGGAATTCGCGGAAGCTATTTACTGTCAATTTCCCTCGGATTCCCGAGCGCCACAGTAGAACAAGGCCTGTTTATCTCGGGGTGTTTCTCGTCAAGGTGTGCGTTCTTCATCACCTGCGATGGCTTCTCAGGGTATTCAAATCCGCACAGCGTGCACTTGTAAGTGCTCAACCAGGTCACTGATTCATCGCCCACTTAGGCTTTGACTGCATCCGCACCGGCCCATCTGATTGCGCTTCCATCAGGTGCTTATATGCGAAGAACACCTTACTTGTCGGGTCGGCAATCGCTGCTAGTTTTTCCTGATACACAATCTCGGCAGGGATATTACGAGGCTGCAAATAGCTTTTAAGTGCGTAGCGCGTCTCGTCGCAGATGTCGTCTGCAATAGACTCAGACTTCTTTACGTCCTCAAGGTCCTCCGGGTCGCGCATCACCGCGGGAATAGCGTTAATCGTATAGGGGCAGGTATCAAACACCATGAAGTCATCCATCTCGATAAGCTGATACATCAGGTTCCAGCCGCCTACACGGTCGTTATCCGCAGCAGCACAGAATGGTAAGCCATGCTTCTGTAGGGCTTCAGACATCTGAATGGCTACGGTCCTGAAGTTATCCTTGCGAGCGAAAGCGTCAGGGCTTAGGTAAATAGAGCTAATCGTCTCGCCTTCGGTCATTGTGGCTATCATCTCGGCAAGCTGCTCTGCTGTCTTTTCCTTGGTGACAAGCTCGCGATACTTGAGATTGACCTTGCGAGCTTCAGGGCTAACCTTCCCGCCGACCGGAACAAGCCCGGTTGTGTACCAGCCGATGGAGCTGTGGTGCGCGAAGCCCCAGTCAATTCCAATCCACTTAGGCCACCAAATAGGAATTTTGAAGGGATTGTTGCGGGTATCCCAAACATGTCTATTGGGGTCGAAGTTACTGAAGAACTGCCCTTCAAACTTATCCCAGCGGCCCTCGTAGCGTTGCGCTCGAATCGTGGGGGATAGCGTTCTGAGGTTCTTGATATACTCCGCGTCATTGGCATATATCGGGTTATCCATGACGTTCGCAGGGATGAACTCGTAATCGGCAGGGTCATACTGGTAGTCTTCCATCCCCATGAAGGTGCGTTTGCCTTTACCATCGCATCCCCACAGGGCTTTTACCCATTCGGAGTTTTCACCGCCAGGATTGGTTGCTCCTGCCATACATGGACGTGCGCCGGGGACAGGGCAGCGGTTCCTGAGGCGAAGATGTTCCCAGATGCGAAAAGGAAATTGTGTAAGCTCATCAAATCCAATGAATACGTACTCGGCTCCATCGTAATTGTAGACATGTGAAAAACGTTCACAATACCCAAAACGTAATACACTGCCATTAGGAAAGCGGTGTAATCTTGCCGTCTGATTGAACGACTTACGACCTCCAAATGTTCCCCTCCATGCTGCGGTATCAGGTATCTTGCCCAGTACGTGCTTCTGGAAATGGTCGATAAGCGTGCTGTCGAGTTCGGGACATGTTCGCCTCAATAGCAGCGCGTTCGAGCCAGGATATTGCAAACAGTGGAGTATCGCTTCCCAGAGTAAAGCCAATGATTTCCCAGGTCCCTGCGCTCCACCAAATAACCTGAACCTCGCAGGGCTGCTGTGGAATTGGGCTTGTTTCAACCATGGTTGATACACACTGCTGACACGTATCTCATTATCGTTTAATTCTGTGGCCATGAATCCTAGCAACCAAGTCCAGAAAGTCACTTTCACTTAGGTCGCGCTTTGCCCAGTTGCATCGCTTGCAGCACGGAAGAACATTGTCGATAACATAGCCGCGTGAGTTATCTCTGCGGTCGATTCCGTTGTAAGCCAGAGTATCGCGGGGATGAGAGAGCGTAGGATGTCCTAGCTCTATTTGCGACGGTAGAGAGCCGCAGTAATAGCAAGCCTGCGAACATACGTGCGCTAGCTCTTGCTTCGTCAGACTAAACTCTAATGCATCGAATTTAGCTCGGCCCTTGTATCTTCCATAAAGCCTATTAAAGGCCACGGAGCCAAGCGGACTACGTAACTTGCGCAGCTTATCTCTCTTGTAGCATCCGCAACTGTTCGTGTGGCCTTGGACTAATGCAGTGCTCTGCACGACTCTCTCAGTTCCACATTCGCAGCGACAATGCCAAATAGCTTGGCCCCACTTATTGCGGCCTGCTTCCTTCAGCACTGTCCAGCGATTTATTCGGCGGTTGCTTAAGTCTAGAAAGTTCGGCATCTCTTGATTTTAACTCACCTTGCAATGAAATGTTCTGCGACTCAAGATTCTTATTGCGCAGATACAGCAGCCCAATCTCCGCGAGGATCGCTGCATCAACCGGCGTTGTCATCTTGCGCTTTGAGAGATAGCGTCTGCCCCAGTACTGTTGGGCGCGGTACGTCGAGTCGGATGGTAATAGAGACATTGCCTGACCCTTCACCGTCTCCTGAGTCTGCTTTACCTTCTACGCGATTGATTACCTGCTCGAAGTGAGGAACACTACCTATCTCGGCAGCCAATACGAACTTCTGAGCTATGCGCTTACAAACCTCAGGAGTTAACTCAGCTTCCAGTGCTTCAGTGAGAGGCTTCTTCTTGGGGCGTCCTGAAGGATTGCCAGATTGTCCGGGCTTATAGGGAATGAGGTTGCGTAGGCTATTTTCATTGATACCAGAGAGATTTGTCTGTGTTTCACTCATACGCTCTGCATCACCTGGCCCTTCCTAGCGGCCTCAATCTCTTCGGATGTTACGCCGTATGACCTGCGAGTGCATTCATCTGCGATGTGGCGCTGTAAACTCTTCGGGATAGCAAGAGATACTTCCGTTGTGCGAGCGCGAAAGCAAGCTGAGGAGCGCCATCTCTGCGTCATGCGATAGATGCGCTGCGAGAGGTCTAAAGGCTCGACTTCGTTGTTCTTAATCATGTTTTGGAGTTCTCTGCGGTTTACGTGGCGGTGTTCTTTGCGAATGAAGGAAGGTTTGCCTAGCTCACTCTTATCGAAGTGCGCTGGGACAATGGCGAATCGCAAATGGAATAGGCTGTTTACTGCACCCGCCTCGGGTAGATGCTTTAGTGTTCGCGGGTAGTGTTTACCAGTTCCGACGCTTTGTCAAGAAAATACGCGAGCGAGTCGGATTCTTGTGCAATTCTCGTGGCTCTTTTCCTGCATTACGCTTAATTCAATGTGCTCAGTAGAGTCACTGCGGATAAGTTTAAGGTTGCTGATGCAGTCGATTACCGGCTTGCAAGCGCCGTAGAGATTGTCTTTGTCGTAGAGACGCATGTGCTCGACGTTCACATCAAGATACATCTTAATTCCTTGTAATGCAAGAGCTTCTAACCATCTGCGGTCGTCGTACTGAATCAGCGCATAGATGGTTCTCTGCCAGGAGTTGCGCAGGTCGCGGTACACGAATCTGCTCATGCGCTTTTGCACGTTCAGCGAAGGAGGCACCATCGGTACGCAGATGCTCACTGATGTGGTGCTGTTCACTTTGGCTCACCCGCCTGCTGTGTCCCGGTGCGCCGCGCCCGCAACTTACCTCGTACCCATTCAACGCAAGCATAGATAATTAAGCCAAGTAAGGCGATGAACGCAACGAATGCAATTCCCACAAACATTCCAAGCATCCTATCTTGGTCGCTCACTTCTGCCCTCCCTGCTGTGTCCCCGCGCCGGCGCCAGATAAATAACTAACCATTGTTTATGGATGCTTCGCCATTGAAAACTTTACGAGCGTCTCGCGCCCGGTCTAATACATTTGCAACGCTACATGAACCACCGTGAACAGATTCAAACAAAGAACGCAAGCCAGCCTCGTATGGTTTCAGATATGCGCTGCCCATCTTTTCGTAAAAGGTTTCCAAGAACGCATCAACTCCGTAGCCCGCTAAAGCATCCAGAGCGCCCGCTTCCTGTTCACTCAGGACGATTACTACCTGCGCGGAAATGACTGGCCTTCCTTCAATTCTTGCCATGCTGTCTCCTTTGATAATCAATAGTCACTTACTTCTCGCTCCCCGCGCCAGATAAGGCAGCCTCCAGCGCAGCGCGTAACATAAAAGCGCATTGGTTGTACGTGACCGCAGAGTGAGGCGACCTTTCTAGCAAATCGCCTCCGGTCACTTTCCAAGTCTCGGCTAATTTCTCTAGTGCCGCCCGTAGCTCTGTATGGGAGGACGCTGCCTGACGCACGCAATCAGAACATTCGTAGAATCCGCTGGAGATGATTAACTTCATCGCACGCTTGTGAAGGTTGCAGTAGATACCGCTCGGCGGCTCGCTGGCTGGAGGCTCTGTGGGCGCATCGGCCAGTACCGTATTCTTCCATCGCACGCACTCTGCACAGCTACAGTAAATTTCGTGCTCGCTCATTTTCCCTTTTCCCCTTTCTGCCCCGCCGCGTCAGCTTCGATTTCTAGCGCCTCGCACAGCCCAATAATCTCGTGGTCTATTTCCCTGATGCGATTCGATGCACACATGATTTCAGCTTTCTTCGAGAGAATCTTCCCTTCAATCCATCGGCGCAAATGTCTCGAATCCCAGTCGCTCATTAGCGTGTCAACATTGCCAGCATTACTCTATTCCTGACCGAGAACTTACGAAAGAGTCTGTGGCTGTGCTGCTTAACTGCGGTTACACTAATGCCCATTTCTTCGGCAATAACCTTGTTGGGCTTACCGTCACGAATCGCAGCGAAAACTTCGGACTGCATCTTGGTAAGTCTAGGTGTCACTTGCGCTCCCCTTTCTGCCCCGGCTGTGCGGCCAGCGCATAGGACTGCATAAACTCAACCACTTTCCCTAGTGGTATTCTGTCCAAGTCTCCCTTCCACCTGTCGCGCAACATTATTTCTGCATCGCTTAGGGGTGTTCGTTTCGGAAACTTAGCCAGAATACTAGGGTCTCCGTGCACCTTGCCATTCTCGTCTATTTCGATTATTTCATCCGCTCCCGTTGGCTCCGGCATGGGCGCTGCACTGGCCAAAAGTTCTCGTTCAACAATATTTGCGCATTCCATTATCGCGGCCTTGGCTTGCTCGGTTGCAAAGCTAATCTTTGCCCACTGTCTCAAATCCTCCACTACTTTCCGCACGTCACCTGTCTGCGTGTGCGTCGGTTCACTCATTTCGGTCTCCTCACGTCACTTGGTTGGGTCATGGGCTTCCGGTGCAAAATCTGGCTTGGCTTCCACTGAAAACTTGGCTCTGCTTTTGCGTGCGCGAAACTCGCTGATGATTGCTGATTTCAGTTTCGTTAGTTTTTCTTCTAGGACTCTGATTTTCTCGGCCTGCGTCTCGTTATAATGCTCCAATTGGAAATCGGCATCGCGGATTATTTCCTGCAAATCTATTAACATCAGGTCCGCGAATGAAAGTTCCTTCCACTCTTTTTCTTCTATCGGCTTGATCGAAATGCCTTGTTCGTGCACACGCACGTCGAACACTCCCATCCCGAAATGGTCCCAACACTCCGAGACAATCCTGGTCTGAATTGGCCCCTCGTGCTTAGATTGCGGAACAGGTTCCGGCTTCACTCGCCCTCCCCTTGAATCGGCGGCATCAGCGCGGGCCGCTCGTCAACTTAACCGCTATCCTGCAAAACGTGCATCCCTTATAGTGCCTCGACTCCTCCGCACAATGGCCCTGTTGCTCCAAGAATTGTATAAGCACATCCTTCTCAGTCTCAGTCAGAAATATCCCCTTCGGCTTGCGCTTCGGCTTCCTGTTAGCCACGGTTTTTCTCCTCTGGCGGCGGATACTGTACGGCTCCGCAATAGCATCTTCCTTCTCCCGGTGCATATTCTGGATGTCCATATCCCGCGCATTCTTCCTCGGCTGTCGGCGGGGGTTGCTGTCGGTCAAGATTTCGTGCTCGCAGAGAATAGAAACACCGCCTCTTCTCCAGGGAAATAGACGCTCGGCATCGTCTTGCCTAATCTCGTAGAACTCCGTGGCATCGCATCCCACCTCACGCCAATAATGAGTCCTAACCGGAACCGTCGTTGGTCTGACGTGTAGCAGCACGGGCTTGAAATCAAATTCCAGGGCTTCGGGCGCTGTATCCGTAGCCTTCGGCCCCTTCCAATCATGAACTAACCTCAATCGCACTGGCTGCCACTCGCTCATGCCCCCATCCCCCTTTATTGGTTCAGCCACGGAACTACAAAGTCAACTGCTTGGCGAGCGTAAGAGCAGAGTCCAAATCGCTCGCAAGTCAAAAGCCTCACCTGCATACGTGTGTAGCTAGCCAATGATTCACTAGCAGTTTCTCTAAAATTACCCCTACGAGTACAAAGAAACTTGAAAAGAAAATGGCACAAAACCATTCCAGACGGTAGCTGACGTAATCTTGTTTCATATTCACTATTCCTCCTCCAGCAACCTAAACTTTTCATCGGGAAAATGTTCCTTCAAATATTCCATAAATTCTAATGCTGCCTGTTCGCTGTCAAACTCGCAGCTAGCAAAGAAATAGGTATCCCCCATTCGACTAGGACGCCTCTTTTGTGTGATAACCCAAGCCATTTCATACGCTCCTTGACCAAACATGCCCTTGCAGCACGGCCTTGTACCTCTTAGCCAGCCTTTGCGGCCAATTCTTTTTCTTGCCGAAACTGAATCTCTCTCCACGATTCCATGCGCTCGTCCTGAATGATGCTCTCCGCATCTTGCCCACCCCCGCTCTTGTATCCTCGGTCGTTCGAGTAGGCGTTCCATGCTTGCGGTGCGAAGTAAAATACATCCGTCACGCGCGTTGCGCGGAACCATGCTCGCGCTACTGCTATATGCGGAGTCGAGCCGTAAACGTGGTGCGAAAACTTCCCTTCTTCGTTCGGTGCGCTACGCTTCGTTAGGATGTACATTCGGGATGCTCCTTAAACGAACTTGTTTCTCGGGGTGCAGCATCTTGTGATGGAAAGCGCAGACGCTTACGAGATTATCGAGCGAGTCATCTCCGCCATCTCCTCGATGCTTTTGGTGATGGGCATGTACCGCTTCTTGACCACAGAAGTCTGTTCCCCTCACGATAACGACGCAACACCCAAAATCTCGCTCGAAGCATTCTTTCCTGCGCCTCGACCAATCTCCGCTAGACAGAAACTCTCTACCATCGGTAGCGATGAAGCTGTTTTTGCACCGTAATCTCTTGGATTTCTTAGCTGCATCAGTCGCGGCCCAATCCTTTTTTGCACCGTTCCCTTTTAGCGACATACTTTCACCTCTTTGAGCGTCACGGTGCAGGGCAAGCCTTTGCGCTTCGCTACCGCAGCTATCTGAGCCATGAGCTTCGATTGCTTGCTCTGCGGAGGCTTGAGAGCTTTTAGGTGCTTGAGACGGCTCACTTTAAGTCTACGTTGTTCGGAACCCAACGCCCCCACTTAGGAATCCAGCTAATGTACGGCTTCCAGATGCACCACACTTGAGGCAGATGCAGCAGAAGTCCTTGCTTCAATTCCCACGGCAGCCTAGACCAGTGCTTCATGGAAATTCTTATGTATGGCTCTTTCATCTTCGCCACTCTCCCACCTGTATCTCCCTACGCACAGCAGCAGCACGCGCATCCTCACGGCAAACATGGTGCTTCATCGCAGCCCGAGAGTTCGTTACAACTCCGTTGCAGGTTTTGCATCTGAGGGTTTGGGTTTCATCGAAGTTGAAGTTTTTATAAGTGCCGTTCTTTACGGTTGATTCTAAGGACGGTTGCTTTAAGGACGGTTCGGGTGCAACTTTGTGCACCTTTTCTGTTGTACTTTGCACCTTTTGTGTCGCAACTTGCACCTTTTCCTGGGGGGTGGGGTGCAAAGTTTGCGCCATTTTCGGGAGTGAATAAAGGCTAGTACTACTGCGTCCTACACCGCGCCGAGTCTTAAGTTCACCGATGCCCTCAAGTTCGCGTAGAGCGTATTGGACTTCACGCTCGCACAGATTCGATTCGTGCGCGATTGTTGCGACCGAAGGCCATGCTCCAGTGCCGTCTGCTTTTGCGTGATTTGCTATCGAGAGTAAAACGTGGCGTGCGCCGAGGCGTGATTGCGAGTGCTCTAAAACCCAGTTGATTGCTTGGATACTCAAGTCCCCTCCGACAAGAGGAGAGAGCGGATGTGTCGGCACCCGCCCTCCAGATGTGTTGCCGCTAGTCCCATGCATCATAGAAAAGTCATCCCTGAAAGTCAAACACTTTCTCATCGTTATTTCTTGGTTCTACCTTCCGATAGTCTGTGCGGTAATCTTCCCAAGAAACTACTTTGTAATATCGGCGTATAACCCATCTCTGGAAAGCCAGAAGTCTCTTGTTCGTTCTATCAAATACCATCGGGTAAGGCAGGCATCCAAGCGCAGCCATCTCGTTGTAACGGTACAAGACTTCTTCTTCTGTTTCGTTCTTGCGGAATCCCACGAGCATGTAAACCATGAGATGATGCGGAGGTATTCCGGCGTTCTTCAAAGTCTGGACACCTGCCTTGAATACCTTTTCATCGCCCAAATTGTCCCACGCGGTATAGAGCCGACGCTTTTTGAATTGGTCGTCACAATAGTAAACTGTACTCAGTTCCCGCGCCTGCTCCTCATTGACCAATCGGATGTTTATTCCCTGATTAAAGCAGACCTTGAAACTGTTCTCCCTTGCCTCTTTGAGTTGTTCTCTCCATTCTGGCTGCCCGAAAAAATCATTGTCTAGTAGAACTATGTTTTTGGGGTATGGTTCTCCGCGCCAAAGACCTATGATTCCGGAAACCTTGCGAGCTTCTCCTTCGCGCGTCTTCATGCGACAGAACCCGCAATCTAATCGGCATCCTCTTTGGGAATATCCAATCGATGGAGAAAACGAATGGTAGTCCGAATAATCAGGAACAATCCCTTCGGGGTCGATATCGGTAATCACTTCTCGTAAGTTGCTTCCTAGATTTCTCCCGACGATTTGCAGTTGATTCCAAATAGGCTTATAACCATCTCCGCCAGTTAATGCATCAGGGAAATATTGAGCTAGCCTGTCTCGACGCTCTTTAGAAAACTCGAAGATCGAAGAAGAATAAACACGGTCAGGCTGGAATAGGCTTAGGTCTCTGAGAAACGGAGTCAGGAAAACCTCATCTTTCTTTTCTCGGTGATAACGCGCCAGCTTCATAAGAGCCAAATTAGGGAACTTTCCATCTACTTGGAATAAAAGAATCTTCATCTTTTGCCTTTGCGCGCTTTTGACTCTGCTCTCAAGCGCAAATCTTTTGCTGTTCTTTTTCGCACCGCCAATCAATAGGGAGAGTCCCTGCGCGGAAACGGTGCGTACTAGGCTCCGCTGCCCGGTACAAAGTCTGGTATCTCTGCTTTTGGCACTTGCGTCTGGAAATATTCCGGGTTGTCATCACCTTTGTATTTCAGCAGCTTTCCGCACATCTCGTTTAGCTCGGCAATGAACTTCTCAACCTCGCGCTCCATGATGCCGATGGCAACGTCATCCCGCTCAAATCGCACGACGAACAGTCCGAACTCTTCAGGCAGCCGCGGGTCGTAGGAAACAAAGTCGCACCACTGGCGGCTCGTGCAGGCCATCTGCCACAGCATTTGAGGCTTGTAATCTTCAGGCACTACGCCGTCAATCAGGTACTGCAAGTGCGTGACTGTGTTGGGAACCTTGAACTCCACTAGGCCGTAATCGCCAACGAGTCCGTCAGGAGAGCATCCTGTCCGCTTGATAGTCGGGTGCAGAACGAATCCTACGCGCTCGACTTCCACGCCCTTGGCTAGTTCGTAGGTCGTGCGGGCTAGAGGCTCGTTCTCGGTGCCAAAGTCCATCGCCTGCGAGACGTAATGCTCCGTGGCACGCCCGGTAAGCACCTCGGTTAGCAGTTCTAGCTTATAAGAGGCTCTTCTAGGGCTTTCCACGCCGCCCCTGGTCTTAGCTACCACATCCTTGACCCGGCTCGCCGTTACGCACCCTATTCGCGCCACGAGCCATTCTGGCGTTCCCTGCTCGACGTTCAGGTAGTTAGGTGGCAGTTTGCTCATTCTGGCCCTCCTCTTTGCGGAGTTGTTTGATACGCTCGTCCTTAGCGGCAACTAGCATCTTCATGGCCGCGGTGTTCATCAGACCTGCCGCCTGCGAGAATCCAGCCTTGAAGTCCCTTTGCAGCACGTTCATGTTCGGAGCGGTTGAGATGGCATCCAAGAACTCTTGAAGCTTTTCCCATTTCTCGGCTCCTTGCCCGTCGTTATCTTCGTCGCCAGCCTCTAGGCCCGTCGCCGCCAGCAACGTGTAGCGTTCCAGGTACTTCACGGTCGAGCCGATGGCCTGAATCTTGTTCTTGCTTCCGGTGTCGTCCGGTGCCCCAGATAGAGTCGTTTCCTCGGAGTGGCCCCTGTCATGCGTCAGAATACAGGTGACTCGAATAAGCCCGTCTGACTGCTCGGTGCGCCACCTGTGAGAGATTCCATGCTTGCTCAATGCCCCGGTAACTTGGTCGCAGACATTGGCGAGCGTGGCGTATTTGTAGGCCACGTCTTTGTAAGCAACTTTTTTGTTCTTGATAATATCCGGGGGGTCGGCTTTGAAGGCGTTCATCGCTGAGACAAACGCCTTCTTAGCCTCATTCGCCTCCCATCGAAGCTGAAGCTCCATGAGCTTTTCTAGCTTGCTGATGTCTGCGTTCTGGTTCATGGCAAGCTGAATAAGTTCCATCGGAGTCACTGCGTTATCGTAAGGATTAGGCTGATGCACAACTAGTCCGCCCTTATCGGTCGGTACTCCGAAATCCGGTATTACTTTCGTCTCGCTCATTTCCTCTCCAGTGGTGCAAAGATTAAATCTAGTTCGCTTTCCATCTGCGGCTCCGGCTCCCGCTGCTTGCGCCAGTATTCAAAGACTCGAATGGTCAGGGCGCTTACCTGCTCTGGGCTGTCGGTAGTCCAGTCGAAGGGCTTAGGCACTTTCCACTTCCTCTTTGGCTAAAGTTTCCTCTACCATGTCGGAGAAGTGAGCAGCGACGTTGAATATGCGATATGCCGGGTAAACGAATGTCCTGTAGGGCTGTCCGTCTCGGAATACTTCTATCCGCGCATCCGGTTCGTCGCCCCAATACGCTTTCGCTGTGAAGTTCTTGTGAGTTATTTCAAACGCTAATTTCTCGTTGGTCACGGCTTTCTCCTTAGCCTGCGTAGGCGCTCAGTGATTTGATGGTGCGGTAGCTCCCATTCCCAAATCCAGTTGCATATTCTTAGCAGCATTTGCTGGTCTCCTGTGAATAGGTTCATTTATCGTTCTTTCGTGCGTCCAGCCACTGTCGATTCTTCCCCTCAGAGTGTCAGGGTCAACACCAAGACGAGCGGCCCATTCCGTGGCAGTCAGGGTTTGTCCCCTAGCGGTTATTAGTCTGTTGGCCCTGGTATTGTTTTGCTGCTCTCTCCGTGTGGCCCAACGGCAGTTCGATGGCTTGTAGTCTCCGTCCTTGTCAGGGTAGCGGTCTAAGGTTTTCCCTGGTGGCCTGCGTCCCATGTCTCGCAAGAAGTTTTTGAACGAACCGTTCCACCTTTTGCAGACCTTTATTCCCCTGCCGCCGTAGTAGCTGTAGGCCGGAGATTTAAGATTGTTGCAGCGCACCCGCATACTAATCCAAATGACATACTCAGTGGAGTGCCTTCCGTCTGGGGTATCTCGGCTAAAAGTTCCCCGATTTAGGCGTTCTTGTAGCTTCTCGTTCGCCGCTACCGATTCAGGGTTGCCTCGATGACGCGATTGGCAGATGTCGGTCATGCGCGTTTCTCAGCTTTAGAGATAGCGCGTTGAATCATGCGTAGTTTTTCTGTAGAGCCACAGTAGGCGATGCTGGCTACCTTGCACGCTTCAAGAAGTTCCGGGGCCGCTGCGATGAGCAGGGCATTGGCGTTGCTCTCTGTTTGCATCCTGAGATTGAATGCACGATTCCTTGCTACGTCATCGAAAGATGGGTCTGTTGACCAGCGTGTGTGATTGAGCGAGGCAACTTGAACTACATGGCCGTTTTCCCATCTTGCAGTCACAGCACTACCGTCTAGTACCCACGGCCCTCGTGTATGCTTTGGGTTTTGCGTCTTTGACTTTTTCATTTCTCTTTCCTCCCCAAGATTCCTTGCCATACGAACCACAGCCCCACCACCACCTGAAAACCAACACATAGGCCGCACACGGTAAGCAGGAACTTCACTTTGCATCCTCGCACCACAGAGTTGTTTTCTACATTCCGAAAGACGCGATAAAACAACGTTTTCCGTGCCCTTCGATTTTGTACATATCGTACCCTTGTGTTTCGGTGGTCCTAGCACTAGGAACGTCCATCAGAACAAACTCTGCTTTCTGCGGATTGGAACTGCCGCACCCGAACAGCATCAGAACAATAAACAGAGCCAGCCCTGCCCCGAGTAGCACGGTTACAAATACGTCAGCCGGAGTCACCGGACGCGATGCTTTTACCCACTGGCGGTTGCTCATTGCTTCAACCTCCACGCTTCCCGCATCCTCTCCGTCTCTGCCTCTTGCGTGTGGTAGTCGGCAGGTACAGGTTCCGGCCAGCACTCGCGTTGGGTTTGCTGATATTCAATCAGAACTTCCGCCATTAGAGCCGCCGCTTCCTTGTCGTAGGCTACAAATCCGCAATCCGGGCATTCAGGGAAGCAGCCTTCTTTCTCGACCATTCCATCAAAAGCGCATTGCGGGCAGGTCATAGTGCGTGCCCCCTTTCGTCTTGGAATCGTTCGTCGAAGTCTTCTCCAGATTCAAATTCGTCTAGGGCTTTTGCGCATCCATCTAGGAAACCAACCTCAGAGTCTTCTGCCTGCTCAGGTTCTGGCTCGTTGGGAATCGTGGGTATCCCATACTTTGCGTGGCGCTCGTGGGCCTGCTTGCAGCGAAGTGCTATGTGCGTTCCGCTTTCGCTGAATGCGCATTCCCATCCACAGGTGCAACAACCGTATTTCTCTCGGCCTGTCCAGAAGTGTTGTTGGTGTTGCTCTCCCGCGATTTGGACTTTGCAGTCAAGCGGGCCGTTTTGTGGTTCTTGGCTACGCAGGCTCATGGACTCGCTCCTTTTCTTGCCGAGACTCATCGTCCTTCGTAATCAGGTCAACGATGTAGTCCGTCAGGTTGCAGATGTTGGCCTTGGCTCCCCGCCGAGCCGCCCGCTTCACGGCAGGCTTGACGCGGATGATGATGGTGTCTTTGGATTCACTGGGCATCTTTGGCCTCTTGCTCGGTTGCGAATGGGCCGTCCGAAATGGGGTAGCCGCACTCGTTGTCCTCGGTCGGCTCGTGATTCAGGTTCCAACCGATGACGATATTCTTCTGTGCTTCAGGGTCGTATGCTACGTAGAACCTCTCGCCTTTCATCATTGATGCCATTGTGATTGCCTCCACACAATAGAGTATATACCTGCTATATAGCATGTCAATGGGAAAATGCAGGAAGGTAGTACCGATTTTCCTTAGTACTAACGGGGGTGTTACAGGTAGGGGTAAAGCACGCAGGAGCCACCGAGCACCGGCAAGGCAGCCCCTGCGCTTTCCTTGGGGAAGGAACTTAGGGGGTTATGCTTGCTACAAGGCTTTCTGCTGTGTCGGCTACGACCGTCACAAGGTTCGTGTCAGACAATCCGTTTCCGGTGTCCGTGGTCGTAATCGTTGCGGTTCCTACGGCTACAGGAGAGATTTTTCCCGAAGCCGGGTCAACTGTTAGCGTAGCTGGTGTATCGCTGGCATAGTTCATCGGGCCAACCGGAGGCAGTGGACTACCTGTTCCGTTCGGGCCATCGAACTCTTGGAACGTGACTTGCGCTGTCGTGCTATTCAGGTGAATACTTGCTGGTGCTCCCATATCTAATCCTCCTACTTCGATTTGTGAGATTAACGACTCCGCTCGTTGCGGAAATTTATGCTTCAGGATTTTGGTTAACTCGCGGAAGAAGTCCGTCTCCGCTCGGTACAACTCTCGCAGTTCATGGTCGCTCATACTGTCCCTTTTTGCACGTTTATGCCTTCAGTGCTGCGAGGTCGGCCACCAGCGCATCCCAGTTCATGCCTGTCGGTGACAGGTCGGATGCTTCTTCGATGAGGTCTTTAGTTAGCACGATATACGTCTCATCCGTGTATTGCTGGTCAAATCCGTTGTCGCCTTTGACATCGCCCTTGCCCCATGATTCAAAGTTGCGGCCATCTTTACCGTACCCTGATTCCAAAATGAAGTGTCCGCCTTCGATTGGAGAGTTGGGAACATATGTCCAAGTCTGCCCCGCATTGAACTGGTCTTGCGCCGACTGAGGGCATTGTATCCCTACTCCCACACCAAAGAACGTGTACAACCCCTGATTGCGCCGGAGCATGTTCTTGTTATCAAGCTGCGCCCATCCGTCAATCTTGTGGCCGCACAACCCCACAGTCTGCCAATAATTCAGACCATCCGTTACAGCCATCCCGTTATCGTTTTCCCCAGTAGCTTCGTTCCATCCAGTGATGTCCGAATAGACCTTCTTCCAGTCGTCTGGGCCTGGAATTACAATCTTCCCAGCGTGGGCAGTGATAAGCATGAGCCAGTGGAACATCCCGGCGACTACACAGTCCCCCACGAGGTCGTTGCCGTACATCCCGATGGTTTCAGGAGGTATCTTATATTCGTAATATGTCTTCTCAGGAGGCGGTGGAGGCGCAGCGGCGTTCACGTAGCGCGAGAAAAGCATGGTCTTCTCGTTGAACTTTGGGGCATCCTTGCCGAGCTTAAGCCTAGTCATAGTCCGCTCCGCTTATTACATCTTCGTAGGTGATTTCGTTGATTGCTCCGCCTTCATGCCCTACCTGCCAAGCCATGCGGATAGCTCGCTCGATAAGCGCCTTGATTTCTTCTTCCGTCATGCCCCTTCCCTTACTTCGTCTGCGGTAGCTTGGCTTCGGGGTGTCCGCTCGCTATGCACTCTTCGTTGAAGGCGGCAATGAAATCCTTGCGGCTCCGAACAACTGGAACCACGGTGACCGTATCGCGTCCGACTTTGAAGCTAACAAGAACGGGCGGCGCTGGCATAATCTGCTTCAGGAATCCCTCGATGGTCGAAACGATAATTTGAATCAGCGCAACAGCTATCTTCACAATGGGGTTGGCAGATTGGCCGATGGCAGTTAGGAACGACTGGATGTTGTTCGTGATGTCGTTGAAGATTAGGATTATCTTCTGCGAGAGAGTCGCCTTGTCCGCAGCAGGAGCGTTCAGGTAAGCGTCAATAGCAGCGGAGAGGGAAGCGAATCCCGCCTCTACCAGTTGGGCGATGGCATCAATGCCCGGAGCAGCAAGAGGCGCGACAAGAGCCAAGATGCTCTGGAAGGCTTGGATGCCAACCGGAACCCATTGCTCTATTTCGTGCCAAACATCGGTTGAATTGCAGCCGCCGAGCGTCATGCTCGAAATTCCAAGAGCGAATCCAGCCGCTCCACCCGTGAGGCTTCCTACGAATTGTCTGCGAGTTTGCATAGTGGCTCCACTATAAACCGCTCTGTCTTAAAAGCAAGTAAATATCGTGCTACTCGATGCCTGATGCGTTCCACACGGCAGTTATTCCGCCGTTCATGTAAATTGTGCGCACTTCATCATCCGGGCTTACTGGGAACCTTCCGGTGAGTTGGACGTGGGGCGTGTCTTTGTCCTCTCCGTGCCACTCGGCCCCTGATACAAGTCCGAGAGATTCAGCCGCAGATACCATTCTTGCCCAGACTGGATTATCGAGGTTCCAATCTGGCTGTCCTGCGGTAACGTCCTCAGGTACCAAATCAACCGCGAGACCGAAATTGTGCCAACTAAATCCTCCGGCAGCATGCGTAACAACTGCTCCAGGTTGGGTTCGTCCTTGTGCATAGAGCGCGTCCTGTTCGGCCCATGTGCGTAGGCCTTGCGTCACCTCAAAGTCGAAGTCAAGCATCTCCGCTAGCTGGTGAATCCGGTAGGAAAGCGTCGGATGCACCGCACCAAGCCGACCTTCGCTGATGGCGTTCACCGATGAAATCCAGTAGCCACTCCCGCGAACACGATAGACCAGAAGTACAACGCCACGCCGAGCCATCCGAGATGCGGACGAATCGGAGATGGTGCGTTTGGATACCAGAACGCTGCGATGGTGCAACAGATTGCCGCTGCGATTACCAATACGAGTCCTAACATGATGTTCCTCCTGTTTTGTCCTTCTCGTGCTGTTGTCCCTCAGCGAATGACCCTTTCCGTGTAGCTTCTAAAAGCTCAGTGAGGCGAGAGTTGACCGATAAATGCACTTCCTGAATCTTGCTCTTGTTAATGAATCCCACGATAAGGCTACAAATAGCCACCATAGTCGGCGGAGCGGCTGCGATGAGCGCGACTTCCACGGTTGGGCTAATCACTTAGGGCCTCCGTTGGTGCGATTCTCCAACCATGTCAGGCGCTTCTCAGAATATTCCAGCGCCGCACTGAGCTTGTAACTGAGACTAGAAAGCAATCGTATCTGCTCATCTCGCTGGCGGCAGTCCTCCAAATGCTCTTTGCGCCAGTCCTCTTGAGTCCGCATGCGGTCGTCCATCCCTTTCCAATCTCCACCGCGATTGAAGAACCATAGCGCAGCAACGCCCAGCCAGGGCGCTAATGCGATAATCGTTTGCCACGGCGTCGGTGCATCCAAGTGTTCTCCAATGGCCCAGGAACCTACGGTTGTTTTGGTGCTACCTCTTTCGCGTCTGAAACCAAATCCGCCGCTTTATTCGCTAGCTGTCCTGCCTGCTTAGATGCTACCTCCGCCTCATCGAGCTTCGCCTGTAGCGCCTCTGGCTGTGCGTTTGTGGATGACCACTTTAACAGCACCGGAATCCAGATGGCAGACTCGCGAGAGATAACCGTCACGCCTGCGAGCTTTGCCATATTCCAAATTGCCGCAGTGTCGTGAAAGTTGAAATTCGCGGGCAGAATCATCCATGCACCCACGTTCACAATCAAGGCGTTCACCGCATTTTTTAGGAACACTATCGCAGCGTTTCTGAGAGTCCATGTCCATCCGTTAGCCATAAGTCTCCTTACTGAATAACTGTCGTTACCGATGGTGCAGTAAGCGTCAAGGCCCCGTTCTGCGAGAAACTAGCGCCTGGTACTGTCGCCGTAGAGGTCGCTTTGCTTGGTATTGTAAGCGCCACGGAGCCAGTCTGAGGGTTTCCGCCGTTCACGCTGATGGAAGTCACGCCTGCCGCTGCCCCTCCGCACACCACGCCAGGTATATAAGGACTTCCGTTGCAGGAAATAAGCATTCCTACGCTTCCAGTGGTACAGTAGATTGTCACTCCCGCAGCCGGAGCCGTGCAACTGGCAGGCGTCACGCTCGCCTGAATCGGAAAGTTGATAGCCGCGTTAGACCAAATACCACTGCTGCTCTGCGCCTTTGCTCCAATCGTGAGGACTAGAACAATAGCTAGCCCTGCGAGAATAAGTCTTGCTCTCATTTTCTTCTCCTTGCTCATTTTATCGCCACTCCCATAGGCGTTATAGGATTATTCGGAAAAACAGTCGTGGGCGACGTACTGACACCAGATAGCGCCGCCGTTACGGGACTTCCCGATGCTCCTGTGAATGCGATGCTCAATGTTGATGTCAGTGTGCCAATGTCGGTAATGGCTGGAGAGAAGTTCACTGTTACGAGGCAAGTATTTCCTGCGGTCACAGGTGCCGTGCATCCGTTCGATTGAATGTTGAAGTCCACCGCGTTGCTCAATGACACTGTACCCGGCGTGACCGTTCCGGCTGTGCCGTTGGTGAAGATAAAAGTCTGCGGACTGTCGCTGCTATTTCCGCTGCCTGCTACGGTTGAATTGAAAGCATAAGTGGACGGTGCAAGTGTCACGGTTGCACCCAGTCCGGTTCCTGCGAGTGGTGCCGAGACCGAGCCTCCACTGCTAGTCGTCAGCGGATGCGGATAGGTGTAGGGTTGGTAGATAGAAACCCACGCCCCAGACTGGCATTGATACAGAGTCCCTTGCGAGCCGACGTTTGTGGCAAAATAGCTGACAGACAGAGAGCAACTTATTGGCCGATTAGCCCCAATTCCCCAACCCGTTCCGCTTGTGCCGTTAAACGGCGAAGTGGGACTAGTATTTGCCGTCTGTGAAGTTGCACTTTCCTGATACCAGTCTCGATTCGCAATCAAGCTCAGAGTCTGCGAACCCATCAACCCAAAATTGATAATAGAGCCGGGAGAAAGTGTGTCGTTCCACTCGTAGGATGGGTCCAAAACTTCATTCACCCAGCCTGTGGGCGGTGTGGCTCCAGAAAGCAGTGTGCTGAGGATTCGCGATGGCTGGTCGATACAGACAGATGACTTGAGAATCTGGTAAGTATCTCCAACATTAAACACGGGCCAGCTATTGTAGGAATCCTGGGAGTACAGAGTTGAGCTAACGGAATTGGATGTGCTGCTGCTAATTTCCCAACCGTAGGTATTTCCTAGCGTAAGGTTAACGATGCTGTAAGCAGAACCGTTACCCGGTGCCCATTGATTGGTCGTCCAGCTTTGGGAAGTGTCGGTGACAACCAAAGTGTGCGCCCCGCCAGAGCCGGATGTGGCCGTGATTGTTCCAGTGGCATAGACCACTCCATCGTTGTTATCCCACGGACCCGCTCCGTTGCAGGTGTCCCAGCCGCCGAGATTGGCCCAGCGCCTAAACTCCGCGAGTTGCAGGAAGCCGTTGAAAAAAGAGCCGGAGCCGGTGGTATAGGTGTTACCGAACTCGTACACAACACCGCTGCGCGCTTGGAATCCATTGGAGCATCCCGCTGTCGTGTTGCAGGTAAACTGGTTTCCGTAAATCTCTATCTGCCTGCCGCCGCGTGACCTGCCGCCGCTTTCCGTCCCGTGGACGGTTCCACCTGCGCTAATGAGCGTGTTGTGGCGAAGTACCATGCGGCAAGCGCCGACGTGCTGCGCTCCGAAGGCGCTGTGGTCGCAATCCACAATCAAGGCTGGCTGAGGGGCGCTGCCTCCGGCTGTAATTGTATTGTCCTCAAAGTAGAATGCGTTGTTGGTCCCGAGAGAATCGGGCTGCGTCCAGGAATTATCTCCGTACTGGCCCACTCCCAAATACGAAGCGTGGCTGACGTTACCGAAGATACCGCCGCCCGATGGGTAGGTGACCGTGTTGTGGTCTGCTACGCCAAATACATCAGCGACATCCATTTGCCAACCGGAACCAGAGTTCCAAGTAGACCCAGTAGAACCCGTGAACACCATGTGGTCTAAGCGGAAATTAGGACAGCCACTCGAATTGCAGGTTCCCAAGACAGACACCATATCGTCTAGGTAGTTGGCCGGATTGGTGCTCAAAGGTTGAATGGTCGCGCCCGATATGCGGAAAGTCTTTCCCACTGGAATCTGGATTTGGAACATCGACCCGGAACTGTGAATAACCGCGTCGTTAAGAGTTGTAGTGCCTCCGTTGCCAAAGATGACATACGTAGTGAAGGTCGGGTTATAAATGAGTGGAGAAGTCCAAGTGCAAGTTCCAGAAGGCACTAGAACCGTCGTGTTGTCGGCTGAGACAGAGGTAAGCGCAGTTGCAAGTGTCGGTTCATTGCAGTCCGCAAGAGGTCCAATGGTCGGGCCTCCGCCCCCTCCGTAGCTCACTTTCAAATTGGCTGTCCGCGCACCAACGATAGCAGGAGTAAATGTCGTATTTATCTGGCAGATAGAGTTGTTCGCTAGACTGCTACCACAAGTCGTGCTAGGTGAGGTGAAATCGCCTGGGTCTGCCCCGGTAAATGAAGTGCTCAAGCTGGTTGCCGCGGCTCCGCTAGTATTCGATAAAGTTTCGGGTTCAGGGCTATCCGAGCTAGGGAGTCCTACGGTCTGCGATTGAAAAGTGCAAGTCCCGTTTGCCGTTGCTGGCAATGAAAGAACGCAAGGATTCGGAGGAATTATAATCACGCTGCCTGCCGCCAAGCCGAATCCAGAAAGAGTGGAACTAAGCGACCCGCCCGTGTAGGTCGCGACGACCGTGCCAGTCCGCGAGCCTGTTGCGGTTGCCGTGAAAATCACACTGATGGTGCAACTAGCCCCCGCGGTTAGGGATACACCGCAAGTATTGGTCTGCGAGAAATCTCCCATAGTTGAAATAACCAGCGATGCGAGATTACTAGAACCAGCCGTCAGCGTGAAAGTTCGGGGACTGTCTCCGCTAGATGTTCCTACTGCCGCGGAATAGAATGCTTGGGATGTAGGTACTAGCGATGCCGCGGAAGTTCCATAGGCTGCCAGATAAAACTGGTAGGTAACATTAGGCTGTGTGTTGAATGTATAGACGCAAGTCACTGTACAGCCCGTACCTGGCACGACTGAATTGTACCCAGGGCAAGGTACGTTCCCGTTTCCGCAGTCTGGCAACGGAACCGCCGCAAAGACTGGCTGATTGGTAGTAGGGTCTTGCGCCGTGGTGCCTATCTGAATCTGCGTTGCACCAGGTCCGGGGACTGTCTGGCAAATAATTAGATTCGACGAGCCGCACGTCCCTGTCCCGGTGGAACTGAATCCCAACGAAGGAACGATGGTCTTGCCGAGGGCTGGGCAGTCGTTTCCGTAGATGGTCAGATGTCCAGACTGACAAGGGAGATATTCCAACAGGTAGCTCTGCCCGTAAACACTTGAAAGTCCAGTAGGCTTTGTCCAGGTAATTGTGCAAGTCCCCGTGCCGCTTGTCGGCCCAATACATCCGGTGGGCGATGCGTGCGAGCACCCAGTTCCTGTGCAACCCGTGACTGAGAATGAGAGCGGCGTCAAGGAAGGTACGCTGGGGCTAATCGTTTGCGCGAATGCACCGTTTTGCGAACCGTTGGCGATGATGTAGTTGATGCCCTGCTGAATCATGTGCGAGCCGAGTTCAATTTGCATCGACGCATCGAGCGTAGTTATCACGGAAGCGAAGATTGGATACCACTGTACTGCTCCGGTAAGGTCGGCAATGTTGTTCGACATAAGCGACATGCCATCGATGGCAAACCAGTTGGTTAAAGTGTGGCATCCAGTAGGACAAGCTAACAAACAGTTAGAACTGGAAGTGCATCCGGGAGATGTTGCCGGATAATCTATCGGCGGCGCGTAGATACAGCCGGAACCAGTAAAACTACCTGAGTTTACGCAATGTTCCGCGAGAGTGGAAAGCCCTCCCGCATACATCACATTCCGCATGCCCCAATCCGAGACAACCGAGTTCGTATTCGCAGGAACGCCGCTACCCGTGGCGCTGGCGAATGATGTCGCTCCGTTTACGAAGTAATATCCACCGGAGGCAGAAGCAGGGCCGACGGCTACATGCCAGTTCGGACCAAGCAGGCTGGTTATGAATTGCCATGCGTCATAAAGTCCGTTGATGTAAGTGCCGCGCTGGAATGTCGTACCTGTGCGGTATTGAGATGTGTTCGTCATGCTGTCGGCACACGGAGCCACTGTCCCAGAACAGTTATTTTCTTCCTGCCCCGGTCGCATGAATCCGGTTAGCGGTGAGGTGCCTTCCGAGCATAGGTCGGCTGGCTTCGATTGTGACGGGTCAATACAGCTTGTCGGACTGGTACTGCTTGTCTCGGGCCAACCTGCTGGGAATCCTCCACGAATAAAGGGAGCCATTGCGCCCACGGCTAGCTCATTTAACATCGCGCTCATCGGAGTAGTGGAACCTATTGCGGTCCCAGGGACGTTGTAGCTGCCAGCCTGCCAACCCGCCGCCGTGTCTGCGTCCGCGTCGTTCCATTGCAGCAAATGAAATGCGGTAGAGGCTGCGTCGGACTCCCACTCACCGCAAGCGCGGGTTCCGTTGCAGTGGCCGTGACCGGCAGAACTATTGCTTGATTGGTTGGAATAAGAATTAGCGAAGGTCACATAGGGATTCAGGAAGGTGTCTTTGTACCCTTGCAGAACCTGCTCGTGCGCCCACTCGTCGCCAGTCAAATCATAGTAATAAGGCAGTCCCCACCAATGTGAGTGCTCAAATCCATCAAGGGCATCCAGCCAGTTGCGGGAGCCTTGATTCCACATCGTTGTACTCACGCTCATGTTGGAAATTTGAGGCCAGCCCGCTAGCGTGAAATTGAGCGCGTCACAGAGGGTCATCGAAGTCGCAGTACAGCCTAAGCCGGACATTTGCTGGCGGAATCCAGCGCTAGTTCCAGATGTGCATGTCGAAGTGAATGGTGACACGCTATTGGAGCATGAGTCAGAGCGCGGAATGCTATGTTCGATTATCATGCGATACCAACCGGCTGCCCAAATCATCCTGCCTGGATTGGAGTCCGCGAGCGTTCCTGAACCACGTTGCAACCAGTTCCGCATGAAGCTAAAGCGTTGCTCGAATTGGCTACCAGTCTGCGGGCCTCCGGTTTCATCATCGAAGTACCGCCAGAAATTCATCGTGTTATTGCCAGTGAAAGAGAAACCTGGATTGCCCACATCTCCCAAACAGGCTCCTGCCGTCGTAGTGCATACGCTTCGTGCGATGTAAAGCGTGTCCTCTTGCACGGGATCGGGGATTGCATACTTTAGAGCTGGGAAACCCATCGTGGCATCGACTACCGTGTTGTAATAATTATAGGACGTAGGCCGCGCGAGCATGTAGTGCTGAAAATATAGGAAATTATTCTGCGCGACTGTTGCGGTCTGAGTTCCTGTGTGGAAGTTCCAATAGGTGTCGGTGATATAGTAGCGCGGGTAGCCGGTAACGTAAGACGTGAATGGCTCACTGTTGCATTGCGTTGAGCCTGTGGCCGTACAAGTTGCTCCCCATTGCACAACGAAAGTCGTGGCACTTTTCGCTGGAGCGCCACCTGCACACCCACCGGAATTGTTGAAGGTGATAGTGGTACTGGTGAAGCTCGCAACCGTGCATTGCACATAAGACTGAGCCGTGGGATTGACACCCGTGACGATTGTTACCGTCTCACCGTTCGCCAGGTTGCTCGTTCCGTTTACGGTATAGACGTAATTTCCTGAGCCTCCACCTGAGACAACCGTATTGACGACGCGCGAAGGACAAGATGCTCCCGGTACGCAGTACTGATAGTTCTCAATGCTATTTGCCCCGCCTGTTACTTCAAGCTGGTTCGGCTGAAGGCCGATGATGATTTCATTGTTGCTCGTGTTTGTAACGCCGGGCTGATATTCCAAAGACTTCGGCCAGTAACCAGCGGCTTGGTAGACGCCGGTTTCAATTCCATTTGCGCCATCGTCTAAATCCGCCCAGCCGACCGGATAGATGGTTTGGGTTAGAATCGTGCTTGGATTAGGCGTATGGCTGCTGTCGTTATACTGTGTTCCGCTGAGGGATGCGTAACGGTTGTTGAAGGACGGGCCAGCACGAGCTACTTCTAACTGCACGCAATCGTCCCCGCCAACTTGTGCGCCGCAGTTCGGGTCATTGTTGATGTCCGGCACAGCCCCGCTGGTGGTGTAGCCAATCCATTCGTCTGCAAATTGTGCGGAAGAAATGGTTCCGGTGACAGGCGATGCGACATTATTTGTGCTGAGCTTATAATTACGCGAGGATGGCGAACCTAGATTGTCGGTCAGATGTAACTCTATCTGTTGCGCTTCCCTGTATGCGGTGTTTATCGACTGAGTACCCATGCTCGCGGGGATAGCATTGCGAATGGCAACGGAAGTCTTAGTGTCGGAATGATTAGCCCAAAAGTGCTGGCGTGTGCGCCATTGCAGGTAAATGTCCCCGCTAGAATTGACCAGATTGCCTTGGCACATCACCACCGAGCGAACGGAGCCGTTTTCTTCGATGAAACATGTAGATGAATTGTCGTTAGCAGAAGTGTAGGTTGCTGTCAAATCGGAACCGCATACCGTGACTCCTGCATATACTGTTCCGATAGGCCCAGAAGCATACGGCGCGGAAGTTCCAGAGACTCCGGGGACGCAAGAAATAGCGTTTATGCCGCCTGCCGAGTATCGCGTATGGCTCGGTCCTACGGCTACGATGCCGTCTGTCGCATCATGAATCCCTGCCGCAACGATGTGCGTCGAGCCTATTAGAACATCATGGAACAGGTCATAATTCGCTTTCTGGATGATGAAGGTTGCTGCCCCAGTCGTGACCGTGATGGTCGTTCCATTGTCCACGGCCATCGGAGTCGCCGCAACACAACTTCCTCCGGTGCATGTGACATTTCCACCGCCTGAAGTGACTTGCTTGACTGTGATGGAAGTATCGAAGCCTTGCGAACCAGTGCAAGAGCCAGGGAGTCCGGTCAGTTGGCATTCAGTGAACGAGCCTAACTGCGCGTCAGTCAGCACCCATTTCGCATGACCTGAAGGCCAACGAGCAGTGCAACGGAATTGCGCGGTTATCTGCGTCGAGCCGTTGAACAGGCCTATCAGAGTCGGGGCTTCCTCGTTCTGCGGAATCTGCGACCATCCTGACCCAGTGCCGCCAATGTTCGGGCAATCCATCGCATCTGCGTCGGGGATTCCCAGGCCGAAAGTAACAGGAGCGTTTGTGCGCGTGCCGGAAGGATAGACAGGCATCGCGCCCCACTCCGCAGGCTGCACGGTAATGTTGGTGATGGTCGTCTGCGCAAACGCAGGGAAGGCCAACAAGAACAGAATGATGGCCCACAAGAGAAGAATAAGAAGGCGTTTCATTATTGGTAGAGGATTCCCCAGTTCAAGGATGCGGATGTCCCAGTCCCGCCGCCGATGGCAAATTCCACGTAATATAAATCTCCCGCAGCTACGGAAAAAGACAACCCTGTCGCCGTACAGGTAGTCGTGGTCGATACGCTGGTCGTTACTTGGCATTGAGTGCTGGTGCTCGCAGTAGCGTCTACTAAAGTAAAAGTTAGGTTAACCGTCGCGCTGGCCTGTGCCGCGCTGAGATTCCATCGAATTGCAGTAACTGTGAAGGCTCTTGCTGCCACGCTTTCAATCGCAGCAGCGGTGGTGTTACTTGCTTGCGGTCCGCCAAAAGCATTGTGCGAGTTATTGGTCGTTGACCAGGTAATCGCTGAGGTGCTGCCCCCCATTAAAGCACTAGCTATCCCAGTTCCTGCATTCGCTATAACGAAGGCATCCGTAGCAATCTTTGTTGTGTTGTCCGCTACGGATTGGGTTGTTGCGGTGGCCCCGTTTGGTAGAGCGATGGTACTAGAAAGCTGTGTTCCCGTGATGGTCGCGTTGGTTATGTCGGCAGCCACTACGGCGGATGACGTACACGCCTGAGTCAAACCTGCAAAGTGACAGAGCCCTACGCCGGGAGAGGCCGCAGTGACCACGTTCGATGGATTTACGGAAAACTGAGCGTAAGTAAAAGCGCTACCCGCTGGGCCGATGCTCGTAATGCTAGAAGTAAGCAGCCAGCTTGTGGTCGCGTTGGCGGTACCACTCTGAACCGGAATCGCTCCAGTGTTGTTCACGTCTGATGGCTGGTCGTAATCAAGGGCGCGAGTGAAGACAGGAGATACCGCTACGTTTCCCACGATGGTTGCCGTATAGATTCCGTTCTGTGTCGCGTCCGTTTGATTCTTCAACAGAACGCGCTGCCCAATGGTGTTGATAGCAATGCCGTCGAGGGTGAAAGCGCCCGTTGCGGTGACGGTGAAAGTGTCTCCGATGCCGCCCGCGACTGACGTATAAGTCCCTGTAATATTTGCGGTGGATGCGGCCAGTACTGCCACGGCAGGATTAACCGCTGCGATGGCGTTGGTTATTGCCGTGGTAACGTATTGCGTGCTCGCCGCTTTGGTGCTGGCGTCGCTGGCTGCTTGGGTCGTAGTGAGGAGCGAAGTCGCTCCAGTAAAGTCCTGTGCTCCCGTGGTGTACGTATTGCCCTGTCCTGTCCCCACGCAAGTTGCGCATGCGACCACCGGAGTTGTCGTCGGATTCGTGGTGCTGAGTAATCCCGTTCCGCTTACATTTGTAACCGTGCCTGTCCCCGGAGTTATCGTGTGGCATCCAAACCCCGTTCCCGATGTCCAGATTAGGGCGCTGGTAGTGGCGCTGCATGAAGGAAGGGGTAAGTCTGAAGGCGTTGTAGCGGTCAACGCCCCCAGAACGGTGTTTGCAGTCTGTGTGGCAAGCGCGGCCTGTAGCGTTCCGCTGGTTGTCACTGCCGTGGATGGCGTTGCGCTCAGAACGGTGCCATCTCCGGTGAAGGTCACGCTGGTTACTGTTCCGCTGCCACCACCGCCACCACCGCCTCCTAACAGCGCGGTGTCGATAGCATTCGATGCGTTCAGTGCCACCACTGCCGTGCCGCTAGTATAAGCCGAGCAGCGCACTCTGAAGACTTGCGCTCCTGGTACGTTGCACGTCCACGTCCCTGCTGCCGTCGTGCTCGTAACCGCAGTGGTAGAGTTAGGCGGAACGCAGTTCACTGAGGATTTGTTAGCTTCCGTGCCGTCTGCGAGGACTTCAAATTGCAGCGTAGCCGAGAAGGTTCCGGAGATAGTGAACGTCACGCTTCCGGTATTTGTGGTGCTGAGTTGAATTACTGCGCAAGCTCCTGCCGTCGTACAGCTTGAGCCTGCCGCCGTGATGTTCTGCCCCTGCGCACGCCATCCGCCTACCAGCAGCAGAAAGGTGAGCAGGATTAAGTGTCTTTTGTGCATCGAGCCTCCTATTTGTTGATAAGAACAGTTGCAGTCGCGCCGGAGCCAGTTCCGCTCACATCTCCAATCACGATACCAGCATATTCTCCGGCAGTGCAGGCGGTTGACCCATTGTCGTGCGCAAATCCGATTGTTCCAGTAGAAGCCGGTGGTCCGCAGGCTACGTCTCCCACTACCGGAGTGCCGTCGAATATCAGCGTGAACTGTCCAGCGGTTCCAACGAAAATCTGCGTACCTGTGCCACCGACAGTCTCTGCCTCGCCGACGATATTGTTGGCCGCGAGCGGGCATGCTGCGACTTGATACGCCGTCGTCGTCATGCAAACCACTTCATGAGCGTTCGACAGTGCGGAAGCGACGGTGAAGGATTGGAGCATCTTCGCGTGACCCTGCTTGCCCCCGGCTGTGGAGTTCCCTGCCTCCACTACTGCATCACCCGCGTTGGAACTGCCACTTGTTGAGGCGTTCGACCCGCCAGTTAAGTTGGCGGCCCCAGCGGAGAACGCTCCCGAACCGCCAGTAACGTTACCGCCCGTGGCGGTGAATGTGCCCTGCGTTGCGCCACTGTTTATGCCAGACTGAATGGTCACGTTAGTCGCGGCCAGTAGAGCTTTGATGGCTCCAGCATTGAAGTTCAGGCCGGGGAAGCTGATGGAGGTTGCGCCGGAAGTTCCGCTATGGACTAAAGTAAGAGTGCTGGTTCCATTCGTTCCGGCACCGATAATATCATTCCATCCCCACGAATCCGCTGCGTAAGCCGAAACACCTGTCTGATAGACTCCTTCGACAAAGACGCCCGGAGAACTAGCCACCGCGCTTGCTACGGGAGTTTGGGTGATTATATCTCCGTTTACATCCGTCACGACGTTCGGTGAACCTGTCAGCGCATTGCTTGTGCCTGACGTGGAGTAGTAAGGGATTTGATACTGCGGAGAAGAAACAATCGTATTCCCCCCAGCGGTAAAAGTTTGGGGGTTTAGAATTAATGCAGCCGTGGGGGATGTTATAACCTTAGCGCAAGTTAGTACTCCTGCAACTAAGTCGTTGGCAACCAATGAAACATAGCTACTCCCGTTTGATTTATAGAGACCCAATGTTCCGATTCCATTCGCATTTATGGTCGCCCCGCTAGTCGTATTATTGTTAGTAGGAACCCAGCAGAAGTCCATTCCCGTAACATAAGAAGTAGGTCCAGGTGATAGCGTCACTGTCTGCGCATTCGCTGTCCCTCCACCGACTCCGTAGTAATTCGGGCTATAGTCTTGCGTGCCGATGGCTCCGCCCATTGCTACGTTCCAGTTGGCATTATCGGGAGACCAGATTGTGGAGAGCTTGCCTGCTGGAATCTTGAGCGTTGAACCGGAGCAGTAAGGTGAATTATCAACGCAGGTGAAAGTACTAGTGGTCGTGGTGATAGTGTCTAAAGCTGTCCCCGTATTTGAGATGCTGAGGTAGAAATTGCTTGCAAATCCCGCGCTCCCTGCTTGCGGCAGCGTGTCGGTCATTGCTGTCGATGCGCCGCGTGTCACGATGCAGGAAAAGTCTGAGGCTACATACGGATAGCTCGCAGAGCTTCCCGAACCTCCGGGGCATTGCCCAGCCGTGGTTGTCAGCAGCGTACCGCTATTCGCACCGTTTACTAGAACTCTGGGTACTGGCGTTAGATTCGCTACGCCGGGAGAGCAGCCTGCCGTTACGGCGCGAGGAGGAGAGCTTGCATCAGTGCAAAGGCCGGAAGAAGTTGACCACGCCGCGTCAGTGATGAAAGAAGCAAGGAAATTCCCAACCACCATCCCGCAAACTCCCCCGGCATGGGTAAGGCAGCGCCAGTTGTCGCTCATGTCATACCATTGCCGGTCCTGAAAAATAGCTGGAGCGGGAGGTGGCGTGCTCAGGTTATTGGGTATGGAATCCGTATAGGCCGGGCAGCCTGTAGTACTCGCGCTTGACCCTTCGCAATATACTTGCGGATAGAATCCTGCCGGGTCCATCAGGCCGTTACCGATGGCCCCAACTGGGTTCATATCGAAGTGAACCGGGCCTCGCAGGCCATTAGTCGATAGATTATTGAACATGTACACGGGCGCGGTAAAGTCCACTACCCTGGTATCCCGAAATGTCCAATCGTTCACGTAAGTTCCGGTCGCTATGGCGAAATCCTTGCCAACAAGTCCTTCTGAGAGGACATCATCGAATACGACATCCCCATCAGACGGCACGCCCGCGTTGTTCACGACAACAGAACTATTTCCACCGATAAATGAATGCTCGAAGGTAATCATATTGAAATTCGTGAAGGTTAGATTCGCAGGCCCAGACCAGGAAGAGTATTCAGACCGGAAGCCAAACCCCGATACCTGACTGGAACTGGACGCATCCGCTAGGTAAGCTGCCCCGGAGGAATTGTTGTTGATGACGCACTTGCTGAATATCTCCCACGTCGAGCCAGCGCCGGAATTGTCATGCGAGTGAATAACCGCTGTCGTGCTAAAACCCTCAAGGTCGATGCCCTCGAAATAGACTTGCGTTACTCCGTTCAAGTCAACCAGAGGAGCAGACTGAGTGGTTGGGTTCGTCCAACTAACCGAAGGAGCATATAGGAAACTGCCGGATAACCCCTGAAAACTTCCCGAATGTCCGATGAAGGCTGACTGGTTGCCAGGAACTACCGTGTTGCCGCAAAGCCCGCTGTCGAATACCGAAACAATCCATCCATGCGTTCCTGTGGGAATGTTGATGGTTGAAAACTTATAGCATCCTGTGGAGTGAGGAAAATACACGGTTCCACCGCCGCCTGTGCCTGTGGCGTTCAAGTCAGCAGCGGCTTGAGCATAGGCTGCGTTGATAGCTGCTGTGTCATCGGTAACGCCATCACCATGCGCTCCCCATGCTGTCACGTCGTACCACGGCTGCCCGCTCTTGACTCGCAAGTTTCCAGGTATTGAAAGAACTGGAGGAGTTGCACCGTAAGTATAAATAAGACCTGAGGGGCCGATGAAAACTCCAGAGCCGTTTACTTGGACGTTCGTATCAACCCCACCTGGAGTCCCACCGCCTCCTCCACCTCCGCCTAACGGGTATTGGTCTGCGTAAACCAGCGTCTGAATGGTAGAAGAATAGACTTGAACGGTGTACGGATTTGATGCCACGTATGCGTAAAAATACCCGTTGCCGTTCGTCTGTACGGGGTTGGGCAGGGCGCTCGTTGTTACTGTTCCCCCTGTTATGTAGCTGCCGGGATTAGAGAATACGTTGGCAATCGTTACGTTCAGCCCTGAGACGGAAGCTACGAGCCAGACGCCGTTATATCCAGACGGGCTTGCTCCCGTGATAGAAATGTAAGAGCCTGCCACAACATCAGAAGGAACTATGGCTAGCGCGAAGGTAATCTGTTGCACCGCATAGGAAGCTCCGGTTAGAGATGTCGTATTTGTGCTCGGGGCGTTGTACAGAGTCGCAAGCGGAGTGCAGGGCTGAGAAGTCAACGTGGCTGGCTGCGAGCAGATGGCAACATTCGCTCCGGCTACCGCAGCGCCGAGAGGAGTCTGTACCGTTCCTTGCAATCGGAAAACGGGCTGTTGCCCGAAGGCGGCAGATGGGCATAACATGGCAAGCAGAAAGGAGATTACTGTGACCATCCTCTTAATCGTGCTGATTGCTTTCTTCTTGTCGCCGCAGTTAGATAAGCTCGGGTTGTAACTCATTCGTCGTCATCCTTCTTCGGGAACTTGGTTATCTCCCGCGGCCTTGGATACTCCGCTTCCTGTGTCGCAGTCGGAAATCTCGGTACTTTCCTTCCTTCCATTGGAGTCATACCGCCTGCGAAGTCCATTCCTCGACGGCTGGCGTTCTTCTTGGCTAAATCTCCCAGAACGTCACGGGTGTTGAATTCACCCGGCGTTAGAACCATCCGGCCTGCTGGTCTGGTTGCTGAAGTTTCTAGTGCATTCGGCATCCCCGTAGCTGAAGGGATAGACGATTTCGGAAACTTCGATGGGATTTTGGAAAATTCTCCGTAAGGATTTGGATGCTCAGGCAGGAGCATATCCGCTAGACTAGGCCCTAGAAGTGTTCCGGCAACAGCGCCTGGGCCACCTGCGGTCATCCCTCCGACTCCTGCGCCAGTCGCACGACTAAGCGCCCTAACTGAAGGTTTTAATTTACCCGTCTCCTGCATGCGAGTCGCTTCACCGAGAGCATCAGGGATTCCGCCAATCTTGCCAGCAACCTTTGGTATCCAATGTGATGAAGTGGCGGCGACTGCTGGAGGAATTGATTGCCCTATGATTCCTGCCATGTCTCCACGGCTCGCGGCATCTTCCATACCCGGAGCGTTTATTCCCAAACCCTCTCCAAGTCCCGCGACCGCTCGATATGGTACGCTGCGCCCTTGTGCCTTACGAATGGCGTCATCCCCTGCAATGCGAGCGCCGCTTGCCATAGCAGAACCAGCGTCAGGCATTCCCGAAGTCATTCCACCAACGAGTCCTTTAGTGGCATCCCAGAGGCCAGAACCTAGACGTTTCCATGCGGGAGTGGTATTTGTTTCTTTTACTGCATTTTCTATCGAATTGTTCGCAGTAGTCGGAGCTGGCCCTGCCGGTTTTGCAGGTTGCGCCTTCTCGTCTTCCCACTTAATCTCAGGCAGTGGAGCTTTCTTTTCGTCTTCCCAAGTTATCGCTGCGCTGCTCATTTAGGTGCTTGCCCCATATTGGCGTAGCCTGTCAGCCACTTATCCGCAGACTTGATGCGGGCCTTCAAATCTTCCGGCGATTGTGCTTGCCCGAAATCTTTCTTCAATGCTTCGATGAAGTGCTGCCCACCACCACGCGCACCGAAGTGCGTCACGGCGACGGCTGATGCGAATAATCCCAAGTCCTGGTCTAGCGCAGCGTAATCCGGGTCGTTCGCCCCGACTTTCTTAACCCAGAAATCGTTCCAGCGTCCTGCTCCGGGGCCAATCTTCGCTGCAAGAGCGTCAACTTCGCTGGTTATGTTCGGAATCTGGTCGATGACCGTCTTAGCGAATTCGGCCCTATTCTGGTTCTGCGCTCCGAGCTTACCGCCTGGGCCTCCAGTAGTTTTTGCCCCTGCCTGTCCGGGCTGTACCAGACGTCCGTTCTTAACCATCACAGGAGTTCCATCTGGCATAGTTCCGCGTGCGCCTTCCTGCTTTCCTGTGGGGGCTGGGCCAAGGTCGTGTTCTGCCGTTCCAAATTCCTGAGTAGCAATATCCCGCTGAGTAGATTCACGTCTGCCCGAGATGATGTTCTCTAGGTTGTCACGCATCTGAGCAATCTTAAACTGATTATCTCGCTGTGCTTCCGCTCGTGAGTCTGCTGCCGCTTGATTGGTCGTGGCTATTTTCTCGCGTGATTGGTTTGTTTCTCCCGCAACCTTTTCCCTACTACCCGTCTGAGTGTCGGCCACATCCCGCGCCGTTTGTCCTTTCGTCTCAGTTGCCTTTTGAATCTCTGCTGCTCGTTCTCGTTCAATCTCTAATGGACCCCACTTGGAAATTGGAACCTGCTGCGTATTTCCCTGCGAGTCGGTGAAAGGAACCAACTGACCCGATTCTCTAGCGGTTTCCGCCTGCGCGTTCTCTAGCCCTGTTCTTGCTCCCTTCGCGGCCAGATTCGCCGCCCTATTCTCCATCAGGTTCTTGTTGAGGTCGGAACCAGGGATTAACGCCGTGATGTTTGGAGCGAGTACGTCCCCAGCGATGTTTGCAGCACGATTTATCCCGTGCCCTATTTTCTGCCACGCAGTCTGAGGCGGCTTAGGCGGTGAAGCCGGTGCGCCTACCGGTGGCGGAGTTGCGGACACGGGAACTGTAACCGCTGGCATAGTATGAACGGGCGGTGCTGGCGGTATTGCGTTGGGAGAAGGAATCGAAGGACGCGGAGGCTGAGTCGCGCTTTCCGCGATGCGCTTCTTGAGTTCTTCTTCCGGTATGGGTTGCCCTGTTACTGGGTCAGTTGCCATCAGGCATTCTCCGCTATTTGCCCAGCGGTTTTAGCTGCTCCTGAAAGTGAATTGATTAACTGAATTCCATTCTGAAACCACCCGGAATTCCCTGCGTTTACACCCGCATTGATGTCAGGAGCTTCTAGGCCCATTGCGTGCATCTGTGCGCCTACATCTGTGCCATAAAGTCCGGTAAGTGCAGATTGTGCTCGTTCTTTATTCTGCTGGGCTAGGTCGGTTGACTGCCGTTGCACCCCGACCGCGTTTTGCGACATCTGCTGGCCTCGCTGTCGAGAGGCTTGGTCTAGAACTCCTGATAGCGCCCCGGAGTTGCGCGTGCGTGCCGCATTTAGCCCCGCCGCACCTGCCACGCCTGCATTAGCGCCTCCCGCTCCTTGCTCTCCTGCCACTAGCTCATTATTCGCCTGCGTAGGGGTTAGGCCGACATTGCCTGTTGCTTCGCGCTGAAGCTGTGGGATTAACGACGCACCAATACCGGATGCAGCGGCACCGTAGTTTCCGCCTGTGGTTGATGCTGTCTTGCCTGCGTTTTCGGCCTGTTGCTGTAAACTGCGGTCCGCGCTCTCCATCGGACCTCCTCTATCTTAAAATTGCCGTATACGAATTCCAGGGGCTTCTTTGGAAGCCCAAAGACTCTAATCTTTTGCCAAATTGTTTTTCTACTTGTGGTGGCAACCAAGCAGTAACGTGGTCAAGGCCGACCTTGTACGCTTCATGTAAACCTTCCCCGGTAAGTTCTTCGAGGGCTTCCCATCTTGACTCGGGAGTTCCCTTGCTGTGGTCAACAAGCAGGAAAATCTCTCCATTTAGCTTTAGGAATCCGCCGAGTGCTGGTCCACTTCCGTTCTCCGCTACTTTCTTCACCACAAATAGCGGACTCTCAAAGTCCGGCAAGCAATTCTGCGGAAGTCCCGACTCCGCATGGATTCTGCGCATATCGGGAATATCTTTTAGCGTGAATTCTCGTATCTTCATGCGAATTGGTCTGTCCCAAAACCCTGTCCACCAACTTCTCCGCTCGTTGGTGCTGTTCCTGCTCCTGTCGAGGTCAACAGATTCAGCGTGGAGGCTCCTGTGAGCGTCACGGGCGTAGGATTCAGGTTCGGCCCGTTGTAAATCTTGTCGGATGCCACTTCAGACCCGAGATAGGCTGAATATCCTCGAAAGTAGTAGCTGATTACATCTCCACTTCCGTCTTTTGCAGGCAAAGCCATCACACGGCCACGGCTCGCTCCTAAATGTTCCACGTTGGGCTTCATAAAAGAAGGGTCGTTCGCACTCCACTCAAGGAAATAGTTCAGCGCTCTACTTCTCTGTGCGCTATCGGTAAGCGTAACGTGTACGTGGTCGCTTCCTGCTGAAACCTGAATGGATTGCGGCGGGTCGGGTGGTGAAATATGGCCTGTTGGGTCAACGCCTGTCGAGATTCCCACCTGGTTGACTCCATCAATGATTTTCTCAAGCAATAAGGAAGTTCTGGGTAGCGTCTGCCGTATCTCGCTCAAGTAGCTTCCACCGTCGAGCATCTAATTGCTTCCTCGATATGCAGCCCATGCCGCTTTCTTCATCGTCATCACCACGCGAGACAATTCAAAATTAGCAGGCGCTTGTATTGTTCCACCGTTTGCCACTTCTAGAAAGAATCTTGCCCCTGTTTGATTCACCATTATTTCCGTGTCCCCGTAGGCTGGCGAAGGCGAGAGAGGATACGCGCCCAGAGGGAGCGCATACGGCGAAGTAATCGTGTCGGGATAAATATTGACCTGTGCATTTCCGTTCCCTGTTAGAAGTGCTGTAATCATGTCGGCATCCAGCATCTGATTGCCCATTCCGAGAGCTTGTGCCTCTTGTGTTTTTGGCATCGGACTTGTGACGTAGTCCCATGGAATGATTGCTCCGTCGTCGAGGTAGTTCCCCGTGAGTTGCTGGTAAATCTTTCCGCGAAACTGGTTGTTGCAATAGAACAAAGGTTGGGTCGTGTCGGTGCGAGTGATAAAATCCGCATAAGAAGCCTGAATCGACCACGCGCTCCACTTACGTCCTAACTGAAAAGTCCTGAGTTCTCCCATGAAGCTCTGCCGTATCGGGCCTTCGCTGGTCAACGCTCCGCTCGACATCAATTCCCGGTAGGACAGCATCAGAACTACGTTGGGTGACGTAGGATTCGCGTTTACCGGGAAGTTCGGCATCCATTGATTAGGCGTCGCAAGAGGAACACCGATACAAATTCTCCGGTTGATGATGTCGTTCTTGACCCATAGGGTGTAACCATATTTCCAGTTGATGGCGTTCCAGAGAGTGTCTATTTCGGGGGAAAGTTTCTGAGGTTTACCGCCGTCAAAGAGATAGAGTCCTGCCTGCCCTGCAATCAGCGCCCAGCTTTCGCTGTCTTTATCGGTCGAATAATCCACACCGTTTATAGAAGGTGTTCCGATGCCAGCAATCTCTTTAATCGTCCAGCCGTCAGGTTCGGTGATGCCATTGTCCGAGGTCGAGCAGAATGAACGAGTCCGCACTACGTAGAGATTGTCAAACAAAGTGAAAGCGGCACTCACGGGCTGCTGGTTTTGTGTGCCGACTCCAAGGTTTCCGGTCACGCCGTCGAAGGCTTCAAAGTTGTTGACGTAAGAGCCACGCAACTGTGTGTTGAGCACGGGCTGCTGAGTCGGATAAATCTCTATGCGGTCGATTAGGTAAGTAGGAACGAAATAGAAATTTACTCCCATGAAAGGCTCGTGGCTGATGGCATAAACTCTTAAAAGCAAGTCGGTAGGAACGGTTGCGAGCGGAGTGTCGAGCAAGTCAGCTTCAAATGTTTGCATTGCCGCGGTCGGTGTGCATCCGAAAAGCCCATAGGTCTTGCCGAAAGAAGGGCTGTACAAATCCACATTCAGACCAGAATCAGAGTTAGAACCCGCAGTCAGTTGCGCAGTAAATCTAATGCTGTATTGTGTATTAGGCTGGATGATAGGTGCGCCGCCGCGAGGACTCGAAATAGTAACCTTTTGCTTATGTCCTCTTCCTAGAGTTCCGAATGTAATTGTCTGCGCCGTGAAGGAATCCTCAAAAGCAGGCTGCTCAATCATTCCCTGAATCACTAGCCCACCAGAAATGGTCTGAATCTGATAAGCGTCTCCGAACACAGGAGAATCAACGACTGAGGTAACTCCTCCTCCAACAATCCCCGCTCCGTACACACTATCGGGCGTCCAACCGAGCGGATAGGTGGAAACAATTGTGCTAGGGTCGGTCGGAACGGGCAGAACCTTCCCGGCACCGCCATCAAAGGTCATGTTTATCAGGTTCTGTATTTTGTTGTTTTCCCCCCAAACGAACAGTCGATTGGCATAGGCGATAGTTCCTAGACAGCTTCCCAACTCTACTTGGGCAAAATTGTTTGTCCCTTGAAAGCTGATACTTTCTGCTGCAAGCAGAACTGCGTCGGTAAAAGTGAACGTGGCCGAAGTGGATGTGTTGTCGTTGATGATTGTTTTGGTGTAGTTCACTGTTTGATTGTTGCTGATGACACTTACATCCTCGGGAATCCAGTAGTAATACCCGCCGCCTCCGGCTAGCGTTGCTCCTCCTGCTCCGGTAAAAGCAATCACGCGTGCCACGACGTTATCCGGTCCAATGGGAATCTGAGAAGCGATGATGGAGTTGGCCGAACCGCTCAGCGTAAAAATGGTCTGGGGAGAAGGCGCGGTCAGGTAGCCATTCGTGGTAAGAAAAAGCACAACAGCCCCGCGCACTCCAGCGCCTAAGAGTCCCGCTACGACAAGAGAACCTGTGGTCGATGTGGCGATAATCTGCAAAGGGTCAAATTGGAATCTGGTGCCGTTAACAATCGCAAACGCTGTTTCCGGGGCCGATGTGATGTTCGGTGAAACAATCGCCACGCTAAATGTCGAGGACGTAGCTGCGGTGATGATTGCGCTAGTGACATTGAATATTCCGTTTCCATTGGATGTTCCCGTCACCGTTACCCTCTGTCCGACTGCGGGAGTGACACCGCTGACAAGAGTGAAGGCGTAAGTTGCAACGTTGCCGGACAGCACCGTATTGGTAATAGACATTTGCGCGGCATTGAGTGTAAACAGGACAGTGAAAGTTCCGTCCCAGGTTGAAGGACTAGCTCCTGAGATAGTCAACTGCTGGCCTTCTTGAAGATTCGGCACGGGCGTCGATGCCACGACCGTTGCAAGCGTCGGCTGGTAAGTCGAGCCTGCCTGCGGATGCCCGGAAAAGAATCCAATCTGATTTACTTGAATCGTAAATATCGGATGAATCGTGCCGCCTGAAGTTCTAGCGGTTCCAATGCTCGTCACCGTGTAATAAACCGGGTTTCCCCCTGCGCCGTTGTTCGGGTTGAACCCGCTGATAGTCTGAAGGCCGGTAATGACGACGTTATCCCCAGGCTGAAGCTGGTTGCTCGCCGGAGGGTCAACCTGCGCTCCACCCCAAGTCGTTCCGGTAAGCCCGTAAAATGTGATGACGTTTCCTGGCGTGTTCAGCGTCGGCCCGGCAGACCATAGCATGTAGTAATTGCTGCTTCCGTCTCCCAAAATCTCAGGGGCAATCTGAAAGATAGGATTCACAGGGTAGCTCAGCGTAGTCGATGTTATCTGACAACCAGCGCCCGGCCCTACTTGCGAAATCCTATCGAAGTTAAAACCTATGCCATTGTCATTGACACTGAACTGCCGCGGAATGTCCGTACCTTCCTGCAAGTCCGATATAGCAATGAATTCCCGGTCATCGTAGGTAACGGATTTAGCAAAAGAGTTCGGGTCGATTCCTGAAAAGAACGGTGTCAGAACGCCAGGGTCGGAACCTTCGTCCATCCCCGCAACTGCTTCGTACCACATATTCCCGGCAGTATCGAGCGCCAGCGTCAGCACGCTTCCATCCCCCGTCTCATAGGACTTTACGTAATTGAAGTTCTGTCCTGTATCGACGGGCATATAGACGCTCGATAGCCCCAGGCGTGTCTTGACTGAGCCAATGGTGAAATCGCAATCACAGCACAGAGGCGAAGAACCTGCGGGCAAGTCGGCAGGGTTCAACTCTGTTACGAGCCCGCCAAAGGTAGTCAGCGTTGAATCTGGTTCAAATTGCGTATTAGGCATTAGCCCCTGACGTAAATAGCCTCGAACCGAATCGTTCCATCGAAGGCCACGGTTGCTCCCAGCCCAGCCTCGTTCTGTACTGCTCCCGAGCTTGTTCCGGTCAAGAAAATCTGAACGGTGGAGTTGGTCGTATTCCAAACGTAGGTGTAGCCCTTGATGGAGAAGAAAGTCATTTGCACCACGGGAACACCATTTCTCGCAAACGTCTGAAGACCAGCCTGGAAGTTACCCGAGCCAGTCCCTGAATCGGTGGTTACGCCCGCAGAGTTGGTTACGATGAAAGAGCCTGCCGTCGAGGAAGTCTGCGTAATGGAATTGATGGTAAACGTTCCGTTATTGGCAGCGTTGGTGCATCCGGCAATCGTTACGGATTGGCTGGCCTGAAGCTGCGGGCCTACTAGCGTGGTGTAAGTGTAAGTCACCTGCCCGCCCGTGTTGGAAACAGCGGTAACGGTGAACGTCTGCGGGATAAGCGCCTGAACGCCGAAGTGCAACTGCCCAACGCCTTGCGCGGTCTGCCCGGTCTGACCTGTTCCTGAAAGAGTCTTTCCTGTGAGCGGAACGGCTGTAAAAGTTCCGGCGCTGGTACTCGACGCCACTACATTTGAAACCGTGAATGTGCCGTCATTGGTGTTCGATGCAGTATTGTAGATGACGACAAGCTGCCCATTAACGAGCGGAACGCCCTTAAGGGATGAATAGGTGACAAGACCCACCGCGGAAAATGCCGTCACTTGAAAAGCGGTACTTCCTACTCCGCCCGGAACGTATTCCGTCGCCGTGTCATTCTCTACCAAGGTTCCGCGCAGAATAACGGTATGCTCGGTATTGTCTACTCCAGAAGGAAATGCGAAAAGCGCTGGATTCAGAGTCTTAGTTGCTGTGTATGCCATGTTATTTAGGGCCTCCTCGGTCCCAAGTTAAAGGTTTGTCCGCTCCTCGCGGGCTTCAAGCCATCCCCGGAATCTTCCAGCCGTCTGAATCGCGGTTATACGGCTGCCGCTCGTGGCGGATTCCCTGGTCCTGCTTCACGTACCGATTCATGATGCTGCGCAAGGCGTCATCGGCATCCGCCTTGAAGAGTTGGGCCATCTGCGCACCGCGGGCGCGTGCGTAACGGTAGGCCACAAGGTGCGCCATAGCTTCCGTGGAAGCCTGAATAACGATGCTTACGTTGGCGAAATTGTTGGTTGGACTTGAAGCAGCAAGGGGCAATAGCTGCGCCTGATAGCGAAGCCTTAAATCCTCGATACTGGTTGAACCGAGCATCCAGATTGCGTCGTTGCGCCACTCCCAGTTATAGAGAAGTTGTCCTTGATAGTCCGAGCAGAGTCCGTTCTGCGGTTGAAACATCAGAGAGAACGGAAGGCCTGAACCATTCTGCCTTTCCCATAGCTGAAGAGGCACAAGCATATCTGAAGGAAGAGTAGGCAGCGCATGCTGAATCGTCCCATCGTAAAATCCAGTGAAGCTCACGTTAATCTGCACACTGGGGTCAACATTCACGACCGGAGTAATCGGAGTCATGATGTAATTGTCGCGCACTAATGTTATGGAATCGTAGTCGCGGAGTTCGTCCTGAAGATATTCCAAAGCTCCGTTGAGGTACTCGATGGTGAAGGGAGCGGTGTCGGTGAGAATCCGGCCAGCGCCTCCCTGATAGGCGTCATTGATGTACGCACGCGCCCTGTTCATGACTTGTTCGACTACAGGGTACGCCTGGACTGGGTTAACTGGCATTTTGTAGCATCATGGGAAGAACCGCACGCAAACCCTCAGGAGGGAGTTCGTTGAATGCAATCCTTCCCATGAAGATTTTAGGACTTCCCCGCAAACATCTCCGGGTAGAGTTTCCTAGCCTGCTTTTCGTCCAGCACCGCTTTGCAATGCGGGCAGAGCACGATGCCCTGCTTAATCGTCCCTCCGCAGCCGGGGCAATCCTGGGTTGCCGTGAACTTCCTGTGCCACACAGTTTCAATTTTGAAATAATCAGCCGCGGTGTGATGAACGAGGCCAACGCGGTCGCCGTTGTACTTCGGGTCTTGCTGCGCCGCATACAGTGTTTCGGCCTCTTGCAGCTTCTGGTTGTAGAAAGCCTCCATGCGCTCTTTTGCCTTTGCCAGCGCCTTCGGCTCCGGTGGGTTGGAGAGCGTCCAGAAGCACCCGAAGTTGTAAAGGTTAGTTCCTATGTTGGTCGTCTGTCCTTGATTGATTGGCCGCACTGACTTCCAATCGCCCATCGGGTCGTCTGGGTTCAGAACGTCTTGGGCGTAGAACTTCCCGTCTCGTCCAACGGTTGAGAACTCGCTCGCCCCTGAAACGAATCTCTTTTCCTGAATCACATCAGGAATCGCGTAAGGCTCGCTGTATTCCTTGCCTTCCTCTCGCGCCGGAATGACTACGCAGCCGCCGTGCGCCCACGGCCTCTGAATGCGTTGCTCGATGGCGCTAAGATTGAATATGTAAACCCAGTACTTTATTTCCCTTCCTGCGTTCATATCGCCTACCATGCGCGGAGGGTCGGACATCTGCTTCTCTAGTGCTTTGCTCATCCTGGTTGCGTTGTCGCTGTCGCTTGAGATTGTTGCGTTTACGGCCATTAGTTCCTCCTGAGTTTAGTTCTTCTGAAACAATCCGCGCCTCGGGTTCCTGAGCACCTTGTCGGGAATGCTTCTCCACACTCTTTCTACATTTTCCATCTTGCGGGTGATAAGAGCCGTCCGGTTGCGCTGGCCTTCGTAGGAAACCGGGCCATAGAAAGCAGGTAGGTCACTCTCTAAGCGGTCGGCTATTTCGTTGACCATGCGCTCGTTTTCTTTTCGCTCCTCTTCTGCTTTGAGCGCCATAAGTTCAAATTTAGATAGATGTTGAGCCATTTCAATCAAAGGAATCATGGTGTCGATGATTACGTGCTCAAGAGGAAGAGACTTCACGGACAAATTTCCATCGACTATTTTTTGTTCAACGAGCGGAGTGAGAACTTCATAAGCTCCCTTCTCCGGGTAAGGGCCGAGGATAGAAAATCCTGGGTTGTCCGGGTCGGCGTTCTCCGCATACCAAGATTCCGGCGTCCCGAACGCTTCTGGTGCTTTCCACCTAAGAATGTTCCAACAGGCTACACCACTGCAAAGCAATCGCGGTTCATACACCCCCATTCCTGCGACTGTCGTTGTCTCCGTCTGTCCCCACACAATCTTGAAGTTCGGTTCATCGAAGCGATTGAGTCCGAATCGCTCGGTGATTAACTCCTGAAATTCAGGAGGGCAGGTTAGCCGTTCATGTCGCGGAATAGTCAGCATTTTTCCTTCGAGCGTACACTTCACCAACTCTCAACAGCACAAACTCCTCGCCATCTAGTTCAAAATCTGTACCGCCATACTTCGTAATGACAACTTCGTCCCCAACTTTCAAACTCAAAGGAACCAAATTGCCTCCGATGATGCGCCCCTCTCCTACCGCTATGACCTTGGCAATGTTGCTTTTTTTAGCCTCGCCAGGAGCGGAGAATAGAGTTTCATCTTTCAGATAAAGCTGCCCTTCTTTTATAACTGCGGCTGATTGCCTGCGCTGCACGATGACGAAATCATTCAACGCCTCAAGAGGAAATTCCTCCATCTTGAATGCTGGCGTTTCGCATCCTGCGCCTACTAGCGTTTCTACTGTTGCCTGTTTCATGTTTTCTCCTGATACATCATGCAGGGAGAAACAACGGGATGTGCCTCTCCCTGCACAATGCCTCCTGTTTATTCATACGACTTCAAATACTGCAAAGCTCGCTCGGCGCAAGAATCGGGTTTTGCAAATCCGCTAACAAACATCTCAACGATGTGAAGATTCTGATTACACTTTGCGCAGAGAAGCCCGCGAGCCTTTCCGCTGTCATGGTTATGGTCAACAGCGAGACGGGCAAATCTGCCAGTGCGCCAATGGACTCCCGATTCCGGTTTATTGCAGATAGCGCAAAGTCCTTTTTGTTCTGCGAACTTAGAATCGTACCAATCAGGAGTGACACGATATTGCTTCCAGAGCCAGTCGCGCCTATCTTGGACACGCGCCACATCAGGATTTGACTTTCTGAATCTACGGCGTTCGGCTGCCTTTCGTTCGTTATAAATCTTTCTGTTTTCCGGGTCTTCAAGATGTTTTCTTTCCCACTCACGTTGGTAATTTCTTTGAGATTCCCTGTCTTTTCTCGGCATATTTCCTCCAGTAAGGTCGGCATCGGGCGGTTGTACTGGCAACCGCCCTAGCCGTTTGTTTCCCCGCTGTTGCACCAGCGAGATACATATTTTACCCGTAAAACGTTTAGCTTAGTAGAAGCTAAATCACTGGTTCTGCGGCATTTTGGATATACACGCCACTTCGCATATTGCTATTAAATAAATTTAGCGAAGCGTGATGGTAAAAGATATTACTAGTTAGCCAACCGTTACCACTTGGGTCTGGGACTGGCATCGTAGTTACCCCATTCCCGAAATCATAAAGGCTTGGCTCGATTAACTCCACTAAGCCCCAAGTCGAAAGGCACAGACCGTCAACCCTTCCGGGTGAAGCGTTGTAGCCGATAAGCAATTCACGGCCCCCGAAAGTTTGCGGCATGTACTTCTTGACCATGTCGAGTTGCTCATCGCCTTTAATCTCCTGAGCGTTGGCGATGACTACGTTCTGGTACAGATTGTTGATTTGGATTTGCTGGCCCGGCCCTGTGTACCAAATCATGGACTCTGCTTCCTCGGTGTCCGGCCCTAATGCGCGGTCAACCAGCACCTGCGCACGGAACGGAACAACGGGAGTCAAAGCGCCGCCTGCCAAGTTAATCGTGGGAGTGGACAAGCGGCCAGGGAAGTTAGCGCGTGTGATGCCGAGCACTGTCCCTGAGTTGCCGTTGACCTGGTAAGTCTGAATCCCCGCGATGCTTGAGTTGGTGGCTCCGGTGGTTCCTGCAATCATCAGGAAGTCGCCGGTAGTTGTGCCAGTAGGCAGTGCTTGCGAACTGTAGATGGCATTCGCCACACCGTCCACATAGCTGATAGTGAACGAGCCGCGGTTCGTGCCGCCTACTGCCGAGAATACTTGCACAACCTGCTGGTCGGTAAACTGGTTCGCATTGTTCATGCCCGTAATCGAGCTGTATTGCACGCCCGTTCCGGTTGAGTTGTTTACCGTGGCAGTCGTGGGAATCTGGTCAAGCGTTCCCGAACCGTCGCGGTTGAACAATGTTTCCAGTCCGTGAATGAATACTTCAAGAGCGTTCTTTAGCTCCTGAGAGCGGACTGTGGTAATTGCACGCTTGCCACCGTCAGTTGCCCGGCGAGCAAGGTAAGTTATCTCGCAGCCGCCTACCACGAACACAGGCTGGATGTCGCCCGATACCCACTGCGAGCCGGTTCCGCGCCCTAGTGAGTCACCGTCACCTGTATTCTGTTGGATGGGAGAACCGGACTGAATGCGCATCGGAACGCGAAAGGCAGGACGTTGCGCCACGCCTGTCGTCGCTCCAATGTTTCCGGGTGCTGCTGTGATGTAGGCAGTCGGATAAGTCTTAACCGCCCCTTTGATTTTGTTGTACAGCGTTTTGAACTTCCCGATGAGGTCGGGAATCTGCTTCATGTATGCTTCTAGCTCGATTCCCTCTACCGCTGCTTCTGCAACTGGTGAGGCCATGTGGTGCTCTCATATTCGTTCTCATTCGCCGGAATCCTCCTGTAGATTCAGGGCAATGGCTCAGGCGGTTTCCAGCCGCCCGCTCTACTTCTCCTGTTTCAGCGCGTCTCTAATGATTCGCGCTTTTGAAGACACTTCCGCTTGCGCTTTTTGGTATCGCAGGCGTGGACCTGCGTCGCGGTTGTGTCGGAAAATCATTTTACGGCGTTCCAGTCCCATTTCACTTCCTTGCCATTTCGCAAGGTGGCTTCGCCTCGCATGAAGCGGGCGCGAGACTTGTCTTTATCCCAGTTGATGTCTTCGCTGCGGGGTTTGGCTGCTAGCATTGCGGGATTTGCGTTGCCGTTCCCATTACCCAGATTGTCCGTCGCGTTCGGCGCGCGCCGCCAACCTAGTCCAACCGTTACAGACTTGAATACTTTCGGGGCAATCTCTTCCAAGCGAGGGCGGTAGAGATTCATCAGCGCCTTTTCATCTTTGCGCTTCAGCACGATGTCGCGCTTGCTCTTAAAGGCGTCGTCCTTCGAGAACTCCTCGGCTAAATCGGTATAGAAGTTCTTCTCGATGCGTTGTTTCTGCTCGGTGGTGAGATTCTTTCCCTTGAAGAACTCTCCCATCATCTTCTTGAATGAAGGGATGACAAGTTCGGAATTCAGCTTGGTGTTGAACCCTGTACGGAAGTTCGCCTCTTCCTGCTGTCTGATAGTCTGCTCGCGGGTGTCTAATTCCTTCTGCCGCGGATCAACTTCCTGCTGTCCGGCAGGTTTTGCTCCCATCTGCTGAAACTTCTTGAACCATGCTGAGAGATTAGAGGCTTGGTCGTGTGCGCGTTCCTGCTTGCCGTTGGCGATGTCCTCAACGAGTGCGCCGATAGCAGCGGCCATCGTGTTCACGCCATCAGGGAATCCGTTCTGCCTGAGAACGTCAGAGAATCCCGACATCGAAATAGCGGCGTAGCGTTCCGGGTTAACATTGCGCAGCTTACTGAAGGAATACTCTGTAAGTTTCGCTGCGCCTTCCGGTGAGCTTGCGAAGATATTATCTACGACCTTCGGATTGCCTTCCGATACCATCGCCAGTTCGTCGGCATATTCCTGCGCCTCGGTGCGTAGAGTGGTAATGCCCTCTTCACCGCCCAGCGTGTCGAATGTCTCTTTTAATGCGCGGGCCTCTTGCACTCCACCGGGAAACATGCTGCGGATAGAACCTTCCAGGTGATACTGCCCGCGGATATGCTCGGCCAGTTTGGGGTCTAACTCTCTCAGCTTCTGGAATGCTGACTTGAGCGCAGCCTGCGAAGGCTTTCCGTCTTTTTCAAAGGAAGGCTGCGGTTGTTGCGCTCCGTCAGTTTGTTGCTGCTGTTCTGGTTGGTCAACCTGCTCGACTGTGCCAGAATCAACTTCGGGTGTATCGACTACCGGGGCTTCTACCGCCCCTACGTCCATTAACGCTGCGTCACCTGCTGCCATTTATTTTCTCCTGAGCCTATCTTTCTCGTTTATTACGCAAAACCAAATCATTCCTAAAACCCAAATACCTACAAGAAACCACCTCACTGAACTTTCTCCGACTGTTGCGGTACGACCGGAATAGGTACTTGCGGATGCTTCTCGGCGGCCTGTTGCACGTCTTGTGCTTCAAAGTCCTCTGGTCCTTCTACGATGCCTGCCTTAGCTGCTGCCTGCGCTGCGCCCTTCGGTGGCAAATCCTTTAGGTTGATACTCACGCTCGGAGGCTTCTGTTGCTGTGGCTGGTTCTTCTGTCGCAATGCTTCGTGCTCGTTGTAATGCAGGACAAGATTCTGGAATCCCATCTGCTCTTCTTGCGTCCCGTTCTGCATCGCCCGGCCTTCCGGGGAGCGCATCTTGCCAAGGCAAGTCATGGATTCAATGTCATGGTCATCCCAAGAATTTACAGGAACGCTCGATGTCTCGGGAGAAATCTGCGCAATAGTCTGTTGCATTTGCTGCGCCATCTGCTGGCCTTCCGGTGTCGGCGGAGGCGGCCCCATCTCCGTTACCTTCTGCATCGCTTCATCGAGCTTGGGATTGGGAAGAGGCTGTCCTTTGAGCAGTATTTCTATCTCGCCAAGCTGCTTGTCGCGTGAAGCTAGCTGGGGGATAATCAGCGAACTAACTCCTATTGTGTTCTTGACTAGTTCTAAGTTACCTGGGTCATCTACAATCTGCAGGAACATAGGATTCGTAATCGCTAGTTGAATTGCGGCTTCAATCTTCTGGGCCGTTTGCGCGGAGGTTAGCGGGAAGTTCTCGTCCGTCTCAGGGAAACAATACACGTTACCCTTGAGGTCGGCAGTCTCGACTCTCACCGCATCTTTGCCTACCGTCTTGATTACGTCCTGCCCGGATTTGGAAAGACACATTACCGCCTGCCGCATTACACTGGAGAGTCCTTCTTTGATTCTTCCCCAGACAGGCCCGAGTCTTCCGAGGGCTTGGTCGCGCTGGATTTCGATTCCTCCCATCGTGTCGTTGCTTCCGGTGTCTCCGCCGAATAGAGCAGGAAAGCATCCGGTAAGTAACTGAGCGAGGTCTCCTGATAGCCATTGAATGATAGCCACCAACTGTTCTGGGAATGGTAGCGTTTCTTCGACAAAGATAGCTTCTCTGACTCCGTTCGGGAACTTTCCTGGGTCTTGCACATAGAAGTCAAATCCTCCCGGCACGCGA
>Ga0210388_10000236_pt1 | contig 48896 bp, 39 predicted proteins | sample IncBWC19OmetaG_FD_155485 | JGI IMG/M metagenome (GOLD analysis project Ga0210388, IMG submission 155485) | Forest soil microbial communities from Barre Woods Harvard Forest LTER site, Petersham, Massachusetts, United States - Inc-BW-C-19-O ...
TTGCCAGCTGGGGTGATAATCACATCCAATAATCATCATCGAAGGCTCCTTCCTACCGAATGCTTCGGTCCTCCAAACAGAAGCATACTCGGCTACGATCGGAGCCTTCGTTCTTATCCAATCAATCCTTGGGGGTTTGGGGTTTGCAAGGGTGGGTCTTTCGTTTTCTTATTTCGTTAGGGAAGGCGTATTGCAGCGCCTTAACTCTTGGGCCGCCTTCCGTTTGCGGTTTTGTTTCTTGCAAACGGTAGGTCACTCCGATCTGCGCCCGCCATCTTCCAGCAGATAAACTACTTATAAGATTACACTTGACAACTAGTACGAATATGTTATATAGTGCTCGTTGTTAATCGCGGAGGACGAAGGAAGTACACCTTTGCCTCTGCCATCCGCCCGCCCCGTTGGATCCGTTCCCGCCCCGCCTTTTCTTTCCTGTTTCACTCTTCCACTCTTTTGCAAAAAAAGCCAAAAACTAACTCCCCAATTTTCACACTCTTCCGCACTCCTCAAAGAGGAGCATTGCGCCAACTCTTTTGGCATCAGTGGCTTCCCCACTCTTTTGCAAAATAGCGAGGGTGGCACCGTCCCAGATCTTTTCTCCTTCAACTTTGAACAGTCGACCGTTAACTTCTTTAGAATCCGCAGTTCCGAAAAACAGGCCCGCAAGCCCTTTAGAATGCGCAGTTTCAAAACACGGCACTTAAAGTCCTTTAGAATGCGCAGTTGCAAAAAAACGGGGTGGAGGCACCCTTCCTCATCCCAGCGAGAGTTCCCGCTCCAACGCCCGATCGGTCCGTAGGGGCACGATACATCGTGCCCTCTTTTTTCTTGTCCGGGAATTGGCGAGAGTCGAGAACGCGAGACATCCTGTGGGGAAGAGAGAGGGAGGCGCGAGAAAAAAACGACGCGTGAGAAAAAGAAAGAGGGCACGATGTATCGTGCCCCTACATTTTCCTACACGCTTGGGACGCGCTAAAGCGCGCCCCTACATTAGTCCGCGCGAGAACGCGCGGCTGCGAACAAAACGCAGCGGAGAGAAAAGTTCAGGGCGTGAAAATCGCGGTGAAACGAGAAGAAGAACATGCGTAAAAAATGAGTGTGAAAAATGGAGCCAAGGAAAAAATTGAGCCGGGGCACTCCGCTGAGGGGCCGAGGGACCCCGGCTTATCCTGCCCGCCTCCGCAGTGAGCGAGCAAGAAACTTGTCAGAAACTTTTGTGGCGGCGCGGGCGCCTTTGCCACTCCGAACAGAACGGACCTGAAGGTCCGCCGCTACACCGAAACTTCGGCGCCACAACAAAGATTCAGAGCGCCGAGATGACGCGTGAGCGGCGACGATTACGCCTTCGAGTCTTCGTCGCCGCGGAGGAATTCGTAGCGCTCGATCGCGGCGACGACGCCAATGGCGCCTTCGTCGCGGGGTTCGGTGCGCTGGACGCGGCCGAGGCAGCGCACGCGTACCGGACCAGCCAAAGTGATTTCGTTCGGCAAGGTCAGGAGAATTTCGACGGGCGAACCTTCACGGACGTCTTTGGAAAGAAAGAAGTAGACGCCACGAGAACTGACGTCGCGGGATTCGGTGCTTGTCTCGCCAACCGCGGCGCCCGTAGTCCATCGGACGGTGAGCGGCAGCCGCATTTGGAAGCGTTGCGTAGTGCGGCGTTCTGAACCGGTCAAGGAAGACCTCCTGATCGAAGTCAGAGTGTAGCCGGGAGTGGACTAGGGAACAATAGGACTGCGGGTACAAAATCGATTCAATATTGGGAGGTACGCATGTACTAGGACGTGTCGGAGATCGCGTTTTGGCTCCGGGTTGTGGGGCGCGCGGTGGGGGCATTTGTACAGGCATGAATCCAAAGGAGTTGCGGGAGAAAGTTTTTGTAAGAGGATGAAAATAAATGGGTTGGATATTCGATTCTTGGCGCGTTTTGCGCTGTCTGAACTGAAGATCGAAATGGCGGTTGAAGCTGTGGAAAGGTGTGGAAAAGGGGAAGGCCGCATCCCTTTGCGATGAAAAGGGATGCGGCCTCCAGCAGACTCTGGAGAGAGCCAGGGTTAGAAGTCAAATTTCAAAGCGAGTTGAAGAATACGCGGATTGCCAATGGTGCTGGAAAAGATTCCGAACGTGGGCGTCCCGAATGCAAGGCCGGGGGCAGTGAAGTTCGGATGATTGAACACGTTGAAGGCCTCGGCACGGAACGTGAGGCTGTATTTTTCTGTGACGGAGAATTTTTTGCTGAGATACATGTCCCAGTTCTGCTGGAAGGGTCCACGGTAAATGTTTCTGCCGAGATCACCGAAGAGCGCGCCGCCGTCGCCGCTTATGGTGAAGGATTGATTGCCGGGGCCGCCCAAGGTGTTCAGCCCAGAAACGACCGTGCCGGGTGCCAAGGATTGCGTGGCAGCCAAGACGCTGGAGTTAAATATGCTGTTACTGGTGAAGTTTTCCGGGCGACCGCTCTGTACGAGCTGTCCTAAATTGCCAACAAGGTTTGGATATGTTGACCCAGGCAATACTCCGAAAAGAGTACCGGTAGTGCCGGCGCAGACTGGGCATGTGATTGAACCCGGTAGACCGGATTGAAATGTGGTGAGGCCACCGACGGACCAGTTGCCGAGCGGATAGCTCTTCCATCCGCTCTTGAAGCCGGGAATGGCGTATTCGTAGGCGACTACGATACGTTGCGGAACGTTGAAATCGGAGACCGCGCGTTGGCCGCGGATGTCGAGTTGGTTGCCGTTGGCTGATCCAAGATCCTGGTCGGCGCCGCCGGATTCATTGTCGATGGATTTGGAAAAGGTATAGGAAGCCTGGAGGAAGAGACTTCCAGTGCGACGATTAACGGTGAAGATGAGGGCGTTGTAACTGGAGTGTCCCAGATCAGTGACCTCATTGAGACCGCCGCCTGCATCGAAACCAAGTACGCCAGCGCGAGCTTCCACGTTGTTGACCGAGTTCGTGGTGATAATCGACTGCGGCACGCCGTTTTGGCCGCCCACAATAATCGGGTTGGCTGCGTTCGCCAATAGCGCCTGATTCCGTTGAAGGCTGTCGATGAGATGCACGCCTTCGGAGCCGATGTAGCCGACTTCAACGAAGAAATGCATGGGAAGTTCACGCTGAACGGTGACGTTCCAGTTGCCGACGTAAGGAGTGACCAGATTCCGATCGAACGGATTGAGGGACAAGAGGCCGCCGTTGAATTGGGGAGCACCCGTTGCGTCGAGGCCGGTAAACGTCGGAGGCGTCGAAAAGATTGGGAATTGGTTGGCCGTCGGCAAATTCGGATACGGGTTGGAAAGGGAGATACCCGGATTTGAGCCGCCGAATTGCAATGCGGACAGCTGAAAGAAAGGCTGGCTAGTGATTAGCTGCAAAAGGGTCTGACCCGACGTCCGAATGTAATAAATTCCGTAGCCCGCGCGAACAGAAGTCTTGCCATCGCCTTTGACATCCCAGGCCAAGCCAACGCGGGGAGCAAAGTTGTGGGGGCTATTGCTCAAGAGCGTGGAGCGAGACACCCCTGGAGTGCCTTGGATGGCGCCGAAGTTCGCGCCTTGCGGCAAGATGAATCCGTTCAGGAGACCTTCGCCTGCGTTTTGTTGGGTAGGAATGTCGAGGCGCGTAGGATCGAAGTTGCCCACGCGGTCCTGCGTATCCGTCAGCGGACCTATGTAGTCGTAGCGGATTCCAAGATTTAGCGTCAGCCTTCGAGAGATCTTCCAATCATCCTGGAAATAGGCGCCTACATCGGTGCCGCGGAAGTTACGGTTAGTGATGCCGGTACCGACGAATGTTTCACCATTCTGAAAATTGCTTTGAAGAAAATCGGTGAAGCTATCGAAGAGGAGGAAGCCGTTCTCGGCGAAATTATTGAAAAGGTTGATTTGGTAACGGCGAACTTCAGCTCCCATGCGGAAGGTGTGCTTCCCGTGGGTCAATGCCAGGGTATCCGCGAAGTTAAAGGTGTTGTCGACGGTGCCTTGGTCGAAATTGGTGGAGGGACCGCCAAATTCGGGATTAATATCAAAGGTAGCTAGCACAGGGATCTGGGTGTTCGTAGCCGAGTTGAACCTGCTCATGCCGACGGAAGCCAAGGAGGCCGTAGGGTCAGCCATATTCGAAAAGGTGATGCGGCTGTAGCCGAAGCGCGCTTCATTGATGAGATTGGGAGAAATCGTGTACGTCCAGGCGAGAGTAGCCAGGCGGTTCGTGACGGGAACGGTGTTGCCGCTTCCGAAGCTGTTGTTCACCGCGCTCTGAGCATCCTCGCCACCGAGAGGATTGATGGTGTTTGAATTCGAAAAGAAAAAGCGCTCGGAAATTTTGTGCTTGGTGCCGATAAGGCGATCGACGTTGAGGTTGAACTGATCTTCGTCGTAGATAAGCGGCTCTGAAAAGGTAGCTTCGCCGAACTGGCCAGGCGTTCCTGTTCCAGAAGGAATCAAGAAGCCGCCAAACTTTCCGGGGGCATTGAGAAGCGCCAGAGCGGTGGGATCGAGGGAGCCCGGGGCGAGTCCAAATGCCGATTCGATGTTGGCTTCGGTCCGCTGCGCTGGCAATACGGGAAATGACGCCTGTGCCGAGCCTGCGACTCCATTGATCTGACGCGTGCCTTCATACGAACCGAAGATGAAAGTGTCTTTGAGCTTGGGAACTGGGCCGCCGAAATTTCCGCCAAACTGGTTCTGTTTGAGCTCCGGCCTGTCCGTGCCGGTGGCGTTAAAGAAATATAAATTCGCGTTCATGTCGTCGTTCCGGAAAAATTCGTAGGCTTCACCGTGCCAGGCTGACGTGCCACCGCGTGTGAGCACGTCGATATTGCCTCCAGAAGTTTTTCCCTGAGAAGCATCGTAGAGACTTGTTTGGACTCGGAACTCTTCGAGGCTGTCTGGGGCTGGGATCGGTACGTTGCTCAGATTGTTACTGAGCAGTTCGTTAGAGTCCGTGCCGTTGATGACCAGATTGTTGGCCGTCCCACGTTGGCCCGCTACGTAGATCATGGCTTCGCCGCGGCCCGCTTCGGTGGCGTCGGGCAGAGGCGAAGAAGTCCCCGCGTTAAGACCCAACAAGAACGTAAAATTGCGAGTGGCGAGCGGAAGATTCTGCAAGACTTTTTCGGTTAGGACATTGCCAAGCGTTGCGTTGCTAGTGTTGATCGCCTGGGCAGCATCGGCAGAAACGACCACTTCGGAGGTGACCGCGCCGACTTCCAACACAATATTTAGAGTCGTGACCTCGGTTACGTGGACGGCAACGTCGTGGAGAACTGTTCGTTTAAAATTAGCGCTCTCAACTGTGATCTCGTAGGGACCCGGATCGAGCAGGGGAAAAACTGTGCTTCCATCAGGATTGCTGTCCTTGGTCTGAGCAGCACCTGTTTTTGAGGTGACGGAAACTTTTGCGCCCGCGACAGTGCCGCCTTGGGCGTCCGTTAGTCCGACTCGGATGGCACCTTTCTCGGAATTGATCTGCGCGGATAGCGATTGCGAACAGAGAAAGAAGAGAGCGATGCAAAACGCACTAAAGAAACTTAGAAGATTACGACGTGAAACCATTTAATTCCCCCAGTGACGAGTATTGGGCAGCTGCTGCGGAAGCGTCCCTGCGGAGGATGCAAAAAACTGAATATCCATCAAGGGTCGATGGCATTCGTTGCGTCTCCACCACTTCTGAGGGTGCAAGCGAAGAACCAAAGGGGATGTTGAGTGGAAAAGAATGTTTAAGGTTTTGTTTTCTGCGCGTTATGGCGGCTCTTTAGCTGGGCACTGACATAATTAATTCTAAATTCATATACATACCCATATAGAACTACAGTGGACCATCAGTTTTGGACCATGAGTGTCGTAAGAACAGCCCGAAGATTTTTCTCGTATTACATTAATTGGAAGATTCCAACTATTCGCGGGCTCAGCGGTTCGTTTGAAATGAGTCTCTAGATTTCTCGCGTACAACCGATTTCATAAATCAGAGCTTCGGGAACAGCGCGAATCTTCAGGGGCTAAAGCCCCGCTTCCCGAGGCGTAAGCCGTGCCCTCCCAAAAAGCATTTATGAGATAGCTTGCATCCATTCATGCAGCAGGCATTAGATCCCAGACGCGCCAGAATTCTTTCATTTCGGGGGGCGTGCCGAAGGAGACGCGGACGTAGGTATTCATGGATGGAAAGAGGCGGGCGATCTGGATGTTGTTTTTCTTGAAGTGGTCGATGACTTCGACGGCGGGGCGGTTGGTTTTTAGCATGGCGAAGTTCGTGTAGGAGGAGATTCCGGTAACGCTTCGGAGTTTGGCCTGGTTGAAGAATTCCTGGCGGTCGACGGCGTTGCGTTTTTCGCTTAGTTGCACATATTCGAGATCGTCGTAGGCAACAAGAGCGGCGCGGGCGCCAACGGCGTTGAGGCCTTCGGGAAGACGGCGGGTGGAGAGAGATTGGATTTTTTCCGGAGCGCCAACAGCGTAGCCGACACGGATTCCTGCGAGGCCAAAAACCTTTGAAAAGGTTCGGGCGACGATGACGCGGTCGTCGTTCATGGGTTTGTCGATGAACGAGGTGTACTCGGGCGTTGTGCCGACGAAATGATGGTAGGCCTCATCGATGAGGACGGTTGTGGACGGCGGAAGTTTACGGATGAATTCTTCGAGATCTTTGCGAGGAGTAAGGCTGGCGGTGGGATTGTTGGGATTGCAGATATAGACCAAGGCCGTGGAGGAATCGGCTCGCGCCAGCATGGCCGGCAGGTCGTGCGAGAAATTCTTGTCGAGGGGAATTTCGACGACTTGGGCTCCGAGAGCTTTGGCGCAACGGCCAATGGATTCAAAAGTGGGAACGGCGGTGATGAGGGTCTTGCCAGGACCGAGAAAAGAGGAAGCGGTAATGCTGAGAATTTCTCCGGAGCCGCAGCCGAGGACCAATTGCTCTGGCTTAATGGAATGAGATTGGGCAATTCTTTGGTGAAGGGCGTTTACCGCGGGATCTGGATAGCGATTCGCGAACTGCAGGGCGTCCTGCATAGAAGCGATTACTTTTTGTGATGGGCCGTAGGCGTTTTCGTTGCGGCTGAGAATGATCGGGCCGCCGGGTTCGCTGGCGCGCGATGTGGGCACCAATTCGCTGAAGACGAACTCTGTCAGGGGAGGAAGAGCTGCGGCGGCAGCCACTCCGGAAGCCGCGTTCCGAAAAAATTTTCTTCGTGTGGTTGGCATAGTAACCTCGCTGTTCGTTTGTAGTGCGTTGTTGATAGCAGAGAAAGGCGCAGGAGGTCAACAAAACGACTCGTCGGGTTGTGGGTCAGTTTCCGATTACCACGTTTAATCAGGAGTTGAAGGCTTTTAGTATGATGAGCGTGTCCACAATAGGATAAAGAGGCATAAAATTGATGCGCATTCCTTCCGGAATTTTAGTGCTGTCAGCTCTGCTCGCATCTGCACAAGGTAGCGTGGCACAGGAACTTCCAGACACCTTGCCCAAGGTGGTTCAGCACTCCGAACCAATTTATCCACCGCTCGCACGGCAAACACGAATCCAAGGGGACGTGCGCGTCAAGATCACAACCGATGGCGAAGCGGTGCGCACTGCCGAGGCTGAGGCTGGTCATCCTTTGCTCCGAGTGGCTGCCGAAGACAATATTAAAACTTGGAAGTTTGTCGCCCACACCCCAGGCACATTCCAAGTGACGTTCCGCTACAAACTTTTCTCCGGCAAAGTGGATGTGGCATTTCTGGAATCGCCAGCCATCGTTGAAACAGAGGCAGTTCCGCCCGAAATTTCTATTTATTACGGGTGGGCAAGTCTCGGGACTTGGAAAGCACAATTGAAAAGTGCACATGGTGAATTTTCGGAGGTGCTCAAGCTTGTGTATTCTGGCCCGAAAGGAGAATGGCTTGGTGGCAATGCTAAAGGCCCAAAGGGGGAGAGTGAAGAAATTGATTTTGGTCACAAGGAAGGAAATCTTCTGGCCTTTACCATGAGGCTTAGACAACCCGATGGGCAATACGTGAAGACATTTTTTATCGGAAAAATGAAGGTAAACGAAATCGTTGGTACCTTCGTAGACGATGCAGGAATTACAGGCGAGTGGAAGGCTGTTCGAGCAAGCAACAGCCCTAAGTCCCGATAAGTCGCGCCAGCTCAACCGCTCGCTGCAACACTTTCCAATAGCCTGATCCAGCAGCACTTCCCGGAGAGAGCCGATCTGTCGGGCTGTACTCAATTAGAACCTAGCCAGAGCAGTTTTCCGTTGGACTCAACACTTGTAAGTGATTTTGCCTTTGAGACTCCGGCAGTTAGACTTTGAACTTTGTGTTGCGTCGACCTATTGAGACTACCCGACTTATCGGGAGTTTGCAGAAACACCCATTCGCGGATTGGATTCCGCCGCGAGCACAACTTCACATTCTCGACGCGAGACAGGACTGGATGTTTCTACTCTCGGGATTCTACTGTCCGGCTCTCGTACAGTACAAAATGCTGCAAAACAGTTCCCTTTGGGTCAAGCTGGATGAGTTCAGACTTGTTGTGCCATTCCCAACCTTCTTTGACTTGTCTGCGGGAGAGGCTGCGGAGAAGCTGGTACTCATGCTCAGGATCGAGCGATTCAAGTGTGAGTGGAGGGACGTGTGGCCCAAAGATGCCCAAATCCGAAGGTGCCGGCCCATCCTTTGCAGCGACCGACCATGACACGCCCGGGTACTCGGTGGGGCCAAGGCTCCTTATCTCCCCCGATTTCGCGATCTCAATGACGTACCTCGTGAATACCTTCCGCGATCCAGAGATCTCGATGCGGTCTTCACTGCAAATTAAGTGGTATACCGTGAACTCCGGTAAGGTCACTTCGCCCGCAAGGTAGATGCCACGCTTGGATTCAAATCGCACCACTCGCAGCACGTGACCAACAACCCCAGGCGTGCCCCCCTCGCGCGTTTCGTAGGCAAAATAGCCTTTGTAGGTGCAGAAGTATGTATCCTCGGCCGCCAAAGACATTGTAGGAACGGCAAGAAATGTCACAAGCAACGTAATAACCAAGGCTGCGTGGTGCTTCATCTAGTTAAGCTAACGTGGTAGGCCTTTCCATTCAAGGTAAGGGATAGACCGGATTTCTAGGCCAGGTCCTGATTAACGCCGTTGCCGTCCAAGTGAAATAGACCCGAATCCCATTGCCCAGTAAGCCGCATGGTCCGTCGATACCTCCGAGTAGCCAATCATGTCAGACCTTGAGTAAAACTCTAGGGCTGGCTAGGCGGGAATCAAGCCGCGCGCGAACAAGTCGTGCGAAAATCGATGATCATTCAGCGTGGATAAGCTGAACGGAGATTTCAATGTCGGATGAAATAGAACTCCTGAAGCAGATTTACGATCGGTTCAACGCTCGCGACATTGCGAGCGTGCTTGCGGCCATGCATGAGGACGTCATGTGGGCAAATGGGATGGAAGGCGGGCACGTCCACGGAACCGATGGAGTGCGCAAGTATTGGACACGCCAGTGGGCGATGATCGACCCACACGTCGAGCCGGTCGAATTCTCGAATGGTCCTGAGGGGGAAGTCGTTGTAGAAGTCCATCAGGTCGTCCGCGATCTCAACGGCAATCTTCTCGCGGATAAAATGGTTGGTCACATTTTTCGAATCGAAAACGGGTTAATCAAGCGCTTCGATATCCGCGGCCAGTGAAGCTAACGCTACCCCGTAGGTCTTAATACGCTTACATTACATCAAGTGAAAATCAGGCTAGCATCAATATCCGGTTGAGATGGCAACCGTAACCGTCCAAGTGGATTTGAGTTAAAAGCGACTTTTCCATTAATCCGGCTAACCCGTCCGCTACTGTTGAGATTCGTGCATCACCGCAAGTGAACTAATTCTCGTTCGTCTTTAAGGTGCTGTTGGTTTGGCTTGCGTCGACGGTTCTTGATGCGGCGCTGCTGCCTCTCCGCCCTTTGGCGGGATTACCGACCCCGGCTTCGACAGCCCCTGCGACTCATAAAACGCATTAAAGAAGAATTTATAAGTCCCATGCGACTGCCCTCGCCACTGTGGCCGGAATCCCAGCAAATAAACTCTCCCCTTGCCGTATTGCACTTCAAGCGCAGCGGCTTTTCCCTGAATTCTCTCCGGATGCAGCAAATACCCGCTCATCAGCGGACTCTCATCCTTCGGATATGCCGCCAGCACACGTCCCCGAAATCCCTCTTTAGCCTCGAACGCCGGACCCCGCTCAAACATCACGATCGGATCGTGCGGCAATCCCCACGTCGCCGAATGCGCCATATCCTGCACTTCGACCCGCAACAAACAGCCCGAGCAGAAAAACTCCTCATCCTTCACTCCCGCCAGCACATTCTTCACCGGCAATCCCAGTTGATCGACGGCGAAGCTCGATGCATTGTTAAACGTGATAAGCGTGCCTCCTGCCAGCACGAACTCCCGCAGCGCCATCACTCCCAACTCGCCGATCCCGCCGACGTATTCTCCCGGCACGCTGCCCGGTCCGAATCCGTTGAAAATCGCCTCCGGCGAACCATCTGGAATCACAATGGCGTCGAACCTTTCTCGCAAATTCCCGGCCTGAATGTCGCCATTGCGCAATGCGACTGGATCAAACTTGAAATTTTCCAAAATCCACCGCGTCCATCCCTCATCGATGAACGGAACCCACGCACGATACAGACCAACACGCGCCTTCTTCACACTAATGGAATCCTTTGGCGCCGTCGCGACAGCTCGAAGCGCTAAAGAATTTTCCTTAACGAATCCGTCGAGTTTCTCGCGCTCAATCCCGGACACCACAATCGCACCCGTTTCAGTCCCGTCCGAAGTTTCCGTATCGCCAGGCACGAAGCTGGCATGTCCTCCGCTCGCCAACACTTCGTTCAAAAGTTTAAAGCTCGCATTGGATTTGTGGCTCAAGACAAACACGCCGCCCGTCCCGCTCAAGCTCCCCGCAGGCGGCGCGAATTTATCGAGCTTCTGCAAAGCCCCGCGCTCCGTCGCTCCAATCGGTTGCAGCACTGGCGCTACCTGCACGCCCATCTGCATCGGCAGCGTCCAGCCCGTCACGTCATAGGGCAGTTTCGGCGGGCTGGTTGGCGTTTCGCGCAGATCAGGATAGATCTGTGGCTCGAACAATTCCTTCACCAACGGCGAAAACGGCTGATCCATCAGCACCACCCAAGTCCCGGGCGCGTAATCGCGGCCGTTCGCGTGAAAAGGCTTCGTCGCTTGCTGTACCTCGATGCCATTGACCATCAATTTTTGCACCAGCGTAGCCGTCGTCGGCAGATCCCGCTGCTCTCGCGGAATCACGTAACCGAAGGGCGCCTCCTTGCGGAACCGCTCGACGTTATCGTGCGCCGCCTGATACCGGTTGAAGAGCAGCTCCTCTCGATATTTCGCGGCCGTATCCAACACGGACATCGACGCGCCTTCCATGTAGTTCACCGCGTCGCGCAGCCTCCACCAGCCGCCTTTCCACGGACTGCTGTAAAACATCTCCGAACGCAATCCGCGCTGCTCTTTCGGAAATTCATCCACGGGATAAAATCGCGGCGTCGCATAGCGGAAAAGCGCCGTCTCCGTAAAAAACGAAATACTATTCCGGAAAATGTGCGTGTAATCCAGGAATCCCGGATACCAGTTGTCGAAGCCCACCCGGTTCACTGCGCCGGGCATGCCGTGTTCATCCAGGTACGCCGCCATGCTCGTCCCCATCACGCTTAGCCAGCGCGCCATCAGTGGATGAATGTTCGAAGAAATCGGCTCGACAAACGGAGGAATAAAAATCCGCGTAGGGAAGGGAGCCGTTTGATGGTGGCAATAGAAAATGACTGGATCCCACTCGATTTCTGTCCGCGTCACATCCTGCGACTCCACCATGTTGTTCATGTAACCGTCGCGATTGTTGTCGTGCCCCACGTACTCCTGGTACAGGTCCGGCAGCGGACTCACCTCGAACGTTGTGCCCAGATTTTTGCGATACCACGCCACCACTTCGTTTTGCCCGTCGGGATTGAGCGTGGGCCACAGCATCAAAATCACATTGTTCAGAATCGCGTCGACTTCCGGGTCGTTCTGCGAAGAAACCAGCTTGTAGGCCAGATTGATCGACTGCTGCGCGCCCGCCACTTCCGAAGAATGCAGCCCTCCATCGATGTGCACGATAGCTTTGCCTTGCTGCGAAAGCACGTGCGCCTCTGCCTCCGACAAGCCTCTCCCGTCGGCCAGCTTCTGTGAAATCTCTTTATATTTGTCCAGACTCGCAAGGTTTTCAGGCGAAGAAATAATCGCGATGTCCCAATCGAGCCCTCGCGTCGTCTTGCCCACGTTGATCAGCTTGATGCGGTTCGAACTCCCCGCGAGCTTACGGAAATACTCGCGAGACTCGTCGTAATTCGCCAGATAAAAATCATCGCCCGGCTTGTGTCCAAGTACCGATTCCGGCGTCGGCACGTTAGGCGACGGATTCGTCGTTGCGGCGACTTGCGCGCCACACGGAATCACGCAAACGAAAACGCACAGCAAAGCAACTATTCCGGCGGACGCCAGGGAACATCTCTTTGTTTTGAGCATGCCAGAGCATATCTTCGCGATTTTCTAAAGTAAATACCTCCGCTTTCATGTCCTCGTTGCTCTTCGCGCATAAAAATCTTGTTACGACTCCGAGAAGATTTGGAAAAAAAGAGGCCTAAGGCGCATCTACAGCATTCGCTGGATAGACAGAAAACGCCCCATCCGCGATTGTTGATGTGCGGGGAGAGCTGAGAGACGAGACACTTCGAGAGATCGAAGTGCCCGGGCTGGGACGGCTCTCTGCTTTCCTCGCAACGATTTATTCCAAAGAGGTTTCCCCGTGCGGTTCCAGTGTCCGTGTTGCCAGAGCAAACGAACTCGAAGATCCAAAACCCGAGGATTCTTCGAGGGCTTCTTGGCCAAATTAGCTGTGAAGCCGTTTCGTTGCCTCGATTGCGATGGCCGTTTTTTCCGCAACACCGCTACCCTTAAATCGCATCCACCTGCGTCCACGAAGCCAATCCATATTTCTGCCCTTCAGACTCCACTAGTAATATCTGCCGCTGCGCTGTCTAAATAACAGCTTCCTCCCATAAAACTTACCGACGCCTTTGGCTCTCGTTCTGGCCACGCATGCCCACGAATAGAAAATTCCGACACTTGACACCTCGCTCTGTCTTGTATATAACCGAACGGTTGTACAACCATAAGGTTATGCAATGACCTCCTCCGATCGACTCGACGCCACCTTCGCCGCTCTCGCCGATCCCACCCGGCGTGCCATTCTCGCCCGCCTCGCTTCTGGCGACGCCTCCGTCAACGAGCTAGCCGAGCCCTTCGAGATGACCCAGCCCGCCATCTCCAAACACCTCAAGGTACTCGAACGCGCCGGCCTCATCTCCCGCAGCCGCGATGCCCAGCGACGCCCCCGCCGCCTCGAACCAAAGCCTTTCGCGGAAGCCACGGATTGGCTCGAGAAATATCGCCGCCTCTGGGCCGCCAACTTCCGGCGCCTCGACGCTCTTCTCGACCAAATGAAGTTCGATGAATTAAAAGCCAAAGAAAAGAAACGCGAACGCGCAAAAAGCTAAAGGGGCCTCCCGATGACGAACGCAGAAACCTTCACCGTCACAACACCTACCGAGCGCGAGATCGTCGTCACTCGCGTCTTCCATGCACCGCGCAAACTCGTCTTCGAAGGCTGGACCAACCCTAAATATCTCCCTAACTGGATGCTCGGCCCCGATGGCTGGACCATGCCCGTCTGCGAAATCGACCTCCGTCCTGGCGGCTCCTGGCACTTCATCTGGCGTCACGCCGACGGCAAAGAAATGGAGATGCGCGGCGTGTATCGCAAAGTCCAGCCGCCAGTCCGTCTCGTCTCTAGCGAGTCTTGGGGCCCCGGCTGGCCCGACACTCTCAACACACTCGAACTCTCCGAGGACGACGGCAAAACGACTGCCACCATCACGATTCTTTACGCGTCAAAGGAAGCTCGCGATGCCGCCCTCAACACCGGTATGAAGAAAGGCATGGCGCTCAGTTACGATCAGCTCGAGGCTTTCCTGAAGTCGTTGAAGTCTTGAGGCACTGAGAAAAGGCTAGGAAGTCATGAGCGAAACAAAACCTCAGTCAAATGTTGGCCGCACCATCGGCGCCGTGCTCGCAGGAATATTCACGGGTATCGCGCTCTCCCTGGGCACAGATGTGTTGCTTCATGCCATCCACGTCTTCCCGCCGTGGGGCGCATCCTTAGTCGGCTACGATGGGGCTCTCTTGCTTGCGACAATCTATCGCTCGATCTACGGCGTCGCCGCAAGTTACATCACCGCGCGACTCGCGCCCAATCGGCCCATGCTGCACGCCATGGTGCTCGGCATCCTTGGTTTTGCGGTCAGCGTTCTTGGCGCTGTAGCGACTTGGGACAAAGGCCCGGCCTTCGGCGCACACTGGTATCCCATTGCACTCATCGTGCTGGCTCTTCCCACTGCATGGATAGGAGGTAAAATCCGGCTCGCACAATTAGGCCGGCCATCGGCAGTCTGACGAGTGTTAGGACATCAATTTCCGACGACGCGGCTACACATCCAAAGGAAACGGTTCACGCGCAGCGGCTTTCGTCGTCCTTAACGATGGGATGCAGTCTCATAAATGATCCACACGATAAAGACAATTACACACAGGAGAACAGTTGCGAAAAGAATTGCGAGAGGCCAGAAAATCCAAGACCAAGACTGTCTTTTCCGGATGTGCTGTATGGCGTTGTGCAATGAAAAAGCGGTCGCGATTGCGCCAAACGGAGTAAGACCGAAGGCGGGCATAAAAGCGTCCAGCTCGGCCGGTCCTCTGCATCCATGCCGCAGACAGTAAACAGAAGGCAACAGAATCGATAAGATGTACACACTCGAAACGAAATACGAAATGGCGAGGCCCAGTCTGCGTAACGTAGCCCCCACTGCTATGGGGCCTGAGGTTTTCTTACTTAGGTCCGGGTTCACGTTACAATCACTTTCGTTATTCTGGCAGCAGGAAGGTAGCGCCATCTTCCACTCTGGATTCAGGGTGAGTCTCTGTAAAGCGCATTGGGTTGCGGGGCGACGAATCGTATAATGACTGATAAACTCTGCCCACTCAGCCGGAGAAGTGAAATTGGCTAGATCCCTGAAGACCATCCCGCTCAATCCGAGGCGAAAATGAGAAACGTAATCTACGCAATCAACATCACCCTGGATGGCTGCTGCGACCACACCAAAATGATTCCCGATGAAGGACTGTTTGAATATTCTACGCACCTCGTGCGAGATGCTGACCTGCTCGTCTTTGGCCGTAAAACCTATCAATTGATGGTTCCTTATTGGCCGGATGTCGCAAAAAATCCTTCTGAGACACAAGCAGATATCGAATTCGCGAAAATATTTGTCTCCAAAAACAAAATTGTTTTTTCACAATCATTAGAGAGCGCTGAAGATAAAAATACGAAAATTGTTCGTACGAACCTTCAAGACGAAATAGTTAGACTGAAACGCGAGCAAGGCAAATATATTTTAGTCGGCGGTGTGAGCATTCCGTCACAGCTTATAGAGCTTGGTCTAGTGGATGAATATCGTTTTGTCGTTCATCCGATAATTGCAGGAGAAGGGAGACGGCTGATGGAAGGTATTAGCCTGCCGGAAAAATTACAATTAAAACTTGTTGAGTCCAAGATTTCTAAATCAGGATGTGTTGCGCTTCGTTACTTAAAACAGTAATGCCTGGTTAACGCTGTCGGTTCAAACGGTCGATGCAACACCATCTGGTATAAAGCTGTTTTCAAAGGTGGTGTTTATGAAGCAAGGGAGACAGTTTGGGTTTTCGGCGGAGCAGAAACTCGACGTGTGGCGTCGTTGGAAGGCAGGACAGACGCTGCATGAGATCGGGCGCGCTTTTGGCAAAGAACATTCCTCCATTCGTTGTCTGGTGTCGCGTCACGGTGGGATTGCTCCGGCCGTCCGGCGGCGTGCGCTCCTCGCGCTCACGCTGCGTGAGCGCGAGGAAATCTCTCGCGGGCTGGCTTCCGGTTCGTCGATCCGTGAGATAATGTTTAGAGCGAGCGGTATCGACCGTGGGCCGGGAGGTCGCACGTCATGGTGCCGTCCTGCGTATCGAGCCAGTCAAGCGGACGACGAAGCCTGGCAGTCGGCCTTGCGGCCCAAGCGCTGCCTTCTTTCCATCAACCTGAAGTTGCGGAACATCGTTGCGAGTAAACTGATTCTGGACTGGTCGCCGAAGCAGATTTCCGGCTGGCTGAAAACCCAGTATCCCAATGATGAGAGTTTGCGTGTGTCCCACGAAACCATTTACCGAAGCTTGTTCATTCAAGCCCCGTGGAGCGCTGAAAAAGGAGCTGCTGGAGATCAAGGTACCCAGCAGAAATACGGCGGAGGTTGTGGGGGCATTGAGTAAACACGTTCGTAAACTTCCCGCTACCCTGCGACGCTCGCTGACGTGGGACCGAGGACTGGAGATGGCGAAACACAAGGACTTTACGGTGGCCACGGATGTGAAAGTCTACTTCTGTGATCCGCAAAGCCCCTGGCAACGCGGCTCGAACGAAAACACAAACGGGCTCTTACGACAATACTTCCCCAAGAACACAGACCTAACCGACTATTCCCAGTCGGATCTGAACAAAGTAGCACTGCGTTTAAATCAACCCACGACAAACTTTAGGTCTTCAGACTCCTGCGAGTAAACTTCAAGAAAGTGTTGCTTCGACCCATTGAGACCACCCGCGTAATCGGAAACTTGCCCGGTAAGCGTTTATAGGGACTTAGCCCAACTTGGGGTCAGATCAATCCGCCGAGTAGTGACGTTTCGTGTTGGCCGAAGTAACTGGACGGCCCCTCAAAACAAGCGTAGTCGGCAGGCTATTGGAATCATTCAACGAATGGTTCCGCTGCAACGAGTTGGCGGGCCCCAGAAGTAACCACTAGAAATAACTCAGCATGAGGTTTGGCCGCCTCATCTATGGCCGTTAATTGCTGGGCGCGCTTGTCTGCTGTAATACGCCTCCCGGTTTCAATATTGTCGAGCACCACCAATCCTATTGATCCAAGACTGCAAAGCTCATGGGACAGGGGAATTAATTCCTGAAGAGATCTGGAAGAAGACAAGAACGGCTGCAGCCTCGCGTCGTTGTCGCGCCACCGCCTGAACCATTTGCGCAGTTCAAGCCGCGAATTGGGATCCTGAATTGCCTGCTGAGCCAATATGTTGAATTCGCGCCCGACCTTGCTTTCTGGGGAAACGGCATCCACCATGCGATTCAGCGGGGTTTGCGTGTTGTAAGGTTGAGTCTTTTCGCGCTCATACTCTTTCACCGGTTCCACCACCGCAGACAGCGTCTCGAATAATTGCCTCGGTGTCTTTCCAGCGACATCATCCAGCATTTTTCGGTAATTTACATTGTGGAGTAACTTGAGCCTCTCAAGGCTGACGCTAAGAGCGTCAAGCCGTTTATACATGGATGTCACCCCCGTGACGGAAGCAGGGGACCAGAGGCGCTCAGCGATCGCGCCGAGCCGGGGCCAAATTCGATTGTCGATGTTTTCAGGTGTAGCGTATTCCGTCCATTGAGCGGCTTCTCCTCCAAGGATTAACGCTTTCTGTGCGTCGGAAAGAGAAGTACTCACTCCGCTCAGTGGCTCGACGGCATAGTACTGTGATGCTGGATACATTAGATCGAGATACCAACCAGCTGAAAGAATCGTTGGAAATCCCATCTGCGCAGCGGCCACGAGGGTTTCCGGTCCTCGCCAGGATTGCACCAAGGTATCTCTTGGCAGATCGGGATTAAGAATTTCGTCCCACCCTTCCATATGTTTTCCATGTTTGGCGAGAATCACCTGAACACGCTTGCTGAAGTAGGCTTGCAGGTCGTGATTATCTTTTATGGCGTGGGCGCGCATCCATTCCTGAATTTTTTCGTTGCCATCCCAATATTTTCCATCAACTTCGTCACCACCGATGTGAAAGTATGGGTCTGGAAACAGAGAAGCCATTTCGCCCAGCACGCTATCCAATACTCGATAAGTCTCTTCTATGGTGGGATCCATGGGCGGACGAACAGCGTCACTCATCCCGCGAACGAGGTGTGCCGGTGGCGGTGCCGACGCGATATTGGGATGAGCGATCAACCAGCTTACTGCGTGCCCAGGAATGTCAAACTCTGGAACCACGCGCACGCCACGTTCACGCGCGTAAGAGACTAGCTCTCGAATTTGATGCTGGGTGAAATACTGGCCGTCCGAGGCAAGTTCTTGGAGTTTGGGAGCGTTCCTGCTTTCCACGCGAAACCCTTCATCATCGGAGAGATGGAGATGGAGCGTGTTGAGTTTCACCGCTGCCATGCCATCGATGTTGCGCTTGATAACTTCAAGAGGGATGAAGTGCCGAGAGACATCAATCATCAATCCGCGCCATGGAAACCGAGGGCGATCTTCCACGCGAACGGCCGGAATGATCCAGCCATGCTTATCTTTCTGGATCAACTGAAGTAAAGTTTCGACTCCACGCAAAACGCCTAGCGGAGTGGGAGCCGTCAACTCAATCTTGCTTTCTCCAACTAATAGGCTGTAACTCTCATCCTCGCCAATCGCTTGCAGCTTCTGGCCAGGCGTATCACAGCGGATGACCAAAAGAGGCGCGGTGCTGTTGTTCACACTGCTTCTGGAGGAAAGCTTTGTTTCTGCGTCTAGTTGGCGCCGGAAGTGAGCGATTGCATATTGAACGCGCTCGTCACCTCCCTTCACTTCAAACCGCGGCAATTGAACAAGCTTCAAAAATCCTTCTCGTTGTTCGATTCGCGCCGGCCAAGGCATTAAATTGAATTCTTGTGCGGAACAAGATAGAGAAAAAGTTAAGGCCAGAGCCGCGACGCAAGAGCCTATCAGCTGTTTTCTTGTACCGAAGAATGTCGTCTTCACTCTTTCACCGAAGTCAAAGTGCTCACTATCCTTTAAGCCCCGAGACTTGGAGAGCGATCCTCAGCGTCCACGTACTCGCACTCTACCCGGCCGTGCTGATTATCGTCAGCAAATCGAACGATTTTGGACCGCAAGGTTATGCATGGTTTTTATATGGAACTACAAGCGGCAACCAGCCGCAACCGCTTTGATTGTGGCGAAGTCGGAGGCTTTCAACAGCTCCAGGCAGTAATCCGCGGGTGGGCCCGGCTGGGCCGACCAGTTGAGTTCGCAGCGTTAATCAGGCGCTTGGACTAGCGAAGCGCGAGGGGTTTGTAAATAAGACCGATGACTATTCCGATGATCGTCCACTGGAAGAAATAAGTCACAGCCTGTCCCAGAGCGAGTTTCAGCCCGATGTTCAGGTTCACGTAGTTGTGCAGCACGAATGCGCAAACCACGAAAATGCCAATGAGAACGCCGAAGTGCGCACCTGCTGCTGCGCCTGATCTGCCGTGATGCATCAATGCGAAAATTAGGGCGGCAACAAGGATCGATATGAAAGTTGAGACCAATCCAATCGGCATGACCTTCATCATTTCTTCCTTAGGCCGGAATACGGCGGGGTACTTGTGGGCTTCCTTGATAAGAGCTGGCGCCAGCCAAAACACTAAGAAACCAAAGGCAAAAGACGCGACCGTGCCCCCAAGCGCTGCCAGCGCGAGACTTGCATAGTTCATTTGCACTCCTTTACCAATTGTGAGCAGAACTTGTCTCGTAAATGAAGCAGGGAGTTTCCTCAGGGGCTAAAGCCCCATTTGCCGGCTTTCTATGTCGGAGCTAAAGCTCCGACCCCTGGGAAGGCATTTATGAGACAGATTCTTGTAACGTTGGCGTGATCATATAACCGCTTACTCAGAGTTCGAAAAGGAAATGTGGGGGAAGACGTCTCGTTAGGGAGCAGAAAAAGAGGGCGGAGAGGCAGCAGCGCCGGACCAAGAGCCCGCGCAGGCAAAACCAGCCCCGCGAGCGCGAACGAGAATCGGTTTAGTGGGCAGTGATGTACGAATCTCGACATTCGCGGACGGGCACGATGCCTTCGAAGCTCAGGCCAGTGTATCGTGCCCTACGAGGATTAGGTCTGGTCGATTAAGCGGTGGTGGATGGCGTACAGGGCTAGTTCCAGGCGGTCGGAGACGCCTAGTTTGTCGAAGATGTTGTGCAGGTGATTTTTTACGGTTTGCTCGCTGATGAAGAGTTTTTCGCCGATTTCCTTGTTGCGGAAACCCTGGGCGACTAGTTGAACGATTTCTTTTTCGCGGTCGCTGAGGAGCGGCTTTTCGCGGCGCGGGCCGGACTCGGAAGATTTCGAGAAGGCTTTCATGACTTCGGCGGTCATGCGGTTATCGAGCCAAATTTCGCCGGCGTGAACGCGATGAATACTTTTCACCAAAAGATCTGTGGCGGACTGCTTGAGAACTACGCCGCGCGCGCCTAGACGCATGGCGCGGACCACGTCGCGGTCGTCTTCGGCAGCGGTGAGAACGATGACGCGCGTGGGAAGCGTATCGAAATTGACTTCTTCGAGGACCGCAAGGCCGTCCTTATCGGGCATACGGAGATCGAGCAGGAGAATTTCCGGTTTGAGTTTAGCGAGAAGTTTAATGCACTCCGCGCCATTCTGGGCTTCACCGACAATAGTGATGTCCTCATCGGAATCGAGGAGTTTGCGGAGGCCATCGCGAAAGATCGCATGGTCATCGGCTAGCAGTACGCGAATTTGTTGTTTAGTTTTGGCCATGTCAACCGAGCGGAACCTCGATAGTCAGTCGAGCGCCATGGCCGGGGTTTGACTCTACAGTCAACAGGCCCCCCACAGTACGCGTACGCTCCTTGATGGAAATCGGACCCAATCGCAGGCGGTCGAGCTCATCCCCGGTAAACCGGCCGGCGAAACTGAAACCTTCACCGTTGTCGTCAACTACCAAAACGATGCGACTGTCGTCCTGCGACAGTTTTACCACGACATGGGAAGCCTTAGCATGCTTTTTTATGTTGTTGAGTGCTTCACGGTAAATCTGGAAAATCTCGCGACAGACGCGGTCCGGAGCGTGCAGGTCGGCGGATTCGATAATGACGTCCAGCGCGAGCGTCGATTCATTGCGGAAACGCTCGGCGAAACCTTGCATTAAATCGACGAGATCGGCGCTCTGGACGCGCAGGGGCCGCAGGTCTGTGACCATGCGGCGGAGCTCGGCGGACTCGTTTTTGACGGTTTGCTGGAGGTTGCCAAGGTTGGCTTCGGCCTGGTCAGGGGAGGAGGCGACCTTGCGGCGGAGGACGTCGAGCTGAATTTCGATGCTGAGAAGGGTTTGGAGAATGCCGTCGTGGAGGTCTCGGGAGATGCGGCTGCGCTCACCTTCGATGGCGCGGGCGCGAAGATGGCGGAGGAGGAAGACGTTTTCGAGGGAGGGGCCGATGTGGCGGGAAATACGTTCGAGCCAGGCGAGGTCTGGGCGCTCAAAGGGCTTGCGGCCATTGATTAGGAAGAGGCGGCCGGCGGGTTGGCCCATCTGATCAAAGGCCACGCTCAGCATAGAGCGCATGTGGAGCTCTTGCTGGGTGGGACCTGGGAGACGTGGGAGAGTGGCGAGGCGGCGGCCGTCGCGGCGGTCCCATCCAAAACCGCTGCCGGCGCCTTCGAGGCTGTTCCAGCACACGGTGGCGTCCATGTCGTCGAGGAGAAAACCGTCGGCGCGGGCCAAGGAGTAGCTTTCGGGTACGAGGCGCTCGCTTTCGCCAGCTTTGAGGCGCCAGAGGTAGATGCGTTCGAGGTCGGTGTCGCGATAGGCGAGTAGGGCGACTTCGACATGGAAGGCACGGGCTAGCTCGTCGAGGAGGAGGCGCAGGGATTCGGCAAGGCCCTGGTCAACTTGCAGAGTTGCGGTGATGCGGGAGAAAAAGTCGTTTTGCGAGGCGAAGTGGCGGCTGCGGTCGGCTAAGAATGCCAAGGCGGCGCCGCCTGCGAAGGTGCCCCCCACGAGTCCTACCCAGGCGATGACGCGCATCCAGCCGATTTCACCCTTGCTGGCGGTAAGGAGAACCAGTATGAGCGCGAGCGCACCCGCGAGAGGGATGGCGGCGCGAAGTCCCCAGCGCATGCCCGCGACCCAACAAACGAATAGATAGGGAAACCAGACGGGGACAGACAATGGGCTGATGGACATGAAAAAGCCCAGCGCGAGGATATCGATGGCAATCGGCAGATGCCAGGATCGTTTGCGGAGGAATCGTTCGAGAGGAATATTTGCGAGCGAAAGGATTAGATAGGCGACGAGGAAATAGAGGGAGCGCTTGGCAGCCTGGAGATCCGGCTGCTGGAGCAACGCCAGAATCGAAAGCAAAACGATAATTGGGCGCGCATAGACGATTTGCCGCTCGAGATGGCGGCGGTCCGTTTCGTGGGGGCTCATGCGCGGGGACGCGATTCCTCTGGATTAGTCTAGCAAGAGGAATCGGTCGCGAGAGGCGGGCGTATCCGGGTTGCGGCGATTTAGGCAATGCGCGAGAAGGGGCATGGCTCTTGAACAGTTGGCGCCCTTATTGGTACTTCCCTAGTCTTCGCTCAGCGGCAGCTCCGAAAACAAGGCGTTCAGGTAACGCTCAGGCGCAGCCACAAATCTACTAACTAGCTGAAAGGGCTGGCTTTCGCGATACGGAATTTCATGAATTTCTTCGTCGTCGAAAGTGCAAGTCTGGGCTCCAGGAAACGCGAGCAAAATTGGCGAGTGAGTCGCGACAAGGAATTGGATGTTTTCATTGCCGCGGACAAGCTCATTGAGGAGAATTAGAAAACCAAGCTGGCGCTGAGGGAACAATGCAGCTTCGGGCTCGTCCATGAGGTAAAACCCGGAGCGGGTGAAACGATTTTGCAGCAACGAGAGAAACGACTCGCCGTGCGACTGGCTGTGAAGACTCTTCCCACCATAACTTTCCGATGCCCCCACTTGGTCAACGCGACTCGCCACGTTGAAAAAACTCTCAGCCCTGAGGTAGAAGCCTGCGCCAGTCCTTTTCGTGAAGGAGAGCCTGAGCGCGCCAGCCGACGATTCAATTGATTTCACACTATCTGCGGTGCTTGGAGAAAATTGCGATTTCCGCCTTCGAGTCCAAATCCGTAATGGGAAGCAATCGCTTCCAATAAGGTAGATTTTCCAGTTCCATTCTCGCCAACAAAGAAACAGACTCTGCTGGAAATCCTGAGTGACTTTAATGAGGCAATGGCTGGAATATTGAAGGGATATTTATCCCTCTCGGTTATCCGCTCGGTCAGGAGGGATATATTGTTGAGTCTCATCATTGGCTCAGCCTTTCGTCGTGCATTATGTCATTTACTTTGGGAAAGTGACTGTGCGTAGCTAAACGGCCAATGGCTGCATCAAAACTTTTATGAAGTTTAAGAAGATTGAACCGGAAGCTTTTGTGTGTACGACATCGGCGGCGCGGCCGTTTGGGTGCATGGAATTGTGGGCGGGAAACGAGAGGGCGCATCGTACCTTGGAGCTGGCGGGGTTGGAGGCGGACGTTATTGCTATACCTTCAGGGGCGGATCGAGGCGGGGACCTCTCGGCGGTGTTTTCTTGCAGCGACAATATTGCGCGGGTGGTGCTGGCGGATTGCGTGGGGCATGGGTATGTGGCCAGCGGAGTGGCGCGGCACGTTCATCATTTGCTGCACAAATTTCAGGATGTTCGAGATACGGCGGGGTTGCTGGCTTCTTTGAATGACGAGTTCACTTTGGATTCGGAGAAATCGAAGGGGGCGCTGCGGTTGACGACCGTGGTGACCGGGACGTTTGATGGCGGGACGGGAGAGTTTAATTTTGCGTATGCGGCGCATCCGCGGATGCTGCTTTGGCGGGCGCGCGAGGGGAAGTTTTTTGAGCTGGGAGAGGGTATGGAGAATCTGCCGCTGGGATTCGTCACGGGAGAGATGTATAGCGAGCAGAGCGTTCGGCTACAGCCGGGGGACATGATTTTGGCATTTTCGGATGGCGCGACCGAGGTGCAGTCACCTGGTGGCGAACAGCTGACACCGCGTGGGTTTTTGCAATTGGCGGAAACTACGCTGGCTAAATTTTCTGGATCCGCGCGGCTTCCTGATTTCTCCGCGGCTTTGCTGGACGGCGTGCAACTTCATAGGGGAAGCCCGGAGCTTGACGACGATGTGACTTTGTTGACGTTGCGGCGTTTGGGTTAAGAAGGCCTGCCGAAGGATCTCAAATCAATTAAGACGGGGCACGGCCCTTCGAAACTCCCATCGTTCCTCAGGGCAAGCAGGGTAAACGTATGGTGCTCCTACGGGATTGGCGGAGGCGTTAGGGCGCGGTTGCGGGTGGCGCGGGCGGATGCTCCGTGAAGTATTGGTCGAGGCTGGAGCGGAATTCTGCTACGGCTTGCTGGACGTTTTTGTCGAGTGCCGCAACTACCCCGCCAACCTCTTTTCCGGTAACGGGTTCATCGTGCCTGTAAAAGTGGGTCCACACGGAGGTGCCGGTCTTGATGTTGCGCAACTCCAATTCCATGGTGAGGCGGGCAACGGTGTTGGATTTGGATGCGGAGATTTCCTTGAAGTCATAGAGGCGTCCGTGCAAAAGAAACTCTCCGTGAATATCGCTGCGTAGCGTATAGACGCCGCGATAGTTGCCGGAGGCGCGCAGCTGCCTAAGCATGACTTCCGCGATCATTTGCGTGGGAGGCTCCGACCAGCGCTGATACTCGTAGGTCCCCATACTCTCGCCGCCGGTGCTGTAGACGATTTGGTCGGCGTTGTAGAGGGCTGGGCCCGTGATGCGGCCGATCAGCAACGTTATGGGAACGGGATTGGGGTTGGCTGCGGGCGCGCCATCTCCGGGAACGGTGAGCTGATAATACTTGCTCGGCCGCGAGGCGCCGCATCCAGCCGCCCAACCTACAGTCAGGGCGATCACGACAAGCATAGTTTTCGCTGAGAGCATCGTGCCGACAGCAGAGGCTTTACGGCTGGCGCGCGTCAGATCGATGGACGGTTCAATAGTTCTCGTCATGAGTTGTTTACTTCCTCGCTTCATTTGGGCTCACCGGGTTTGTGATCGGGCGGATTCGTGGCGCGAATGAGAGTGTAAGGACGCTTCTTGATGGTGTCCGTAAATTCCTTGAGGTTCTGGGAGATCTGGCGGAAATTTTCGAGAAGCTCGTCGATATTTTCAGAGTTGACGTCAAGCGTTTGGTCCACGCGCGAGGTAATGTCAGTGAGAGTTGCCAGCGATTTGCGAAGATCGATGACGGCCGCGCGAATGTCGGCGCGATTATCTCCTAGCAGCTCGTCTATGTGGTCGAGGGCTTTATTGGCCTCCAACGAAGTCTTGTGCAAATCCTGAATAAGCGGTTCGATTTTCTGGCTCGCGGCATTCAAATGCTGGATGGTGGCCTTTATCTCCGGCCGATCTTCTTCGATCAGGCCGCGCGTGTTCGCCAGAGTAGCAGAAAGATTTTCGCGATTCCGGTCGTTGAGCAGATCATTGACGCGGGCCACGGTGACTTTCAACTCCGTGGCGCGATCGTTCAGGGATTGGATGAGCTGCTTGGCTTGCGGCGCAAGGTCGTTGATTTGAGCAGTGAGAGCGTTGAAATCGACGTAAGGATCCGAGTGCAGCAAAGAGCCAGGCTGGGCGAGAGCGGTTTGCGCACCACCAGGGAAAATTTCCAGGTGATTGTCTCCCAGGGGACTCAAGCTCATGATTTTTGCGTGACTGTCTGTTTTGACGGGGAGATCGGTTTCTACGCTGAAGACTACATCGATTTGCGCAGGATTCTTAGGGTCGATAGTCAGCTTATCCACGCGGCCCACTTTGGGGCCACCCGCATAACGGACTGTCGCGCCCTGCTCGAGTCCGCCGGCAAATGGAAAGTACGCATGAAACGTCTTCTCGCTGCGGCCAAAGACACCCGAGATGGCGAAGACCATGCCGATGAGAACCGCTGCAGCGACTATAACGAAGAGTCCCACGAAAACCTGGTCACGCTTCCCTGCCATCACGTCCTCTTTCCCCTGCTGGCGCTCGTCACAAGCGGCGGTCTTGCGTGAGCATTTGCAGATAATCCATTTCGCGCGCGACTTCGGGTTCGGGCACACGGTCCAAAAATTGCCGCAGACGTGGCTGTGTGCTCGCGCGCATTTCCGCGGTCGTCCCGATGGCCACGACGTGGCCTTTGTCGATCAGCACCATGCGGTCGGCGATCAAGTACGCACTGGCCAATTCGTGAGTGACAACAATGATTGTCATGCGAAAGGCTTGCTTTAGTTCCAGAATTAACTGGTCGATGCCGGCGGCGATGATCGGATCCAATCCGGCGGACGGTTCGTCGAAAAAGAGAATCTCCGGGTCCATAGCGAGAGCGCGGGCGACTGCTGCGCGCTTCTTCATGCCGCCGCTCAGCTGCGAGGGCATGTAATACTCAAATCCGGCGAGGCCAACTTGTTCCAGTTTGAGCCGCACCATGATTTCGATAGTGGAGTCTTCGAGCTTGGTGTGCTCGCGCAGTGGCAAGGCTACATTTTCGCCGACGGTCATGGAACCAAACAGCGCGCTGCCCTGAAACGACATGCCAATCTTCTTGCGAATCTCGTCCATTTCCGAATTGGTAATCGCCGCGATGTTCTCGCCTTTAATCCAGATTTCGCCCGAGCTCGCTTTTTCCAGGCCGACCAATGTACGCAGAAGAGTGCTCTTGCCCGAACCGGAGCCTCCGAGGATGACCAGCGTTTCGCCGCGCTTCACGTCAAATGTCACACCATGCAGAATCTCGACGTCCCCGTAGCTCACGCGCACATCGCGGAGCGAGACCATCACCTCTGAATCGAGCGAATCCGTGTTGTCCACTTCTGTCGCCAAGGTCATTCTTCCTTAACTACCGCTGATAAAAAAGAACAGGGTTGTAAAAACCAGATCCACAAGCACGACAAGAAAAATCGAGACCACAACAGCTCTAGTGGTTGCGCGACCGACTTGCTCCGCTCCAGCGCCGGTGTCCAGTCCCTCCTGGCAGCCGACGGCGGTGATGGTAATCCCAAACATCACGCTCTTCACGAGCCCGGTCATGATATCGCGAAGGAGGAGCGAATCCAGCGAGGCTTGAATATAACGGGCAAATGTAAAATCGGCCTGAGCAACGCCAAACAGCGAACCGCCGAGAATGCCCATTGCATTGGCCCAAATCGTGAGGCAAGGCAACATCAGAATCATCGCCAGAAATTTCGGTGTCACCAGAAAACGAATTGGACTGATGGCCATCGTTTCCAGGGCGTCGATTTCTTCCGTGACCTTCATGGTGCCGATTTCGGCGGCGAACGCCGAGCCAGAACGGCCGATCACCACGATGGCAGTGATGAGCGGGCCAAGTTCGCGCGACATCGAAACCGCGACAGCTGTGGCGACATAGCTCATGGCGCCAAACCGGCGCAACTCATACGCAGCTTGCAGGGCAAGGATCAATCCAATAAAGAACGTGATAAGGGAGAGAATCGGCAGAGCGCGGACGCCCACGTCCATGGCCTGGGAGACGGCGCGCTGCAATCGCAGTGGCTTACCCTGGAACGGCGCCACAAAAGTATAGTAGGCGGCTTGGCCCCCGAGCGATGCGAGTGAACCAACGTAGGCAAGGCTGTTCATTACCGTGCCGCCGATTTGTGACACGAATTGCATCGCTATTTAGTACTACTCGATCCCCCGTCACGCCATACAATGAAACTCAGGAAAACTACTGCCCTGAAATAGTCTGCTGGCCGGCCAGCGCCTGCTCTTCGTTATCGTAAACTTCGAAAATCTTCAGCAGGCGCGAGAGTTGCAAAACTTCTCGCGCAGAGGTGCTCAATCCAAACAAGATGAAGCGCGAGCCGACGTCTCGCGACGCCTTCAAGCCTTCGACTAGCGAAGCTACGCCCGAGCTATCGATGTAGCGCACCTTGCTCAGGTTCATCACCACGCGAGGCGTGCGATTGTCTCGCACCTCTTTCAAAAGTGCTTTTCGAATGGCGGGTGAGTTCGCCAAATCAATATCTCCCGACACATCGAAAATCGTGGTCTTATCGAGTTGCCGGCTGGAAATCTGCACAGTATGTTCTCCTTAAAGTTCTTACTTGTTCCCATCCTGCTTCGCGGCGCGCACGTACTTGACCAAACGGAGACGGTTGGCCCCATTCGCGCGCCTAAATTCAACAACGTCCATGCTTTGTTTAATAAAATGCAGTCCCAATCCGCCCGGTTTTACTTCTTCGAGTTCCCGCATGCAGAGCTTCGCCCGCTCGATGGACGGTCCTCGATCACTCATCAGGATCTCGAGACCTTCGGACGGTTTGCCGTTGGACTGCTGGTGGACAGAGCGGAAGAGCATCTCAATTGGCTGGTCGGGCCGGCCCTTGTACGAATGCCGGATAATATTTGTTAGCGCTTCATCGACCGCGCGAGTGACCGCGCGGCAATCTGGTGCGGTAAATCCTACCACTTCCGTCAAGCGCTCCACGGCCCCGCGCACCGCGCACAACAAACTCGGGTCGCTGGGCAACTCCAGCTTCAGCAGCAAGCCGCGGCTCGAGTTCCCGTTGCGCTCTCTATCTTTGCTTCGCCGCACTGGATGAAGGAATTTCATGGGAAACTCAATTTCGCCTTCGAGTTTGGTTCACCTGCGGAGCCAATATTGGACTCGTCTCAATCCTCTCTCTTCAATGCTGCAAAAACTTCATCGGCAACTTGCCAAGACCGAAAAGCTGCGGCCTTCTTGCAGCGCTCCTCGAAAGAGGCTGAATAGCACACGCAGTTCCAAAACTCGCGGAATACCGCTGCCAACGGCCACAGGAAAAACTTGCGGAAAATGCGGTTCCTCAGGCCTGGGCTGAGTTTTGCATAGCGTACTGTAAGCGTTTGAGCCTGCTTCTGGCAATGCCCGCGATAAAAATTCGATGCTCACCACAGGTGGATAGGTTCAAGGAAAGCGCCGCGCCGGGTCGGGACAGTCTCTTGGCAAATAGGAGGAGAAACCGCGCCCACTGGAAGCTTTCCTGAGCCGCTTTTCCATGGCGAGAAAGTAGCGTAAACTAGGTCTATTGCACGGTGGTGGGAGTAGCTCAGCTGGTAGAGCGTCGGTCTGTGGCACCGAATGTCGCGGGTTCAATCCCCGTCTCCCACCCCAAACCTTCCTTGTTTTCCTCAAGTTCAGTACTCTAGAAGCCTTTCAGGATGATGCTCTCGATTAACGGTAAATAACTTCGACGATGATCTCGATTCAATGTGGTGCTGTGCTGTTCGACATGGATGGCGTGCTTGTGGATTCTACGCCTGCGGTCGCTCGCGTTTGGAACGGCTGGGCCTTCGAGCATGGACTTAACCCAGACGAAGTCGTGCGCAGAGCACATGGCAGGCCGAGCCTCGCAACGATTATCGAATTGCTGCCGCATGGCGACCATGAGGCGGAAAATCTCGAAGTCGAACGCCGGGAAATTGAGGATATCGCGGATGTAGTGGCGCTTCCGGGAGCGTTGGAGCTCTTGCAAGCCATTCCGGAGGCGCGCTGGACCGTCGTGACTTCGGCGAGTCGCCGGCTGGCCGAGGTGCGTTTGCGCGCGGCTAGATTACCGGTGCCAAAACATCTTGTCACCGCCAGTGATTTAAAGCGCGGCAAGCCCTTCCCCGATCCGTATCTAAGAGGCGCGGAGATTCTTGGGATGGCTCCGGAGGATTGTGTGGTTGCGGAAGATGCTGCCTCTGGAGTTCGCTCGGGCAAAGCGGCTGGCGCGCGCGTACTCGGATTGCTCACGACATCGAGAGAGGAAGAGCTTTTAAGCGCAGGGGCAGACTGGATCGCGGAAAATTTGAGCGCGCTTTCTCTTGATCAACAGCAGCGAACTGACGACCTCGCGTTTTCGTTGCAAGAGAAGAAGTAACGCGAGCTCAACTCAAAAAGAGATACAATTTTCCCATTCGCCGAGTGGCCTAATTCAATCTGATGAGGGAGTGTCTCGATGAGCATTTCGAAGTGCTGCAAGTTTGCCTTTGTGTCGGCTTTATTTCTTGTTGCGTTGCCTCTGAGCGTGCCAGCTCAGGACAAAGACGCAAAACCCGCGGACAAGCCGGCAGATGCCGCAGCTGCGGCAACGCCTGCGCCGAAGGAAGAATCCTCCGTCACGGAACACTCGATTAAACTCGGCTCGCAAACGATCCCCTATAAAGCAACGGCGGCGACCATTCTTCTGAAAAACGAAAAGGACGAGCCCACCGCATTGCTCTACTCGACGGCCTACACGCGCAGCGATGTGAAAGATCCGAGCACGCGCCCGATTGCGTTCGTCTACAACGGCGGCCCAGGCTCAGCGTCTGTGTGGCTGCACATGGGTTCGTTTTCGCCAAAGCGCGTCGTGACGGTGAATGCCGACGCGACACCGCCCGCGCCTTACAAGCTGGTGGACAACCCGAATTGTCTTCTCGACAAAACGGACTTGGTCTTTGTCGATCCTGTTGGCACGGGCTTCAGCCACGCCGTGGGCAAAGCGCAGGATAAGGATTTTTGGGGCGTGGATCAGGATATGAAGTCGCTCGCGCAATTCATCAACACGTATGTGAGCCGCAACAATCGATGGAATTCGCCAAAGTTTCTGATTGGCGAAAGCTACGGAACATTTCGCTCGGCAGCGCTTTCGAACTATCTGCAATCGCACGACGGCATGGATTTTAACGGCATCGTCTTGATTTCATCTGTGCTGGACTTGGGAACGATTTCCTTCAATCCCGGGGAAGATATGCCTTATGTTTTTTATCTGCCCAGTTATGCGGCGACGGCGTGGTATCACAAGATGCTTAAAGACCGCCCGGACAATTTGCCCGCGTTTATTGAGGAAGCCCGAAACTATGCGCAGACGGCGTATCTCAGCGCGCTGGTGAAAGGATCGAAGCTCGGCGCTGCGGAAAAATCCGAGGTCGCGAAGCAGCTTTCCCGTTACACCGGATTGAGCGAAGACTACCTGATCAAAGCCGACCTGCGAGTAAACCTCCCGCAGTTCATGAAGGAGCTGCAGCGCAGCCGCGGCTTAACCACTGGCCGCCTCGACGCTCGCTTCTCCGGCTTTAGCTACGATCTGCTCGGCGAATATGCCGAGTACGATCCGCAGGATACTTCCATCACCGGGCCGTTCACCGCGGCCTTCAATACCTACGTTCGCGAAGAACTAAAGTTCGGGCAAGACAAGGTCTACCACACCGGCTCCGACGAAGCCGGTAACAATTGGGATTGGAAACACCATAGCGGCGACAATTTTGGCTTCCCTGGTTCACCGAACGTTGAGGGCGATCTGATCCAGGCGATGCTTACCAATCCGCATTTGCAAATCGAAGTTGAAAACGGATGGTACGATTTGGCAACTCCATTCTTCGCCACGGAATTTACGATGGAGCATCTGGGCCTTCCAGAAAAGCTGCAGAAAAATATCCATCTGCAGTATTACGACGCTGGCCACATGATGTATCTGCGAGACGAGGATCTTGCCAAGCTCAAAGCGAACATCGCCAGCTTTATCGACAGCGCTTCCAAATAGCGTCCATCGCAATTAAATCTCCGCATACCGCCCAGCCAGAAGAGGGCGGTTGTGTCTTCGCAAACGAACTGGACCGCGGTCCTAGACGGCGCTGCGTGGTCCAGGCATGGTCGTGGGCGCTTAGGTATTAGTCGTTTTCTTTTCGTCCAATAACTTTTAGGCACGTCTGCTGAGAGTTACATCCCCGTCTGAACCGTTCTTCACTTACAATCGCTGATGTCGTTACTCGCTGGACCAATTCCCTTCCCTCAGGTGACCTGGTTAAAGAAACTATGGGAACTCCAACACAAGTAGCACCCGCTCAGGCGGCACCGTCTCTACAAGTCCCCGCGCAGCGCAAATTTGACACGGCACAGCTCATCGCCGCGATGCTGAAGGCTCGCGAACATGTGAGCGACCTTATTTTTTCACCAGGCCGCGCGCCGCAAATTGAAATCAGCGGACAACTCGTCGAGCTGAGGTTCAAAAATCTTGAGCGTTTGACGCCGCAAGATACGCAGTGGCTTGCCGAGGACCTGATGGACAAGAATGAACACGCCATCGGGAAGCTGGAGCGGGATGGCTCGGCCGACCTGTCCTATGGCGTTGCGGGCGTGGGCAGGTTTCGTGTAAATATTTTTCGCCAGCGCGGGAGCATCGCGATTGTCATGCGCGTAATCCCCGATTCGATTCCGGGATTTGAAGACCTGCACCTGCCGCCGCAGTTGAAAGAGATCGTGCAGATGAAGAACGGGATTGTACTGGTGACCGGCCCCACGGGCTCGGGAAAGTCTTCCACGCTCGCCGCGATCATTGACACGATGAACGCGGAGAAGGCCTACCACATCCTGACGATCGAAGACCCCATCGAGTTCTTGCACAAACACAAAAAAGCCACCATCCACCAGCGGGAACTCCACAGCGATACGCCCACGTTTGCTCTCGCTCTGCGCGGCGCGCTTCGCCAGGCCCCCAAGGTTATTCTGGTTGGCGAGATGCGCGACCGCGAAACAATTGAGATCGCCCTGGAGGCCGCAGAAACCGGGCACCTCGTGATGTCAACTTTGCACACCATTGACGCTGCGAAGACCATCGAGCGAATCATCGGCGCTTTTCCTCTAGCTGATCAAGCTGCCATACGAAATCGGTTTTCAAAGGCATTCCGCTGCATCGTCTCCCAGCGTCTTCTACCTCGAAAAGACGGCAAAGGCAGGATCGCGGCGATTGAAATTCTAAAGTCCACAATGCGAACGCGGGACTACGTCGAAAAGGGAGAAGCGGAAGGAAAGTCCCTGCTCGATGCCATGCGTGACGGCGACACGGAAGGTATGCAGCACTTTGATGGAGAGATTGAGAAGCTTATTCGCGGCGGCGTCGTGGATTTTGAAACAGGCCTGCTCTATTCCTCTAACGCGGGAAACCTAAGACTTGAGCTAGCTGATTTCACCGAATCGCGCGGGGGCCGATCGTCCTCCACCGCACCCGCGGGAAATGTCGAGATGGAAATCGAGCGCTGATCTCATGCTAGTTGGTTAAGGTCCCCTCACAGCTATTCTGGAACGATCTCGCAAACGCGCATTCCAGAACCATTTCACGCTAGAATTCTTTTCACGTAATGAATCCACTCGGAAGCCAATCGGATACCCATTTCTGGCCGTCGGCAGAAGTCGCGCTGCTTCTCACGCTATTCTTCGCGCTGCTGGCTCTGTGGAAACCAACCATTGGCAATCATGCTTTTCGAAAGATAGAGCAAATTTTCTCGCGCTTTTCTGAGCGCAAAAAAGTAGCTGTTGGTTTGATGTTTTTTGGCGTTACGGCTATTCGCCTCGTGGCCTTGCCGCTACTGCCAGTTCCCATTCCGGGGATTCACGACGAATTCAGTTATCTGCTGATGGCGGACACGTTTGCGCATGGCCGCCTCGCCAATCCCACTCACCCGATGCGGATGAGTTTTGAAACTTTTCATGTGAACTGGTTTCCGACCTATTCCTCGATGTACCCACCGGCGCAGGGCTTCGTGATGGCTGTCGGGCAACTTTTGGGGAATCCGTGGATTGGTGTGTTGCTGAGCGATGCCGCCATGTGCGCGGCGATCCTCTGGATGCTGCAAGCGTGGATGCCTGCGAGATGGGCCTTGTTGGGAGGCGTGTTCGCCGCGTTGAATTTGGGAATCGCCAGTTATTGGATGAACGGCTATTGGGGCGGAGCGGTTGCTGGAATTGGTGGAGCGCTTGTCCTTGGGGCTTTCGCGCGCATCTTGCGAGGTCCGAGCGTGAGAAATGTCCTGCTCCTCGGGCTGGGTGTCGCCATTCTCGCGAATAGCCGACCTTACGAAGGATTTCTCTTTTGCGTTCCAGCGGGATTATGGCTCCTGCGGTGGCTCATCGGTAAAACAAAGTCCCGAACAACAATTGGAGCGCGCTTTCGAATCGTTTTCCTGCCGCTGTCGGCCGTCCTGGTTTTGACGCTGGCATTCATCAGCTACTACAACTGGCGGCTGACGGGAAATGCGCTTCTCATGCCGCATGTTCTGAACACGCGCACGTATCACTCGACTCCGCTATTTCTGTGGGAGCACCTCAAGCCCGAACTTACCTACCACAACCAGCAATTCGAGGATTTTTATAACGGCTGGGAGCGCGAAGACTACCAGACTACTTGGAAGGATGCGCGCGATGTGACGGCGGAAAAATTGGCGAGGATGGGCGTTGAGTTCTTCTGGCCGGGAGCGCTTTTCCTTTTGCCAGCGTTGCCGTTTGCATTTCGCGACCGCCGGATGCGTTTGCTTGTCGTTACACTTTTCCTTTGCCTCGCGGGAGTTTTTGCGGTGATTTGGTCGGCACCACACTATGCCGCGCCGGTCACTTGCGTCATCTACGCGCTGTTGGCACAGGGCGTACGGCATTTGCGAGTAATGAAATGGGAGGCCCGGCCGGTTGGCGTGGCGCTATCTCGCGCGCTTGTTGTACTGCTCGTGATGAATACCGGCGTTAGCGTCGCGCGCCGCTCCTGCGATCCCCTTTGGTGGACTTGTACTGGTGATCCGAGCCGCGTTGCCGTGATCAAACAGCTTCTGGCTACGCCGGGAAAACACCTCATCGTCGTGCGCTATTCCGATGATCACAACATCCACGACGAATGGGTCTACAACGGCGCCGACATCGACGGATCCAAAGTCATTTGGGCCCGTGAACTCGATCCCGAACAAAACGCCAAGCTTTTCGATTACTTCAATGATCGCCAAATCTGGTTAGTCGAACCCGATGTCGACAACACCGAACTAAAGCCTTACACCCCGCCGCCTGATCAGTAATTTGTTGCTAGTTCTTCACGGCCCGAAGTTGTCTCACCGAAAAGCCACCATTAGATTGTTCAGGCCGAATTCGAATCGGCGATGAATGAATTTCTGAAAGCCGATGCGCTGGAGCATTTGTTGGAGCGCTTCGACGGGTATACGTTTTTGGTGCTCATCGCTTTCCATTTCATCGCTGATCAAATGCAGCCTGTGCAGTACATCCAATATTGGGTCGACCATTGCCGATGGCCACGTCATGATTAGCGAACCGCCGGGCGTGAGGATTCGATGCGCTTCGCGAAGGACCTTCTCGGGTTCGGTAAGATGCTCTAGAACGGCGAGCATCACAACGTGATCGAAATTGCCGTCCGGCAGCGGAAGCGGCTTACTCAAGTCCCCGCGCACGCGCTGCCAGCGGCCTTGGTTGCCGTCCGCAACTTGATCGTCGACGCCAACGCCCGTGGCGATGCGGTCGGAAGCATAATCCAGAAAAGCTGCCTCCAAACCGCAACCGAGATCGCAGACACGCGAGCCGGGTCGAATATGAGGATACGCAGCGCGAAAACGAAGCCTGGCGATGAAGTGATCGATCCCGGTGTAGGGCATTTATTTTAGGTCGTAGTCGCCGATATATGTGCCGCGGCTGATGCCGAGCATGCTCAGAAAAAAAGAAGCGAAAATCACTTGAACGCCGAGGAACAGCCACATCGACCAGAAAAGAACCTGGCGGACCTGGGCGAGTGGTCCGAAGCCGCTGGCAGCCCATTGCCAGGTGACCCAAGCGCATCCTGCAAAACCCGCAAGAAAGAGAGCACCGCCGAGAAGCAGCCCGGTTTCGAGCGTTACGCGTTTTAGCACGCGCTTCAGCGAAACGGTGTTGCGGTCGAAGCGCTCGGCATAACTGAAAACTTTTGCGAACGATCCGATCGAAAGGATTTGCACGCCAAGCAGAGTGAAGATAACGCCGAAGATCATCGTATGTATATCCAAAACAACATTCGGCGAGACACGGCGCGGTCCGGGCAACAACCAAAACACGATAAAAAGGCCCGGTACGACCAGTAACGCACCGGGAAGAAGAAAAAGCCAGTTCGGCGCGTAGAGCAGCATGAATCGCAAGTGGCGCCAGCCGTCGCGAAAACTGCGCAGGTGCGGCGGACGCCCGCGCTTGTCCGGCCAGAGCGTGATGGGAATTTCCGTGATGCGCGCGCCGAGTTGCGCGGCCTTGATCACAAACTCCGATGCGAATTCCATTCCGGTGCTGCGTAAATCCATGCGGTCGTAAATGGCGCGAGTGAAGCCGCGCATGCCGCAGTGGCTGTCGCCGATGCCCGCGTGAAAAAAAAGATTCAGGACCGAGGTGAGCACGGGATTGCCAAAATATCTGTGATGCCAGGGCATCGCGCCGGGCTTGATTTCTCCCCGGAAGCGATTGCCCATCACCACGTCGTAACCCTGCCGCCACATTTCAACGAAACGCGGCACTTCGCCGAAATCATAGCTGTCATCGGCGTCGCCCATGATAATGAAAGCACCGCGCGCCGCGAAAATTCCAGCGCGCAGTGCTGCGCCGTAACCGCGCTGCTCCACGCGAACCACGCGCGCGCCAAGTTTCTCGGCAATTTCGATGGAGCCGTCCGTTGAGCCGTTGTCGGCGACAACAACTTCTCCGCGCAAACCAGCGGCCTGAAAAGACTTCATCGCTTTTTCCACGCAAAAGGAAAGCGAATTCGCTTCGTTCAAGCATGGGATAACGACCGAGACGTCCGCAGGTGGCGCGTCGCCGCTAATGTCAAGCTGTGTGGCCTTTTCCGTCTTAATTTCCGGCGCGCGTTCTACTTCCAAATTCGCTCCCTTCTCGATCGATCGTCACGAAAACTGCTGGCTGCCATTTTTCAATTCACGGAGTTCTGACTTGCATTTTGCCACATCACCATTATGATGGCGGAGTTTCCGATACACACCTGAGACTCCACATTGTCTAACACATCGGCCGAGTCTTCCACCAGCACCAACGCGGCCACGGACCCGCAAACACGCAGCTCCGGCAAGTTGCTGCAAGTGCTTGGCGTCTGGTTCGGCATCGCCGTCGCGGTTGGCAACGCCATCGCCGCAGGCATTGTCCGCACGCCCGGAGACATCGCGAAAATGCTACCTAACGCGTGGCTCTTTATTGGCGTGTGGATTGTTGGCGGACTCTACGCGCTTTTCGGCGCGTCGTCACTCGCGGAACTCGGCGCCTCAATTCCACGCAGCGGTGGACAATACAATTTTTCGCGGCGTGCGATCGGAGAATATGCGGGTTTTATCGTCGGATGGAGCGACTGGCTTTCGACCTGCGGCACAGCTGCTGCTGTCGCGATCGTCATTGCAGAGTATAGCCGCTATTTTTTTCCCGCTCTCGCTGGCCATGAATCGCTGATCGCCGTTGGCATCATTTGCGGATTCTTTCTGCTGCAGTGGCGCGGAATTCGCTGGGGCAGCGGGACACAACTCGTTACCTCCGCGCTTAAGACCGCCGCGTTCGTGGTACTCGTCGCCGCGTGCTTTGCGTTGGGCGGCCACTCCCACAGAGCGTCTTCAGGCTCTACTTCCCCGCTGCCTGCCATAACTGGAGGCTGGCCATTTATCATCGCGGTCATTCTCAGTTTGCAGGCCGTGGTTTACACAATTGACGGGTGGGACGGTGTCGTCTACGTCGGAGGAGAAGTACGCAATCCGGGACGCGACGTTCCGCGTGCGATCTTCGGAAGCGTTTTTTCGGTGATGGGAATTTATCTGCTGCTCAATCTCGCGGTGCTTTATGTGCTGCCGATGAACGAAATTGCTGGAAACGACTTCGCGCTAGGTGCGGCCGCAGCGCGCATTTTTGGAAGATATGGCGATCCAGTAATTCGCTTAATCATGATTGTGTCGATGCTCAGTTCGATGAACGCCAATCAGATTTTTTGTACGCGCACTCTGCATGCGATGAGCTGTGACGGGCTCTTTTTCCGCCGCGCCGCCCGCGTGAACAAAGGCGGCACACCCGTGCTTGCACTTTTTCTCAGCACGATTGCTGGGGTACTCTTCTTGCTGACCGGAACATTTGAGCGCGTGATTGATATGCTCGCGTTTTTTTTCGTCGCGAATTACACGCTTTCGTACGCGTCGCTTTTTGTGCTGCGCAAGCGCGAGCCGGAAATGGCTCGGCCATACCGAGCTTGGGGTTATCCGTGGACCACAGGAATCGCACTTTTTGCGTCTGTGGTGTTTCTCGTCGCTTCGATCATTACGGACCTGCAAGGCTCGCTTGCATCGGGCAAGTTTTGGCCGCCGAGCCCGGCAGTTTTGGCGCTCACGGTGCTCGTGCTCAGTTACCCAATCTTTCGAATACTGAATTGGGCGAGGAAGGACAACGCTATAACGTCATCCGGTTCTTAGCTGGGTAGTTTCTCGGCAACGGTTTTAGCCTGCATGAAGAGCAGCAAATAATCTCTTCCGCCTGCCTTGGAATCGGTTCCAGACATATTGAAGCCGCCGAATGGATGCGCACCGACCATGGCTCCGGTGCATTTGCGATTCAGATAAAGATTGCCAACGTGGAAAGACTCCTGAGCTTTCTCGAGTTTCTCTGGATTTCTCGAGTAAACGGCGCCGGTTAGTCCAAATTCGGTGTTGTTGGCGATTTCAAGAGCGTGGTCAAAGTCTTTCGCTTTAATCACAGCAAGGACTGGCCCGAAAACTTCTTCCTGGGCGAGGCGCGCTTTGGGATCGACGTCAACGATGACGGTGGGTTGCACGAAGTATCCATCGCCGGGAGCACGTTCGCCGCCGAGAACCAACTTCCCTTCCTTCTTGCCCAAATCGACGTAACCGAAAATGGTTTTCATAGCTGATTCGCTAACGACGGGTCCCATATAGTTGCCGGGATCTTCGCTGGGACCGACAGTGACTTTCTTGGCGCGCTCAACCAACTTCTGTACAAACGAATCGTAGACTTTCTCCGAGACGATCGCGCGCGAACAGGCGGAGCATTTCTGCCCCTGATATCCGAAAGCGGCTTGTGCAACACCTTCAACCGCGGAATCCACATCGCCTTCCGCGTCCACAATGATGGAATCCTTGCCGCCCATTTCGAGAACAGTTCGCTTAATCCAAATCTGTCCGGGAACTTTCTTACCTGCATTTTCACTGATGAGCAGGCCGACTTCTTTGGAACCGGTGAAGGCGATGAAACGAGTCTTAGGATTTTTGACAAGCGCGTCGCCGGCCGTTTCGCCGGGGCCAGTAAGGAAATTCAACGCTTCTTTAGGAATGCCTGCTTCATAAAAAATGTCGACCACTTTTGCGGCGACGAGCGGAGACTCCTCCGACGGCTTGAGAACGACAGTGTTGCCAGTCACCAGCGATGCAGCGGACATGCCTGCAGCAATGGCCGCGGGGAAATTCCACGGCGGGATGACGGCGCCGACACCCAGCGGAATATATTTGAGATAGTTCCTCTCGCCTTTCATGGGCACGACAGTTTGCGGGCCGGCAAGGCGAAGCATTTCGCGGCAGTAAAATTCGAGGAAGTCGATGGTTTCGGCGGTGTCGGCATCGGCTTCTGTCCAAGACTTGCCGACCTCATAACAAATCCAGGCTGATAGCTCGAATTTGCGCTTCCGAATGATGTCCGAGGCGCGCAGAAGAATTTCGACACGCTCTTCGGCTGGAACACGCTTCCAGGAATCGAAAGCCTTGTAGGCGGCATCGACGGCCTGATTGGCGTGGTCGGCGTTGGCTTCCTGAAAAATGCCTAGAATTTGCGTGGGGTGCGATGGATTGGTCGAAGTCCGCTTTGCCGTGGTGATGACTTTTTGTCCGCCGATGTACATGGGATATTCGCGGCCGAATTCGGAGGCGACCTTTTTCAGTGCATCTTCCATGGCTTTGCGATTTTCGGGTTTGGAAAAATCGACAAAAGGCTCGTTGGTGAACTCAGACATTTGGATTTTCGCTTCGGCCGTGGCCATGGCGGGTTCCCTCCTCGATAGGTAAACAAAGAATTGTACAGCGAGGATTGAATTCGCGACAAGGCGTGGTGAGGGTCTACCGAGGGCGCGGCGCGAGCGAAATCGAAGAGGGCACGGCGTGCCGTGCCCCTACGAAACGAGTTCGTGCGTCGCAGAGGTGAAGATTTTTGTGTGGAGGTCGACGTCGGCTTCGGTGGTGGCGGGGCACATTAGGGCCATGTTGTGGAACGGAGTAAGCAGCACGCCGCGGTTGAGCGCGTAGAGATGGAGGAAGCGTTCGAGTTCGAAGTCCGCGGCTGCGGCGGATTCGCCGCCATTACGGGGCGCGCGTGAGGCGAACGTGTATTCGGCGCGAGCGCCCAGGCGAGTGACATTCCATGGAAGGCCGCATACGCGGATTTGATCGGCGACGGCATCGGCGAAGCGGTTGGCTAGCGGGATCATGTGCGTGAAAGCCGCGGGAGTCAGGATGTGTTCGAGCGTGACGCGCATCGCCGCTAGGGAGAGAGCATTGCCGGCTAGGGTGCCGCCAATGCCGCCGACGTCTATGTCTTCGAGATGGAGGCGCGCGGCGATGCGCTGGGCGACTTCTGCAGTGACGCCGTATGTGGCACCGGGAATACCGCCGCCGATGGGCTTGCCGAATACGAGTATGTCGGGCTGAAGATTCCATTCGCGGGTGCAGCCGCCGGGTCCAGCACAGATAGTGTGAGTTTCGTCGGCGATGAGAAGCGTGCCGTAGCGACGCGTAAGTTCGCGCGCGGCAGACCAATAACCTTCGTCCGGCAAGATGATGCCGACGTTGGTCATGGCGGGCTCGGCGAGGACGCAGGCGACATCGTGATGCTTAAGAGCAGCTTCGAGGGCGTTCAGGTCATTGAACTCGACAACGCGTGTGGTTTCAGCGGGATTTACTGGAGGACCGATGTTGCCGCGGCGCGGGCCGACTACGCCATTTTCGAGCGTGGCGAAAGACTCATCTACCGTACCGTGATAGCAGTAATGGAAGACGAGGATTTTCGGACGTCGCGTGATTTCACGCGCGATGCGAATTGAAAAACGGTTGGCGTCAGTAGCCGTGAGCGTGAATTGCCAGTAGGGCAGGCCGAAACGACGTTGGAGATCCTCGCCTACCCAAAGCGCGTCTTCGGTGGGTAGCATGAGGGTGATGCCCTCGCGGACGCGGCGCGCGACAGTGTCAGCGACAATCTGCGGCGAGTGGCCTGTCATTGCGCCGGTGTCGCCAAGGCAAAGGTCGACGTAATCGTGACCATCGACGTCGGTGAAATGCGCACCGCTGGCGGACTTTACGAAGACGGGGAAAGCGCCGGCCCATTTGTTCATCCAGTTCATGGGAACGCCGCCGAGGAGAGAGGATTGAGCGCGAAGATATAGCTCGGCGGAGCGAGGGTGATCGGCGACGAAGCGCTTTTCTTCGCGTTGGTGGAGAACTTGGAGTTTCGCGCGGTCGATGTGAATCATGTGAATAGCCTGCAAACTAGCGGACTCGCTGCAACCCCCGCTTGATTCCGTCCCGAACTACATCGCCGTACCTTCCTTCGAGTGGAAGGTTGCTCATCTTAGCTGCCGCCAGCTCGTAGTGTCTCTTGGCTTGCTCCCAATTGCCAAGATCTTCATGAGCCTTTCCAAGGTTCAGGTAGAGAGACGGATAAAAACCATGAACACGCTCATCGTTTACGGCGTTCGCCCGTTCCAGCGCCTCTTTGTTCCAATACAGAGTCTCCTCTAGAGTCTTCTGGTGTCTCGCAACGTAATGGGCGGCGATGCAAGCATCAAAGTCGTTCTTGCTCTGTTCCCATGCTTGGACGAAAAGCAGGCGGGCCTCGTCGATTCTGCCTTCCGTCTCCGCCTTCATGCCGTCCACACACAGTTTGACTATCGGATTGTCGGGATCCATGGATGCCCCGATTCTTCAACGAGTTCGAATTTGCTCATACAACTACCGGAGATCGTGAATGATTTCGCGGGCGGCGTTGGCGCCGGATGCGCCGGTCAGACCGTTGCCGGGATGAGTGCCGGAGCCGCACAGGTAGAGTCCACGAATGGGGGTCTTGTAGCGTGCCCAATCGAGAACGGGCCGCATGGTGAAAAGCTGGTCGAGGGCGAGCTCGCCATGGAAAATATGGCCGCCGGTAAAACCGTAGATGGTCTCGAGGTCTTGAGGAGTGATGACCTGCATGTGTTCGATGAGGCCGGGGAGATCGGGGGCATACTCAGACAGAGTTTTGACCACGGTGTCGCCGAGGTCTTTGCGGCGGGCGTCCCAGTTCGATTCCGATTTAACGGAGGTTTTGCCGTCGGCGGAGGCTGCGGAGAGTTTGAAGGGAGCGAATTGAACGTAAGCGGAAAGCACGTGCTTGCCTTCTGGAGCGAGCGCCGGATCGAGAAGCGTTGGAATGGTGACGTCCAGATGCGGTGAGGCGGAAAATTCACCGTATTTGGAAGCGTCAAAGGCGCGCTCGAGATAATCGATTTCTGGGCCGATGTGAATGCGGCCGGAGAGCGCCTTGATGAAGCCGTCGGGGGCAATCGCATCGGTGAGCGCGGGAAAAGTTGGGAGGCCACCGAGAGCGAGATTGACTTTGGCGACTGTGCCAGACGCGCGAATGTTGCGAATACGCAGAGCAAAAGTTGGGTCGAGTTGAGTGGGATCGATGAGTTTGAAAAAAGTGCGCTTGGGATCTACACCAGAGACAATGGCCTCGACGGCGATCTCCTCGCCATCGGCGAGAACAAGTCCGGTGACGGCGCCGTCTTTTACGCGAATGTGTTGAACCTCGGCATTGGTGCGGATTTCAGCGCCGGCTTTGCGGGCGGCGTCAGCGAGAGCGTGCGTGAGAGAGCCAAGGCCTCCGCGCGGAAATGCAGCGGGACCGGCTGGATTGGGATCAACAGCGGCGCGGAGGAGAAGGACCGCGGTGGAACCGGCCGACCAAGGCCCTAGCGCAGTTCCGAAAATGCCTCGAGCGGCGATTACGGCGCGTAGCAATTCTGTTTCAAAAAATTCGGCCACGAAATCCGCGACGGCCATCGGGCCCCATCTAAGAAGATCGAAAATGCCGCTCTTGCCAAGGCTGCGAACGTGGCGGCCAGTCTTGAAAAGATGCCAGAGATCTTCCGGGGAAGGGGTATCGATAGCGGGCGGCGTAATGGAACAGAGTTGCGCGAAGAAACCGGATATTTCTTCGAGCGAAGATGCGAATTGCGAATATTTTTCAGAATCTTTTGCGGAGAGATGCGCAATGCCGCCGGCTGTCTTTGCAATGTTGTCATAGAAAAGCAGCGCTTGCCCGTCGGGGCGCGGTGCGAAGACGCGAGGATCGGGGCGAAGAATTTCGCAATCGAATTTTTCTAGTTGAAGATCGCGAGCAACATCAGCGCGAAGTGGCCCGACGGTGTGGGCTAATGTGGAAACACGAAAGCCGGGATGAAATTCCTCGGTGATCGCGCCACCACCAATCATTTCACGGCGTTCAAGAACGACCGGCTTAAAACCACCCTTTGCGAGATAGAACGCGGTGATAAGAGCATTGTGGCCACCGCCGATGATAGCTACGCGCTGTCCGATGGGCATGATTAGTTCTTGCTCCCGTTCGATCGGGAGGATTTGTTTTTCTTCCAATCCTTCAAAATGACCTGGCTGGCGATGCGCCCTGGTGCGCCCATGATGCCGCCGCCGGGATGCGTCGCCGAACCACACATATAGAGGTTGTCGATGGGAGTGCGGTAGTAGGCCCAGCCGGGCACGGGGCGAAGAAAAAAAAGCTGCTCGAGAGAGAGCTCGCCTTGGAAAATATTTCCTTGCGTTAAGCCGAACTCACGCTCGAGGTCGAGCGGGGTGAGGATTTGGCGGCCGGTGATGATTTTTTTGATGTTGGGAGCATGCTCCGCAATCGTGTTAATGACGGCATCGCCGAAAGCTTCGCGCTGATCGTCCCAGGTGCCTTTGGCAAGTTTGTAGGGCGCATATTGGACGAAGCAGGACATGACGTGCTTGCCGGGAGGCGCAACGCTCGGATCTGTGAGGCTGGGGATGACCATATCAATGTAAGGTCTGCGCGAAAAATTGCCGTACTTGGCATCGTCATAGGCACGTTCCATGTATTCGATGCTGGGTGAAATGGAAATCGCGCCGCGAAGATGAGCTCCGGAGCCGGGCAGGCACTTAAAATCCGGCAGAGCGTCGAGCGCAAGATTCAATTTGCCGGAGGAGCCGCGGTATTTGTAACGACGGACGCCATCAAGAAAATCCGAAGGCAACTCGCTGGGTTCGAGAAATTTCTCGAAAGTGAGATGAGGGTCGACACTCGAAGAGACGACGTTGGCGGATATTTCTTCGCCGGATAGGAGCGCCACGCCGCAAGTGCGACCATTTTTGACAAGGATTTTCGCGATGGGAGATTGCGTGCGAATTTCGACGCCCGCCTCGCGAGCCGCACCGGCAATAGCGTTGGAGATGGCTCCAGTGCCGCCGCGGCTAAAGCCCCAGGAGCGGAACGCGCCGTCGATTTCGCCCATGTAGTGATGAAGCAAAACGTAAGCGGTGCCTGGCGAGCGGATGCCCAGGAAAGTACCGATGATGCCCGAAGCGGACATTGTGGCTTTGAGAACGTCTGTCTCAAACCACTGGTCGAGAAAATCAGCCGCGCTCATGGTCATGAGCTGGACGAGTGTGTAACGCTCGTCCGAAGAAAGGCTGCGGAACCGCTGCATGAGGAAATGAAGCTGCTTGAGATCGCCGGGCTTGAGAGTAGTTGGATCGGGTGGAATCATCGATAGCAACGGCTTTACGAAGCGGCACATCGGCGTCATCATTTTTGAAAATTCGTCGTAGGCCTCGGCGTCAACGCGGGAATGGCGACGAATTTCGCGCTGCGTGCGAGCGTGATCGTTCATGCGCCAGAGGTGATTGCCGTCGGCCATAGGCGTGAAGGTGCCATCTAGGGGAAGGATCTCGAGACCGTGGCGCGGAAGGTCTAGTTCGCGAATAATTTCCGGACGAAGAAGAGAAACTACGTAAGAGCACTCCGAAAAAAGGAAGCCCGGAATGATTTCCTCAGTGACGGCAGCACCGCCAAGCACGTGACGGCGTTCCAAAACCAGTACCTTCTTCCCTGCTTTGGCAAGGTAGGCGGCGTTCACAAGTCCGTTGTGGCCACCGCCGATGACGATGACGTCGTAGTGCTGCGCCATGCAAAAAGACCCCGTTAAAAATGCGCACTGAAAAAAAGATGCGATGCGACAGGAAGACGGGACATTTTACTGGCAGGCGCAATGTGGCACAAGGGGCAGGGGAATGAAGTGGCTATCGGAACCGACTGTGCGGATTTCCCATTTTGGAACTGGGCCCTTCGAATGGACCAATACGGGAATAGAAATCAAAAAATCTTGGAGGGGTGATCACCGGAGGAACCGCCATTATGCGGTGTAAACATTAGATTATTCAAAGATTACCCGCGAAAACGAAATCAGTAAAAGATTCATCAGCAATTGGTAACTGTCGTGCATTTTGACCGCGCCGGGATGAAACGCGAGAACGCGTTCCATCTCTGAGAGGTCGAAATGGATCGCAGGACTTTGATTTCAAACGCACTCGTGTGCCTAGCTGGGATGCATGTTAAGACGTGCCGAACGGTGTTCGAAGCAATTTTGAAGGCTCCCCTGAATTCCGGCGACGGGGCCGAATGGAAAAGCCCTCAAAGTTCTCCTCCTAGTGCGCAGACCGCGCCGCCCGAGCGAAGCGTGAACGAAATCACCGAGCGGGTGTTTCGGCGAGAAAAGGAGCAGCTGGAGATCATCGGAAGTTACGCGCCGATCGTCGAGACCTATATTCAGGAAGAAAAATCGGACGTGCTGATGGGCACTGTTCCAAAGAAAGACTTGTATTTTCTCGGCCAAGCGGATTTTCACAACAAGACGATGAAGGTTCACCCGATGACTGCCAGATCATACAAAGGGTCGATGATGTGGGCGTATGACCCGGCGGGCTTCCTACAAATGGCCTTTGTGGACACACACGAGTTTGATAATGAGCATTATCGCCTTACTCCTCCGAGGTCTGGGCATCGCATGTTTGTCGGTGAAGTACGTTGCTATGTTTTCGATGTGGAACGAACGCCGAAAGCCAAAGGGCCGCGATTTCGAGGGCGAATCTGGGTTGAAGACCAAGACTTCACGATTGTTCGAATGAACGGAACTTACGCGCCGGAGAGCAGCTTTTCGCTAAAGCACTTCGAAGACGAATTCTACGAGAACTTTGATTCCTGGCGCACCAATGTCAGATCGGGTTTGTGGCTACCGAGCGACATCTACATCCAGGATTTGCGAGAGCCACCTACGACGGGCGGCCCGAGGTTCAAGGCGCGAACGCATTTGTGGGGTTATGGCCTTACATCGCGAAACCGTCAGGAAGAATTCGGCCGCCTGCTTGTCGAAACCGAAGGCCAGGTGAAAGACGAATCAGAAAAGCAGGATCGTTCCCCACTCGACCAGCAGAGAGGGTGGAGAGAGATGTCACAAGACAACGTGATGGAGGTTCTCCAGCGGGTCGGCCTGGTGGCACCAGAAGGAGATGTCGAGAAGGTCCTTAATACGATCGTGAACAACATCATGACGACCAACAACTTTGCCCCAGGGATCGAAATCAAATGCCGTGTGCTTATGACCAGTGACTTTGAGCTATTTTCGATGCAGAGAACGATCGTACTGAGTCGCGGCTTAATCGACGTCGTGCCGAACGAAGAGACGCTTGCTGCGCTGCTTGCATTTGAAATTGCGGATGCGATGACTCCCAAACCGGCGCAAGACCAGTATGGGTTCAGCGATATCTTGCGATTGACTCCGACTGAAGTACTAAAAAAACTCTCTTTTGCAGATAATCAGGAAGAAGCCCGAAGAAATAGTGAGACGGCCCTGGAGTGGCTAAGAAAATCTCCATATGGAGACAAGTTGGCCAACGTAGGGCTGTTTTTCTCGCAACTCCAGTCCCAGAAACAGGCTTTGAAGCAGTTGATCAGGGCACGGTTGGGGAATCAGGTGTATTTCACATCGCAGCTGCTTCAGCTAGCTCCACCGCTCAATCCAGCCAGCTTGCAGCAAATAGGCGCTCTGCCAATGGGATCAAGAATCAAGATCAATCCTTGGAACGATGGCGTGAGCTTAATGAAGACACGACAGATGCCACCGATTTCTCCTCGAGAAAAGATTCCATTCGAAGTAACGCCGATAGACTTGCACTTGACGAGGTATGTGGAGTCATCAGAGGAAGTGGAACATTCGATTGTGCCGAAGACAGCGATTCCCTTAGCTGGAGATGCTGGCCGGGATTGATCCTATAGTCCTTTCAGCTGCGGCGCACGAATCGAAGGAAACGAAACGATTACTTATCAGATTTTCTTGTGATTGATGAAACTCGCAATCGTTACGTTATTTCGCTCGCGGCGGATACGGTGGCGGAATCTCGGCGTAGCCCGGGGCCGCAGTCTTCAGGTTAGGCGAGACGGAAGCGCTGGCGTCGCCGATCGCCCAGCGAATTCCGCCTGCTAGCAGATTAAGGAAAAAAGTATTCTGCCAATTCTCCGCGCGGTCACCGATAGCGTTGTAGAACACTCTTCCCTTCCCGTTCATGCGCGCCCACACGACAGGATACGGTGCACGCTTGTACGCGAGGCCGTTCATCGTAGACGTGTCCAGCGTGCAGACAACATGGAGGTCGGGAGCAAAATCCTTCATCGAATACCACTCTTCCATCAAACTCACCGGAGATTGCACTCCATCGAGGCCGGGAAACTTGGGATCGTTAATGATGACATTCGCGGTCTGCAGCCGGGGATCCTTCTCTTGCCCATGGATGATGAACTCGCCGCCAATCATCCGAAGATACGGATCGGACTGTTCGCCGTGCGCGATGTAACGATTCGAGAGATCAGGCGTATCTGGCGGCGTGTGGAAAGTGTCGGTGGCAGCATGAATGCCGACGAACCCCATGCCATTTTGAATAGCATCTAGAAACGCCTGCTTGCCTTGCACAGACATGGGTGGATTCTTGTCGGTGCCTTCCTGGGTGAGATCGCCCGTCGTAAAGAAGACGACGCCGGCGTACTCGTGGAATTCCTTCGAGTCGAAAATACGGCCGTCCTTTGATGCGGTGAGATCAAAATGATTCTGCGCGGCGAAGGAGCGAATGGCCGTTTCGGCAATGCTGGGTTTGCCATCCGCGACTTTGATGACGGCGTGTTCGAAGCCAGACGATTTTGTGAACAGCAGGACGGACTTATTTTTTGCTGCACCGGCCGGATGCGAAAGCAGAAGGCCGGCGCCGGCAGCCGCCGTGGTGCGGAGAAAATCGCGTCGAGTGGAGAATGGATTCATTTTATTTGTCCGTTGAGTTCGAGGATTTGAACCTTCTTTGCCAAAACAATCTGAATGGAAGACGGCGTAGTCTACTGCGAGGGGTAGAAGTGGGGCAAGTAGGACGGGCGAGCTCAGGCACATTACATCGAAGCACGGTCAGGCTCCATCCAAAACTTGATCTGTTCTCGCAACCGGCGAAAGGTAACCACCGTTTCCAGCTTCTTATGGGATACTCTGCCCGGCGATTGGACGGACTTTTCTCCCGGATTCTTTGCGGGAGGCAACTCGAGAAAATATTTTCATGGTGGCGACTCTGGACCACGCAATTTCTGAACCGGACCGCATTCCCCGTCGCAGATGGGCGATCGCCTGCCTTCTCGGCTTCGGAGTCCTCGTCAACTATTTTGATCGAGTCAATCTTTCTGTTTCGAAAGATGCGCTCACCGCCGCCTTCGGCATTTCCGCGGTCACGTTCGGCTATCTGTCGAGCGCTTACAACTGGACTTATGCGGCGCTTCAGCTGCCTTCCGGTTTGTTGCTGGACAAGTTCGGCGTTCGGCGCGTAGGCCGCATCAGCACGATTCTCTGGGCCTTGGCTTCTTTTGGCGCAGCTATCTCCACCGGTCTCGGCTGTTTTCTAGCAGCGCGGCTGCTCCTGGGAATCGGCGAAGCCCCCACTTTCCCAGCG